>ERZ837910.4798-NODE-4798-length-12841-cov-3.749492_pt1 | contig 12841 bp, 13 predicted proteins | sample MGYA00519940_ERZ837910 | MGnify/ENA primary metagenome ERZ837910 (study PRJEB31850, sample SAMEA3708825) | human gut metagenome | biome: human gut; feature: human-associated habitat; material: faeces | place: China | collected 2014 ... | reverse complement strand
GTCGGCGGTCTGCCCTAAAGATATGCGGAGCATTATTAGCTCAAAAATATTAAGAAGTATAACGGCGAGGGTTATAAGGACCAGCGCCGAAATACATACCTCAACATATCCGTCCCCTTTTTTAAGTCTTAGTTTTTTCCACATAATTTTATCCTCCGAACAGCGAACCGAGGCTCGCGCTTATCTGGCAAACAATCACAGTCATATATATAAGCATAAAGCAGACAAGCAGTGCTACCGACAGCTTTTTAACCCTTTTAGGCGCTTTCTTCGCCTTTTCTTTAAGCTTCTCACGGCGGACATCGGACAGCTTTAGAGTGAGCGACGAAAAATACATCCGCATATCGTCGCCGCGGATAACCCCTAAAAGCCCTCTGCATATATCCGACATCATAGGGCTGCCGACCCTGCCCTCAAGCCTTGTTACCGCCGTTTCATACCCGCCCGACCGCATATCCGCCGCCGTTATTTTAAGCTCGTCGGCAAGCTCCTTTTCGGTGTTTGCGGAGTAGCTTTCAATAATATATAAAACATCACGCGAATGCTTTAAGGTCTTTTCGGCGGCGTTTGCAAGCCCCGGCAGAGCGGACACAAGCTTTTTCTTTTCGCTCCAGCAAACGCCGTCGCGGCTTTGAATGTATCCTGTCAGCAGCTCACCGCCGCAGTACGGGCATATTTTACTCATGGCGTTACCTCCTTGTTTTCTTGTATTATATCAAACCGTACATGCCGCTGCAACCCGGTCAGCTGTAATACTTCACGTCGCTTTGATGCTCCTTTAAAAGCTGCGCGCGGTGGTCGTTATAGTATTGGTCAAACTCATCGGTCATCAGCGCATCGTCAACGCTGCCGTTATAGCCGGTTTCGCTGCAAAAATCCTTTCCGAGCTGAATGCGGAGATTTGTTCTTGATATCTGGTCATACGACTGGTCATAAACCTGCGTCCAGTATTCGTCTATGCTCAGCCCTGCGCCGGAGCAATACTCATCGACCTGCTTTTTGACCTCGGGATAATCGTTGTAGCTTGCCTTGAGCGAGCCGAGGTTTTCTTCCATCTCGGCCTTGGTTGCTGCAACGCCGCGGCTTTCCGCCTCCTCGACGAGCATCCGCCCTGTCAGCAGACGATCTGTTATGGCGTCCTTTGTGTAATCGCTTGCCTTAACGTTCGGGTTGTCTCCGGCAAGATTTGCGGCTCTCTTTTGGAAGTTCACCATGCCCTGCGTTACCTTGAAGCCCTTGTACTCGGCAAGCACCGTGTCGTCGCTCTGCTTTGAGCTTATGCCCAGTGACTTAAGGAACGATATCTCGTCACCGAACGAAACAACGCATATCGAGCAGACTATTATAACCGCCAAAACGGAACATAATATTATTGCGGTTTTCTTTTTCATTGATAATCACCTCTTAAAAAGTATATGTTAATTTTACGGAAACGCTGCGTGGAGGAATAAGACCTTCTGCGTATCCAGTTGCTCCAGCTAAAGAGTAACTTGGAATGGGAGACTTTGAAAATTTTCCGCCAGTGCGACTTGCAGGCATGGGGTTTGAAGCCGGTGCAGATAGCGTATTTGTGTATAACTTTGAATTCGAACTGTTGTAGTAATCTACTTGTGCAGTTGCGAAAAGGTGTAGTCGGCTTTTCGCTTCGGGTGGAACAGAGTTTTGATTGAAAACGCAAGTAATTTTTGATGAATATGATGTGAAGTTTGAACCGCTCTTAGAATACTTGCTTTGAAATGTCATTTTTACGGGTACAGGGAACGTTGTAGAAATTGCGGCACCGGAATCTCCATCTAAATAAGAAAGATATAATACGCTGTTGCCGGTGGCTGACTTGCTTTTGATGTTATATGTACTTATGCAAGAAGAACAGTCAGGATTGATTTGTGGGTCAGTATATTTTACACTGCCGCACTTGCATTTTACGCCAACTATGTGGGGGTGCTGTTTAAGAGAAGCGTTTATCTGATCGACGGTAGGGATTGGATAAGAATGAGATCCACATTGCGGACAAGTTCCACTACCCCATGAACCGTCACCATGATTCTTAGTGGCATGACCACCAACGTAGACCTTAGTATTACAACTCTTACAGGTTCTAAAATATTTGTGCGGGTGTGCTACTTCAGAATACTGTACTCCAAGAGCAGTATGAGAACATGTTGCGGTTGTGGTATAGTCAGCAAAAGACGTAGAGATTAATGTAATAGATAAATAAATTGAAAAAAGAACTATTATGCATGTTAATAATAGTTTATCATAAGAAACATACTTCTTCAAAAGCTATTACTCCTTTCTTGAACCTTAATATTCTGCGAACTTGATGAGCGTGATTGGTTCGCTTGTTTTTGCGTATAGCGTGAATGTGGTTATGCAGCGGTAAGAGCCCGAACCGGTGAGCGAAACGGGATGACTTGCTATGAGAGTTGATGAATTTGCCGTGAGATACAGGTAATTGTCCGATGTGCCGACGTTTACTCTGACCCATTTTGTGCCGACTTTTTTATCAATGCATGTTTTTGACGTAATCTTGGTTACGTCACGGTTTCCCATACACTTTAGCTTAACAGAAGCTTTGCCATTTTCACTGATTAAAAAAACAACAGTCGGCTTTGACGAATATAAGCTCTGCGGCTCGGCCTCATCGGTCGGCTGTGCGGCGTATGCCGAAACAGACGCACCGATCATGATGATAAAACTCAGCATAAGACATGCTATTCTTTTCATGCTTTATCCCTCCTTTCTTTCTTGTTTTTTGCCCTCTGCTTATATAGACAGGAAAAAACGAAAATACAGGACACATTTTTCGAAAAAATTTTAAAATTTTTTCGGGGGTTGAAAAAAGAGGAAGAATCATATACACTGAAATTGACAGGGGGGAGCAGCCTTGCTTATGCTTTATGCCGCCGTTATTGACGATGCGGAGGATATAAAGAAGTTCGAAAAGATATATTACGAATATCGCGAGCAGATGTTTTTTGTCGCAAATAAAATACTGCGCGATTCATACGAGGCAGAGGATGCGGTGCAGAATGCACTGCTGGGGATAGCGCGCAGCATAAGGATGCTGCCGGATGACGACGCTTGCCTTGTGCGCGCGTATACGCTCACAGCGGCAAAAAATGCGGCGCTGAACATGCTGCCCGAAAAGCAGCGGCGAGATAAAATGCTGCATATTGACACCGTTGACGAGCACAATGCGTCGTATGACGAAAGTGCGTTCGACCGCATCGCGGCGTCGGAGGATGTTGAAATGCTCTCGCGCGCGATGAGCCGCATGCCGGATATATACAGGGATGTTCTGCTCCTGCACTGCGTATGCGGCCTTAAGGTTGGGCAGACGGCGGATATTCTCGGCCGGAAAAAGACTACGGTCGATAAGCAGCTTGGCCGGGCGCGCAAGCTGCTCGTGAGGTTCTGCGCGGAAGATGGGGTGGTGTTTGAACATGGAAAAAACAAGGCCGGCGTTTGAAAATGCTATTTTGGACAGCGTCTTGAGCGACTTTGACGATGTTCCGCCCTCGGAGAGCATAGGGCATGAGTTTTCGCCGGAGTTTGAGCTGAAAGCACAAAAGCTGATCAAAAAAAGCGGCTCGAATGCGTGGCACTGCGTGAACACGGCGGCCAAAAGGCTGCTGATAGCGGCAATAATCGCGGCTCTGCTCACAGGAACGGTTCTCGCCGTCCCGGCGCTGAGAGAGGGGCTTATTAAATTCTTTATCCATGATAACGGCAGCATGTATTTCTTCACGGTTGACCGGGATGTGATCCAAAACGCGCCGGAGGAAATAGAAACCGTATATACTCTTGGGTATCTGCCGGATGGGTACGACGCAATTGCCGAATGCGTTTGCAATAAATATGTTTCTTTCAACTACATGAACGAAAACAGCGATATTATTTGGCTTGATCAGGAGCTTGTAACGGGCGATCCGCGCAACACGCTCGGCGGCCTGTCGGATTCGGAGCGCTCAACGCTTGAGCATATCGAGCTTAACGGCTATAAGGTCGTCAGGATAAGCCACGAGGACGGCGAGATCGAATTCCTGTGGACGGATAACGAGTATTTTTTCAATCTGTTTTGCAGCAATGTAAGCCCCGATGAGGCGGAAAAAATATTCTTCGGCATTATCCCCGACGCCGAATTGACCGAGACGGTCAAAAACGGGGGAGAGATCAACACGGGAAAATTTGCCGACGATCAAAACTGAATTTTGCGCCCTTTTTCCTCGGCGAAAAAGGGCGTTTTCTGTTGTGCGGAAACGATAATGCTGATATAATTAATCTGAATGTGCCTTGCGGTGCCGCTCGACGCGGCCTAACAAGGAATTCGGTGCAAATCCGAAGCAGTCCCGCTGCCGTGAATGGCGACGAGGGCGCAGACGCCACTGTTTTTATGGGAAGGCGCGCCCGAGATTGACCCATGAGCCGGAAGACTTGCCGCAAAAGCGCATTTGAAATCCAAAGGAGGTGGGATATATGCGCGAGGACGCATGGACGCTCAACATTACCTACGAGTAGGGCGGCTGCGACAGACGATAAATTATACTTACTTGGAGGATAACTATGAAGAAAAGATCACTGAGCCTGCTTTTGGCTCTTTTAATGGTGCTGAGCCTTGTTATGCCCGGCACTGCAGCGTTTGCCGACACCGTGTCCGCAGAGACCCCGGCCGACGCTTCCGACACCGTGCTCAAGTGGACAAATAAACTTGGCACGGACTGGATGAACGCTCCCAGCGTTCCGACTGTTGCCGACGACGGCGTTATCGTCATGGTCGGAACGACCATCAATAAGCTCGGCTTTGAAAACGGCGAGATCATCGCAAGCGGAAATATGAGCTCCTCTCCCAGCTACGGCTATACTCCTGCCGTTGTTAACGGCGGCGAGATAATCGCACCGCTCGGCAAGGGCACGCTCGAGGCCTTCGACGCAAAAACGCTTGAGAGCAAGTGGAGCGTGAGCGACGAGCTGGCCGGTCAGGCTCTTTCGCCCGTTCTCTGCGCCGACGGTAAGGCATACACCGGCTTCTGGAACGGCGAGGCAAAGGACGCAAACTTCGTCTGCGTCGATACCGCAACCGGAAAGCTGCTGTGGAGCTACACCGTTAAGGGCGGCTTCTACTGGGCAGGCGCAGCCGAGGTCGGAAGCTATGTAGTCGTAGCCACCGACGACGGCGAAAACGGAACCAAGGGCACAAGCTCGCTGCTCGTGTTCAAAAAGACCTATGCGGAAAACGAGGAAGTTAAGCCCGTTTCCTCCGTCGAGCTTGCAGGCTGCGGCGATGCGCGCAGCAGCATCACCGTTGACGGCGGCAAGGTGTATTTCACCACCAAGGGCGGCTATCTGTGCAGCGCGTCGGTGAATGCCGAAAGCGGCGCGATAAGCGATCTTAAAACCGTTTCGTTCAACGCTCAGAGCACGTCTACTCCCGTTGTGTTTGGCAACTATGTCTACTTCGGCGCGGGCAGCGGCATATCCGACAGCGGCTCCAAGGGCAGCTTCGTCATTGCCGATAAGAACACCCTTGAGGTCGTAAACCACGTTGACATGCTCGGCTATCCCCAGTGCGAGATGCTCCTGTCAACGGCATATCTCAAGAGCACCGGTTATCTGTATTTCTACAGCACCTACAATATGGATCCCGGCGGCGTTTCGCTCATAAAGGTCAAGGCCGACGATGTCAGCAAGACCGAGCTTACAGAGCTTTACGACGCAAAAGGCTATGAGCAGTACTGCATTGCAAGCCTCGTTGCCGACGATAACGGCAACCTCTATTATAAAAACGACAGCGGCAATATCTTCTGCCTTTCCACTCGCACGAGCGAGGATGTGCTCGTCAGCATTGCCGACAAGGGCAGCGTTGAGCTTAGCTACGCTGCCGTAAACGCATACGATCGCAATAATGACGGCTCGATCGATATCGACGAGGTCATGTACGCCACGCACGAGCAGTATTATGAAGGCGGCGCGGCGGCCGGCTATGCATCCGCAACCGGCGACTACGGCGCATACATCACAAAGCTTTGGGGTGACGAGAGCGGCAACTTCGGCTATTTTGTCGATGACAAGATGGCAATGGGCCTCGGCGACAAGGTCGGCAGGGGCCAGCACGTCTATGCCTACATAAACGCAAACTCCTATCCCAATAACGACGCATACGCATTTTTTGAAACACCGGCCTTCGATTGCGAGACCTATGCCGCAGCTTCCGTAAAGCTCATAGCTCAGAACGGCTATGACGAAAACTGGAGCCCGAAGTTTGAAGGCTATGACAAAGCTCAGCTCAAGGCATACACGGCCGATCTCAAGACCGAGGCAGAGGGCTTCAAGGCCGTATCCAAAGGAAACGGCGAGTACAGCATCAGCTTTGCAAAGGCAGGGGATTACTGCGTTGTCGCTACGGCAGAGAATAACGCAATAATTCCTGCCGTGTGCAAGATAAGCGTAAGGGCTGCAAATGGCTTTGTCGACGTAAAAGAAACGGACTATTACTACGAAGCGACCCTGTGGGGCAGCGCAAATAATATCGTGCGCGGCTTCAGTGCGGACGAGTTTGCGCCCAATGTGCCCTGCACCCGCGCGCAGATAGTAACCTTCCTTTACCGACTTGCCGGAAGTCCCGAGGTAAGCGGCAGCTGCAAGTTTGCGGACGTCACCGATAAGAATTATATCGATGCTATCACGTGGGCTGCCGAAGAGGGCGTAACAAAGGGTACGACCGAAACCACGTTCTCTCCGAATGCGACCTGCACCCGCGCACAGGCAGTTACCTTCCTGCACCGCTATATGGACACTCCGAAGGCCGATCAGGCACACGGCTTCACAGACGTCACCAACACCGGCGCATTCTATTACGATGCAGTCATGTGGGCTGCCGATAACGGCGTTACGCTTGGCTTTGCCGACGGAAGCTTCCGTCCCGGCGCAGTGTGCACCCGTGCCGAGATCGTAACGTTTATCTACCGTGCGGCAGCATTGAAATGAAAAAAAGATCAATTGCACTTATCCTTCTCGTTCTTATGATATGCAGCCTGCTTGCAGGCTGCATGAAGAACGCGGAAGCCGTAAACTTCGCCGGGGACATTGACCTCGGCGAAGACGGCGTTATAACAAAAGATGTTTTTTCGCAGCTGCGTGACAGCGGCGAGATCGCTTCAATATGCGGAAAAAGCGGCGAGATAAGCTATAAATGGACGGTTCCCGGCACTGAGGTAACGAATCCGCAGGATCTGTGCATGGCTGTGGCGATAACGGAAAAAACCGACGGCAGCGTTGAGATCACGCTAAAAAGCGACAAAAGCTTCGGCTTTCTGCCGACGCTTTCGGTCACACTCAACGATAAGTGGGATGCTCTTTCCGCGAGCGTTTATGATGCAGACGGCAAAAAGCTGTGCGCTGCGTCCGTTACCGGCGGAGATAAAACCACGCTGAGCTTCAAGATCAGCGCGGACGTTTTTTCGTACATCATCCGCGCCGATGAGGTCGAGCCGACACCCGAACCGAGCAATACAGCAAATCTCTCCGACGGAAGCCGAACCGAGAAGGACAAGTATGGCACAGACCCCGTGCCTGCAGGCAAGCCCGAGCCGGTCGAGCCCGACAAATCGAATGTTGACACGAGCAAAAAGCTGCACTGCACGATATCGATCGACTGCGCAACGATACTTAATAATCTCTCCGACCTTGACCCGGCAAAGCTTGATGTTCTGCCGACGGACGGAGTTGTGCTCGGCGCCGTCACAGTCGAGTTTTCCGAGGGAGAGTCTGTATTCGATGTTTTGCAGCGCGTCTGCCGAGAGAATAATATCCACCTTGAAGCAACGTTCACTCCGGGCTATAACAGCGCCTATGTCGAGGGCATACACAATCTGTATGAGTTTGACTGCGGCGAGCTTTCCGGGTGGATGTACAGCGTCAACGGATGGTTTCCAAACTACGGATGCAGCCGCTATGCGCTGCAGGACGGCGACATGATCAGGTGGCGCTATACCTGCGACCTCGGCGCGGACGTCGGGGGAAGCATGGTGGCCTGAGCATGAACGACGCATTTTCGCAGCTGCACCCGGCGGCAAGCTTTGCTTTTTTCGCCGCCGTGATCACACTGACGATGCTTTATATGCATCCGGTGCTGCTTATAATAAGCCTTACTGCCGCGGCAGGCTATGTCTGCATCCTCAAAGGCGCGCGGCATTTTGGAAAAACGCTTATCTATCTTGTGCCGTTTCTCCTTTTCATGTCGGCGCTCAATGCACTTTTTAACCACGCAGGTGTGACACCGCTTTTTTATCTTTCAAACGGCAACGCCGTAACGAAAGAGTCTCTGACCTTCGGCTTTTACGCATCGGTGATGTTCTGCTCGGTTATACTGTGGTTTGAGTGCTTTAACGTCGTCATGACGTCTGACAAGCTCCTGTGCCTGTTCGGCAGACTCAGCCCGTCGGTTTCGCTGCTGCTGTCAATGGCGCTGCGGTTCGTGCCGAAGTTTGGGCGAAAAATTCGCAGCATCGATGCTGCCCGTGCGCAGATAGGGCAGGGGAGCGCTCAGGGTGGATTTATCCGCCGCGTAAAAAACAGCATGAAGGTTTTGTCGGTCACGCTGACATGGGCGCTTGAAAGCTCGCTTACCGCGGCAAACTCAATGAAAAGCCGCGGCTACGGCGCTGCCCGGCGCACGAGCTTTTCGCTGTACAGATTCACGGCGCGCGACGCTGTGACGATGGTTTTGTGCGCTTTCGCCGTCGGTGTGACGGCAGCGTGCGTTGTCAGCGGCGGCATATACGCGCGCTATTTCCCGTCGGTAATAATAAGCGGCTTCGGCGGCATACCGGCGCTCGGTATGGCGGCGTTTGCGCTTCTGTGCTTTTTGCCGCAGCTTTTTGATGCAAAGGAGGCCCTGGTATGGCGGCGTTTGAGATCCGCGATCTGAGCTTTACATATCCAAACGAGAATAAGCCTGCGCTCGACAATATAACGCTGTCGATACCCGAGGGCAGGATCACGCTTATCTGCGGAGCCAGCGGCAGCGGCAAAAGCACGCTCCTGCGCAGGCTCAAGACCTGCCTTGCCGACCACGGCAAGGCCGAGGGCGAGGTGCTGTTTTTCGGCAAAGCGCTCGACGATATCGGCCAGGCCGAGCAGGCGCGGAGAATAGGCTTTGTCTTTCAGCACCCGGATGATCAGATAGTAACCGACAAGGTGTTCCACGAGCTTGCCTTCGGACCCGAAAGTCTCGGCTGGGATCAGGCAAGAATGCGCCTTGCGGTTGCTGAAATGGCAAGCTATTTCGGATTGGACGAGCTGTTTGAAAAAAACGTCGCGGAGCTATCCGGAGGTCAGAAGCAGCTGATAAACCTGGCGTCCGCTGCCGTGCTGCGGCCGGATGTGCTGATCTTAGATGAGCCGACAAGTCAGCTCGACCCCATTGCGGCGGCCGATTTTCTCGGCACTCTACGCAAAATGAGCGAGGATCTCGGCCTGACCGTTATTTTGACCGAGCATCGCCTTGAGGAAGCGCTGCCGATGGCGGACATGCTCGCCGTGCTCGACGAGGGGCGGCTCATAGCGTTCGGCGAGCCGAAAAAAACGGTCATGCAGGTGAAAAACAGCGCGGTTTTTGAGTCGATGCCGGCTGCTGTGCAGATATTTGCGGCTATTGACGGCGAGGGCGACGCACCGCTTACCGTGAGCGATGCAAGGGCGTTTATCGCATCGCGCACGCACACTTCCGTAAAAGCGGCTCAACCGTCTGCCGAGCCTAACCCGGAGTTGGCGGCGGAGCTGAAAAATTGCTGGTTCAGATATGAAAAAAACGCACCGGATATTCTGCGCGGACTGAGCCTCACACTTAATAAGGGCGAAATTTTTGCGCTCCTCGGCGGCAACGGCTCTGGGAAAAGCACAACTGCCGGTCTGCTGTCGGGAAGGCTAAAACCATATCGCGGCAAGGTAAAGACCTATGGTGCGCGTGTGGCGGCGCTGCCGCAGGATCCGCGCGAGCTTTTCGTTAAGGACACGGTGCTCGACGAGCTAAAAGAGCTTAATCCGGAAGAGGCGCTGCTTTTGCATATCACGGAGCTTTTGGAGCTTGAAGGCGTGCTTTCGCGCCACCCGTTTGATATATCCGGCGGCGAGCAGCAGCGCCTTGCACTCGGAAAAGTGCTGCTTACCGCGCCCGACGTGCTGCTTCTTGACGAGCCGACAAAGGGCATGGACGGCGAGTTTAAGCGCCGCTTCGGCGAGCTTCTGTCCCGTCTCAAGGCCGAGGGCAAAACCATATTCCTTGTAAGCCACGACATCGAGTTCTGCGCGCAATGCGCCGATTGCTGCGCCCTGCTGTTTCGCGGTGAAATTGTCTGCCGGAGCGCACCGCGCAAGTTTTTCTCCGGCAATTTCTTTTACACTACGGCGGCTGCCAGGCTCAGCCGCGGCATGATTGAAAACGCGGTCCTCACCGGGGAGGTGATCGAATGCCTCAAACAGTGAAAAAAAGCCGCGTGACCGTGACGCTTGCGGTGATCGTACTTTCGGCCGCCGCAATCGCGGTCGAAACATGGCTGTGGAGCAGCCGGAAATACTACCTAACGTCGGTTATCATCATACTGCTTGCAATGCTGCCGTTTTTTGCCCGGTTTGAAGTACGCAGGCCGCAGGTGAGCGAGATAGTGCTGCTTGCGGTCATGACGGCGTTTGCCGTGGCAGGAAGAGTCGCCTTCTATTGGGCGCCGCAGTTTAAGCCCGTGTGCGCCATTGTCATACTAACGGCCGTTGCGTTCAATGCCGAGGCCGGATTTATCACCGGCGCCGCGGCAGGGCTTATATCAAATATGTTTTTCGGCCAGGGGCCGTGGACGCCGTGGCAGATGTTCGGCTTCGGGCTCGTCGGCTTTTTTGCCGGAATTTTGTTCCGCGACAGGGAAGTGAAAACGGCTCCGATGCTGGTATACGGTTTCATCTCCGTGCTTATTATCTACGGCATTTTGCTTGACACAGGCTCGCTTCTTATGTACTCGCAGGAGATGAGCTGGAAGGCGCTGCTTGCAATGTATGCCTCCGGATTTACGTTCAATCTTATCCATGCATCGGGAACCGTTGTGTTCCTGCTTTTGCTGCAAAAGCCCGTGCTTTCCAAACTCAGGCGCATTAAAATTAAATACGGAATGCTTCAATAGTGCATTCGACGATAAAATGTGCAGATACAGACAAAACTGTGTCTGCACATTTTAAGCATCAAAATATCTGAAAGCATGCCAAAATTGCATTTTCGCGCTTGCCGATGCAAAATAGCAAACTGGAAGCAAAAAATGCACTGATTTCAGCTCAAAACTTTTAATAAAATATTTCATTTGACTAAATCCACAAAAAATATGCTCAATTTTTGTGAATTATTAAGTACGATTATCTTGAAATTAACAAGCAGAATTGTTGACGGAAAAATTGCATGATGCTACAATATAAACAATTGAATGCGTTCATATAATGAACGGAGGTTACCGGCGATGAAAAACGTTAAAGTCCTCATCGGCAACTACGGCAGCGGCAAAAGCGAGCTTGCGCTCAACTTCGCAATGCAGGCCGCCGCACGCGGAGACAGGACAGAACTTATAGACCTTGATATGGTCAACACATATTTCAGACTTACCGAGCGCGGCAAGATGGTCGAGCAGAAGGAGATAAGGCTTGTCTCTCCTAACTATGCATGCTCGGGTATCGAAACGCTCTCGCTTCCGGCGGAGGTCGCTTCGGCATTCGTCCTTGAGTGGGACACGGTAGTGTTCGACGTCGGCGGAGATGATGTCGGCGCAACGGCGCTCGGCAGATATCATCAGGATTTCGTCGATCTCGAGCCGGGCTCGCTCGAGGTGCTCAACGTCGTCAATATCCGCAGACCGCTTTCCGGCACGGTTGAGAAGCTCATAAGACTTCAGGAGGGAATGCAGGCACATTCAAGACTCCAGATAACAGGCATGATCAACAACGCAAACCTTGCAACGGAAACAAGCGTCGAGGAGCTGCGCGACGGATACAAGATGCTCAAGGAAGTCTCCGACAGGACGGGTATCCCCGTGGCATATACGACAGGCAAAAAGGATCTGCTTGAACAGTTCCTTTCCGAAGGGCACGATCCGAAGTATATCGGCAAGCCCATCCCCATAGATGTGTACATGCACCGTGATTGGGATTCGTATATTAAATACGGACTGCACACGGTCGATCCGCAGAAAAATTTCAAGCATTGATTTGCGCGACCCCGCTTTATGCGGATTTAAATAAATTAGCAAAAAGCAAAAATAAAGAAAAGAGGTAGCAAAATGGTAAAGGTAACCATCAATGAGAACCTGTGCAAGGGCTGCGGTCTCTGTGCAAGAGCTTGCCCCAAGGGTTGCATTGAACTTTCCAAGGCAAAAATCAACGCAAAAGGCTATCACCCGGCAGAGGTTGTAAAACCTGAAGAGTGCATCGGCTGCGCATCCTGCGCACGCACTTGCCCCGACGTGGTAATCCACATCGAGAAGGATTAAGGAGGAAATTATAATGGCAAAAACTCTTATGAAGGGTAGCGAAGCTATTGCAGAGGCAGCCATCAGAGCTGGCGCTCGTTATTTCTTCGGCTATCCCATCACCCCGCAGACTGAGATTCCTGAATACATGTCCGCTCGTATGTTTGATCCCGACGTAAACGGCTGCTTCCTGCAGGCAGAGTCCGAAGTCGCGGCAATCAACATGATCTACGGCGCAGCCGGCACCGGCGCCCGTGCGATCACTTCCTCCTCCAGCCCCGGTATATCCCTGAAGCAGGAAGGTATCTCCTACTGCGCAGGCGCCATGGTTCCCGCTGTCA
>ERZ837910.4793-NODE-4793-length-12849-cov-3.515554_pt1 | contig 12849 bp, 10 predicted proteins | sample MGYA00519940_ERZ837910 | MGnify/ENA primary metagenome ERZ837910 (study PRJEB31850, sample SAMEA3708825) | human gut metagenome | biome: human gut; feature: human-associated habitat; material: faeces | place: China | collected 2014 ... | reverse complement strand
ACGGGCGGCGTGCTGGCCGTGGGGGCGCACTCGCTTATCCGCCGGGTGGCGGGGCTGGCCCTGTGCTTCACGGGGGTGGCGGGCCTTTACTACTATCTTTCCAGCCCCTTTGTGGCTTTTATGCAGATGCTCATCTATGTGGGCGCGCTTTGCGTCACCATCACCTTTGCCATCATGTTGGCGGAAACCACCGACGCCCGGCGCGCGCCCCGGCGGCGGGGCTTTACAGTGCTGCTGGGCGCGGCGGGCAGCGTTTTGGTGACGGTGGTTCTGGCGGGGCAGGCATTGTATGGCGTATGGCCGCAACCCCCCGCTGCACAGGCCCCCGGCACGGTGGAGCGCGTGGGCGAGGCTCTGTTGAGCACCTACTCCATGAGTTTTGAGCTTATTTCCGTGGTTCTGGTGGTGGCCATGGTAGGCGCGCTGGCCCTGGCGCGCCACGGGAGGGAGAAATGATCGCCAGCGCAAGCCAGTCGTTGGAAGCGTACCTGATTATCGGCGCGGGCCTGTTCGGTCTGGGCTTGTTTGGCATGGCCGTGCGGCGCACCTTTATCGGCATGCTTATCGCTTCGGAGCTGATCCTCTGCGGAGCTTCGGTGAATTTTATGGCTTTTGGGCGCTTTACGGCCCCGGACCCGGTGGCGGGGCAGGTGGCCACCCTGTTTGTCATGGCCATTGCGGCGGCAGAGGCGGTCATCGTCCTCTCCATTATTCTGGCCGTATACCGGCTCTACCGCTCCATTGAGACGGACGGGCCCTCGGATATGCACGGCTAGAGCAAGGTTATTTTGCCATTGCTCCAGAGGCCCCGGCAGGGGGCTGACGGCGCAGACCGTGGGCAGTTGAAAGCTGCGGTCGGGATTTTTTACAGCTCACACGGCGCGAGGGGGGCAGACCCCCGCGCGCAACCGCTCTGGGGGAGCACATGGAAATGGTTGCATCCGTCATACCCCTGGCCGCCGTATTCTCCGGCCTCGTGGGCGCCTGCCTGGTCGTGCTGACCGGGCGCTGGCCCAACGTGCGCGAGACGGTCTCCTTTGTCACGGCGGTGGTCATGTTTGCCCTGGTGGCCTCCATGATCCCCGACGTGGCCCCCGCGCCTGTGGGGCGCGGCCTCACCCTGCACCAGACGCTCTTTCCCATTCTTCCGGGGCTTTCGGTAAGTTTTCGGGCCGACGCCTTTTCTATGGTTTTTGCCCTGGTGGCTTCATTTTTGTGGATTATCACCGTGTTCTACTCGGCGGGCTACATGCGCGGCCTCAAGGAGCACGCCCAGACCCGCTTCAGCGTCTGTTTCGCGCTGACCCTGTTCGGAGCCATGGGCGTGGCCTTTGCGGACAACCTCTTTACCCTCTACCTGTTCTATGAGGTGGTCAGCATCTGCACCTACCCCCTGGTGGCCCACCACCAGGACGAAGAGGGGTATGAAGGCGCGCGCAAGTATATCGTCTACCTGACCACTACGGCCAAGGGTCTGGTGCTGCCCGCCATGATCGTCATCTACGTGCTCACGGGCAATCTGGACTTTGCCCACAACAGCCACGAGGGCATCTTCCACGGCGGGGTCAGCAATGCCCTGGCCACGGTGCTCTACGTCTGCTGCCTGCTGGGCTTTGCCAAAAATGGCATCATGCCGCTGCACCACTGGTTGCCGGGGGCCATGGTTGCGCCTACGCCGGTGTCGGCCCTGTTGCACGCTGTGGCCGTGGTGAAGGTGGGCGTGTTCTGCACCACGCGGGTCATGCTCTACGTCTTCGGCACAGACCTGATGAAAAGCCTCAACCTGGGCGTGCCCACGGCCTATTTTGTTTCCTTCACCATCCTTACGGCCTCGGTCATCGCGTTGACCAAGGACAACCTTAAGGCGCGGCTGGCCTATTCCACGGTGAGCCAGCTTTCCTACATCATTCTGGGCGTGGCCCTGCTTACCGTGGACGGCATTCAGGGCGGCATTGTGCACATTGCCAACCACGCCTTTTCCAAGATTACGCTCTTTTTCTGCGCCGGGGCTATCTATGTGGCCACGCACAAGAAGTGCATTTCGGAGATGAGCGGCCTGGGGCGCACCATGCCCTTTACCTTTGCGGCCTTTGCGGTGGCTTCTCTTTCCATGATCGGCGCGCCGCCCGTGGCGGGCTTTGTGACTAAGTGGAAGCTGCTGACCGGGGCCATGGAGATGCCCGCCCATGCCGTGGGCATCATGCTGGTGCTGCTGGCCAGCACCTTGCTGAACGTGGCTTACTTTGCCCCGGTGACCTACAAGGCCTTTTTCGGCAAGCGCCCGGCAGGAGAGGCGACGCAGGGCATCCGCGAGGCCCCGCTGGCCATGGTGGTGCCCATTCTTCTGGCCGCAATCGTGTCTGTGCTTCTGGGCGTCTATCCCGACGCCATCATGTCCTTCGTGAAGGCGGTGACAGGATGATAGTCAGAATCATCGAATTTTTCCGCGCCAGGCTCAAGGGCACTATCCGCGCCTGTCTGGTTTTGCTGGCCTTGGTGGTGCTGTGGGACGCCCTGTTTGTTCCCAAGGAGCATGTGCACACCTTTATGGAGCGCCTGCCAGGTTTCTGGGCTGTCTTCGGCTTTGTGGCCTGTGTTGTAATCATCATCGTTTCCAAGTGGTTTGGCCATTTGGGCATCATGACCCGCGAGGATTATTACGATGACTGAACCCTGGATCCATCCCTCTGCCGTGCTCCTGCTGGGGGCTGCGCTGTTGCCCTTTGTGCCCAGGGCGGCGCGCAAGGTCTTTCTGGTGCTGGTGCCCGTGCTGGCCTTTGCCGCCGTGCTGCTCATGCAGGGGCACAACGGCGTGTACGGCGTGGTGCCCTTCATGAAGTGGACGCTGACCTTCGGCCGGGTGGACGCCCTGAGCCTGGTTTTTGCCTACATCATGACGCTCATGTGCATCATCGGCACCGTTTATGGCCTGCATGTGGAGCAGCCGGCCCAGCACATGGCTGCCTGGATCTATGTGGCGGGCTCTCTGGGCGTCATCTTTTGCGGCGACTACCTGACGCTTTTTCTGTTCTGGGAGGTCATGGCTTTTTCATCCGTATTTCTGGTCTGGTTCCGGGGGCGCAAGGCCTCGCTGGGCGCGGGCTACCGCTACCTGCTGGTGCACACGGCGGGCGGCCTGCTGCTGCTGGCCGGGCTGGTGCTGCGCTACCGGGCTACGGGCGACCTGAGCTTTGGGCCCATAGGCGTGACCGACCCGCAGGCGTATACCTATCTGATTATGGCGGGCTTCATTCTCAACGCCGCCGTACCGCCCCTGCACGCCTGGCTGCCCGACGCTTACGGCGAAGCCACGGTGACGGGCGCGGTGTTCATGTGCGCCTTTACGACCAAGACGGCCGTGTACGTGCTGGCGCGCAGTTTTGCGGGCATGGAGGTGCTGGTGCCCCTGGGCGTGGGCATGGCTCTCTACGGCGTAGTCTACGCCGTGCTGGAAAACGACGCCCGCCGGCTGCTGGCCTACCACATCATCAGCCAGGTGGGCTACATGGTGGCAGCCGTGGGCATAGGCACGCCCCTGGCCATCAACGGGGCCTGCGCCCATGCCTTTGCCCACATCCTGTACAAGGGCCTGTTGTTTATGGGCTGCGGCTCGGTGCTGCAGATGACGGGCGTAAGCAAGTTTACCCAGTTGGGCGGGCTGTATAAAAAAATGCGGACCTTTGTGTTCACGCTCATAGGGGGGCTTTCCATTTCGGCCTTCCCGCTGTTCAGCGGCTTTGTGAGCAAGGCCATGATCGTGTCCGCCGGTTTTGAGGCCCACAACTACTGGGCGGGCTTTCTGCTTACCCTGGCTTCGGCGGGAACCTTTTTGCACACAGGGCTGAAGGTGCCGTACTTCATCTGGTTCGGCAAGAACAACTGCTCTGAAGAAACCTGGAAGCGCGCCTGCGATCCGCCCAAGAACATGCAGGTGGCCATGGCCGCGGCGGCCTTTTTGTGCATCTTTATCGGCTGCTACACGCCGTATCTCTACAACATGCTGCCCTTCCCCGAAGCGGCTGCCGCCTATGATCCGTACACGGCGGCGCACATTTCAGAGACGCTGCAAATCCTGCTTTTTACGGCTCTGGGCTTCTTTTTGCTGCTCAAAAAGCTCACGCCCGAACCCACCATCAGCCTGGACCTGGACTGGTTTTACCGCATGGGCGGGCGGCTGTTCTACTGGTTTGCGCGCAAGCCCGTGCAGTCTGTGGATACGGCCGTGGGCCAGACCTGGAACCGGCAGGGCATAGTGCCGCTGATGCGCTCCGCGCGCTTCTGGTCCTGGTTTGACTGGCACGGCATAGATACGGTGGTGGACGGCGCGGCTCGGAGCGTGCGCGCTCTGGGCGGGGTGCTGCGCCTGGTGCAGAGCGGCAGGCTGCAAACCAATATTGTTTCCATGGTCGCGGTAATGGCTGTGGTGCTCACGCTGCTGGCGCTGGTCTGAACGGATCGGGAAGGAGATGGCCACCATGGATTTTTTGAGCATGAACACCCTGGGCTTTCCCATTCTTTCACTGCTGATTTTTCTGCCCCTGGCCGGGGCGGCGGTGGTGCCTCTGCTGCGCGGCGACAACCTCGTGCGGCTCTGGACGCTGGCCGTCACCTTGGTCAATGCCGGGCTTTCCCTGCCGCTGTACACGCATTTTGACCCCACGTCGTCCCTGTTCCAGTTTGGCGAGCACCGCCCGTGGATTGAGACCTTCAATGTCAATTATACCTTGGGGGTGGACGGCATTTCGCTTTTGCTGGTGCTGCTGACTACGCTCATCATGCCCATCTGCGTGCTGGGCTCCTGGCGGTATATCCAGAGCCGGGTCAAGGAGTTTATGGTCTGTTTGCTGGTGATGGAAACGTCCATGCTGGGCGTGTTCATGGCCCTGGACCTGGTGCTCTTTTACGTGCTCTGGGAGGCCATGCTCATCCCCATGTACCTGCTTATCGCCGTGTGGGGCGGTCCGCGCAAGGCCTACGCTTCGGTGAAGTTTTTCCTGTACACTCTGGCCGGATCGGTTTTTCTGCTGGTGTCCATCGTGGCCCTGTACATCAATCAGGGCACCTTCAGCATTCCGGCGCTTATGGGGCAGCAGTACGCCGCCAACTTCCAGCTGCTGGTCTTTCTGGCCTTTTTCATCGCCTTTGCCATCAAGGTGCCCATGTTTCCCTTCCACACCTGGCTGCCCGCAGCCCATGTGGAAGCGCCCACGGCGGGCTCCGTACTGCTGGCTTCTGTTCTGCTCAAGATGGGCACCTACGGCTTTCTGCGCTTTTGCCTGCCCATTACGCCGACGGCGGCCATTGACCTGTTGCCGGCCCTGCAGTGGCTTTCCGTGGCGGGCATCCTTTACGGCGGCCTGACCGCCCTGGCCCAGCAGGACATGAAGAAGCTCATTGCCTATTCCAGTGTGGGGCATATGGGCTTTGTGACCCTGGGCATCTTCTCCCTGAATCAGCGCGGTCTGGAAGGGGCCATGCTGCAGATGATCAACCACGGCGTGACCACGGGCGCCCTGTTCCTCTGCGTGGGCATGGTCTACGAACGCTCCCACAGCCGGGAGCTGAACGAGGCTGCCGGCCTGGGCAAATTTATGCCCATCTATGTGACGTATCTGACGTTCTTTTCTCTCTCGTCCTTAGCCTTTCCCGGCACCAACAGCTTTGTGGGCGAGTTTCTCATCCTGGCCGGGGCCTTTTTTAACAACAAGATCGTGGCGGTCTGCGCCGTGCCCGGAGCCATCCTGGCCGCCGCCTACATGCTGCGGATGCTGCAGCGCGTCATCTGGGGCGGCACGCACAACCCGGACCAATCCCATATGCGGGATCTGGGCTGGCGTGAAACCGTGACCCTGGCGCCTTTGCTGGCCTTTGTTTTCTGGATAGGCCTGGCCCCGGAGCCCTTCCTCCGGGTCATGCGGCCAAGCCTGGACCATCTGCTGGCCCAGACCGGCTACCAGGCCCACAACGCCCTGGCCCTGGCCGAGCTTTTTGCGCGTTGACCCGAACCCCAAGCACAGACAAGGCCCACGCATGAACGCACATCTCTTTGCCCCGGAACTGGTTCTTCTTGCCGGCTGCCTTCTGGCCTTCGGCATGACCCTTACGGCATGCCGCCCGCAGAGCCTGCGCCTGGTGACGCTGGGCGTGGGCGCGGCCTTTGCCGTGGCCTGTTTTGTCAGCCTTTCCGCCACGGGAGAGCTGTTTTACGGCGCTTACCGGGTGGATCTTTTCTCCCAGCTGGTCAAATGCGCCCTGGCCACGGGCTTTACCCTGCTGACCCTGTTTGGTGCGGACGTGCGGGGTGTTTCCGTGCGGATGCGGGCGGAATACTACCTTTTTCTGCTCACGGCCCTGCTGGGGCTGACCCTGCTTTCCAGCAGCGTGGAGCTGATCACCCTGTTTGTGGCCCTGGAGCTTTCTTCCTATTCCCTGTACCTGCTGGTGCCCATGCGCACGCCGTCGGAGAGCCTGCGCCTGCCCATGGAAGCGGCGGTCAAATACCTGCTGTTCGGCGTGACGGCTTCGGGCATCATGCTCTTTGGCATGAGCTGGATTTTTGGCCTTACGGGCACCACCTATCTGGCCAAAGCCCTGCCCGTCATGCACGCGGCCGGCGTGCAGGTTACCGCCGCCATCGCCCTGTGCATGCTGCTTTGCGGCATGTTCTTCAAGTTGGCCGTGTTCCCCTTCCATTTCTGGGCGCCTGACGTCTACCAGGGCGCTTCCAACGACACCACAGCTTTTATTTCCTCCTTGCCCAAGGTGGCGGCCGTGGCTGTGCTGGCCCGCTTCTGCGCTTTGGCTGAACCGGGCCCCGGGCCGCTGGTCTGGCTGCTTACGGCGCTTTCCATCGCCTCCATGTGTTACGGCAACCTGGTGGCTCTGGTGCAGACGGACGTCAAGCGCATGTTGGGCTTTTCGGGCATTGCCCACGCGGGCTATATTTTGCTGGGCATGGTGACCTTGCAAAGCTGGGGCTTTGGCACGGCCCTGTACTACGCCACGGGCTATCTGTTCATGATGCTGGCAGCCTTTCTGGTGCTCTGCGCCGTGGCCCCGCAGGGCGAGAACCTGGCCGTGCGCGACCTTAACGGCCTTGCCGGGCGCTCACCCCTGTTGGCTTTTGTGCTGGGCGTGAGCATGTTTGCCCTGGCGGGCATTCCGCCCTTTGTGGGCTTTATGGGCAAGTTTCTGCTGCTGACCGGGGCCTGGAAGGCGGGGCACAGCGTTTTGGTGGTTATTGCCGCCATCAATACGGCCATAGGCATCTATTATTATTTGCAGGTGGTGCGCGCGGCCTACACTGAAGCCGCCCCTGCGGAAGCGGCCGCGCCGGCCCCGGCCGTGGGCACGCGTCTGGCGGGCATCTGCCTGGTGGGGCTGGTGGTGGCCTTGGGCGTGGCCCCTGAAAGAATGGTGCAACTGGCTATGGAGGCCGTGCAGTCTATCTGGTAGGTCTGCCGCTGCCGCCTTGCCTTACGGCCGCCTTGGGCGGCCGTTTTTTGTGGCGCGCCGGTTCGCCGGAAGCGTGAAGATCCTTGTGTCGCGCTTGCCGCAGCATATGGACGGGGCGGAGCACCGGTCGCAGCCGCCAAAGGGTGTTTGCTGCGGGGTGCAGAGGGGCATCGCGGGGTAGAGAATTCGGCCGTGTTGCGGCAGGGGGCGGCATTGAAGTGCAGAAAAACGGCCCCGCAGGGGCGAAATTGCGCGCGGCCCGCCGTACGGAGAACTTCCGTCCGACGGGCCGCGGCATAACGGATGCGGAGTCAGCGTCAGGCGGCTTCCGCTGCCAGGGCTTCTCCCTTTTTATCAAGCACGTCGCGCATCCTGTCGCCGTCGAGCTGACCGGTCATCTTGGCCACGGCGATGGTGCCCACGCCATACCCCACCAGGTTGGTGAGGGCGCGGGCTTCGGACATAAAGCGGTCAATGCCGAAGATGATGGCAATGCTTTCGGGCGGGATGCTGCCCACGGAACCCAGGGTGCCGGCCAGCACGATAAACGCGCCGCCCGTTACGGCTGCCGCGCCCTTGGAGGATATGAGCAGCACGGTCAGCAGGATCAGTTCGTCACTGAGGGTCATGGGCGTGTTGGTGGCCTGGGCCAGAAAGACCGAAGCCATGGTCAGGTAAATGGCCGTGCCGTCCAGGTTAAAGGAATAGCCGGTGGGGATGACCAGGTCCACCACGCTCTTATGACAGCCAAGGCGCTCCATCTTGTGCAGCATATTGGGCAGCACGGATTCGGACGAGGAAGTGCCCAGCACGATGAGCAGCTCTTCCTTGATGTAGCGGACAAATTTGAGCACGTTGAAGCCGCAGAGCCTGCCGATGAAACCCAATACCACGACCACAAAGAGGATGCTGGTGATATAGAAGCAGACGATCAGCTCACCCAGCGAAACCACCGAACCGATGCCTTCCTTGCCGATGGTGAAGGCCATGGCCCCGAAAGCGCCCAGGGGAGCCACATACATGATGATCTTGATGATGCGGAACATGACTTCCGAAAAACTTTTGATGAAATCAAAGACGATCTGCCCCTGGCCCCACTGAAGTGCAGCGCAAAGGCAAAAAGAACGGCCACCAGCAGCACCTGCAGAATTTCGCCGCTGGTAAAGGCTGAGGCAAAGGTCTTGGGAATGATGTTCATGAAAAAGTTGACCAGGTTGTTGCTGTGAGCCTTGCCGGCGTACTGATCGGCCAGATGTCTTTCGGCTTCGCCGAAGGTGCTCACGTCCACATTCATGCCTACGCCGGGCTGCGCCAGATTGACGACCACCAGGCCGATGATCAGGGCCACAGTGGTGAGCACCATGAAGTAGGCCAGCGCGATGCCGCCGGTTTTGCCCACAGACTTCACGTCCGACATGCCGGCAATGCCCGTAACAACGGTACAGAAGATCAGGGGGGCGATGATCATTTTGATGAGATTGATAAAACCCCTGCCCAAAGGCTGCATCTTAACGGCGATATCGGGGTAAAAATGTCCGAGTAAAATGCCGATGGCAATAGCGATCAGCACTTGAACATAAAGAATTTTAAGATATTTCAGCATAAGGCCCCCTCGTGTTGTTGCAGTTCAGTCTTTGCGGCAGCACCTTCAAGAGTACGATAGTTTGGCGTGGGAGGTGGACGGTCTTGCGGGACGGCCGACGCAGGCCGTTATACCGCGTTGTTGTCGGCGGTGTTCGGGTGTGGGGGAGGGGGGCGGGAGGCATTACGCCGCAACGAGAGGTGTTTTTCAGGCCTGTGGACGTGATTTCGGCGGCGTCCCCGGCAGCGGGACGGCTCGACGCAGTGGTCAGTATGCCTGAAGGTACAGATGGTTGGCGGATCGTAGGGTCGGTAATCCATATGGAACCTCTGCGCTGCAGGTGCAAACCGTGGAACCATCCGCATACTGACAAGATCTGTTTTGGATAAAGTCATATTTTGATACCGCATCGCCGCAATTATTGGCAATCAAAAGAAAAATTTCGCAGCCGTTTTGGTACAGCTTTTTTTGATAACTGCGTATAATAAAAGGATGAAAATAATTGTTGCAACTATATCCACAAAAAGGTGCGGTCGCTTGTGCTGTGCGGCTAGAGCAGTTAGCGAATGAAATGAGCTAACTGCTCTGCAAGGATTTTCTTGAAAATCCTTGCCACGAAATGCGAGAAGGCAGGCTTTTGCCTGCCGTAAGCGAGCATTTCAAGTGTTAAATGCTCTAAGCGTCGAAGGGGGCATCTTGCTGCCAGCGACAATGCATAGGGGCAAGGCCGCTTGCCAACGGGAAAAGGTTGTGAGGGCGCAGGCAGGAAAGGGCAAGGAAAAGCCCCCGCACGGTCTGGCCGCACGGGGGCTGAGCTGTCCAAAAGGGGCGTGGAGCGCCCCCCCAATACTGTGTTTGTAACCTTACTCTTCGGCCAGGACGCGCACGGATTCTCCATAGGCGTCCTTGACGGTAGTCTTGATGCCCATGAGTTCATTCCAGCGGCGGAAGGTGCCCACAAAGACGAAGATCATCAGCACCATGACCAGGCAGGCCAGGGTGGCCAGCAGATACTTGCCGTTGGGGATGTAGTCGCCCGTCACCTGCAGGTAGCCAGCCCAGAACGTGACCGCCGCCATGAACACGCCGGGTATGGCCGTGAGCAGGCAGAGCTTGCCGCGGTTCATACGCAGCAGCATGGTGGTGCTGACGATCAGGGCGCAGGCGGCCAGCAACTGGTTGCTCATGCCAAAGAGCGGCCAGATGCTGCTGATGTTGCCGGTGTAAACCAGGTAGCCCCACATGGAGGTGAAGATCAGGCTGGTAATGACCACGCCGGGGGCCCAGCTCTTATCTCCAAAGGGCGCGTAGACCTTGCCCAGCATTTCCTGCAGGAAAAAGCGGCCCACGCGCGTGCCGGCGTCAATGGCGGTAAGGATGAACACCGCCTCAAACATGACGGCGAAGTTGTACCAGTAGGCCATCAGGCTGTCCATGTACGGGATTTTGTGGAAGATATGGGCCATGCCCACGGCCAGAGAAACGGCCCCGCCGGGACGGGCGTGCAGGTTCAGGCCAATTTTTTCTTCAAAAAATCCCAGGTCCACGGTATTGAGGGCCGGGTGCGCGGCTACCAGGGCGTCGAACTTGGCCGGGGTAGCGTTGATGGCAAAGTAGTCGCCGGGCATGAGCGTGCAGGCGGCTATAAGGGCCATAATGGCCACAAAGCCTTCCGTCAGCATGGCGCCGTAGCCCACAAACAGAATGTCGCGCTCATTGGCGATCATCTTGGGTGTGGTGCCCGTACCGATGATGGCGTGGAAGCCGGAAACGGCCCCGCAGGCAATGGTGATGAAGATGAAGGGCAGCACAGGCCCGCCGATGACGGGGCCGCCGCCGTTGATGAAGGGGGTAATGGTGGGCATGAGCAGCGTGGGCCGCACAAAGATGATGCCCAGGGTCAGCATGAGGATGGTGCCGATTTTCAGATAGGTGGAAAGATAGTCGCGCGGCACCAGCAGAAACCACACCGGCAGCACCGAGGCGATGAAGCCGTACACGGCAATGGCAATGGCCACGGTGTTGCGGTTCCAGTCAAAGGCCCAGCCCAGCACGTCCTGTTTCATAAGGTCGTGCCCGCTGAGGATGCCGATAACCAGCAAAACCACGCCCACCACGCTGGCCAGGATGACGCTGTTCTGCTTGTAGCGCATGATCAGGCCCATGAGCATGGCTATGGGCATGGTGATGACCACGATGAACAAAGACCAGGGCGCGTTGTGCATGGCGCTGATGCAGGCCAGCGAAAGGCCCGCCAGGGTCAGAACCAGGATGCAGAGCACGGCGATGCCGGCTACGGTGCCGGTTACCGGCCCCACTTCGCGCGTGGCAATGGCCGCAAGGCTCTGCCCTTTGTGGCGCACGGAAGCAAACAGAATGACCATATCGTGCACGGCGCCGCCCAGCACGCAGCCGATCAGAATCCAGAGCGCGCCCGGCAGATAGCCGAACTGCGCGGCCAGCACCGGGCCCACCAGCGGGCCAGCGGCGGCGATGGCGGCAAAATGGTGCCCGTACAACACAAATTCATTGGTCTTGACATAGTCGTGGCCGTCGGCAAAGCGCACGGCCGGGGTGGGGCGGCTGCCGTCCAGCCGCAACACTTTGTTGGCAAGAAAAATGCCGTAAAAACGGTAGGCGATGGCAAAAACGCACAATGCCACAAAGACCAGAGTCAGGGCATTGATATGCTCCAGAGCTTCCATCTGGCTTCTCCCGTCAGAACTGTTTACGAATCCAGCGGTCACGCATCCTTGAGACCGTGATCGTGGCAATAGCCAACATACTTGAATTATTGCTTCCTTCCCCCCAAACGCCTCCTTGCTGCAAAATTGTGCGTATACACATGGGCGGGCTGTACCATGCCGAACATTCCCGCTGGTGTGCTCAGATAGTGAAGATGTACTTTTGCCTACACCAAACAAGTTTTACTGTCCATAACCCCGCACGGCGCGTGGCGCGTGGGTTGTGCGGCATACATTTCCCATTAAATACGTCAGGAATATATCCGTTGCGCGCCAAGGCCCTGCCCTCCGTCCGGCTTGCCGCTCTTGCATTCGCCCCGGCTCGGTACTATGGTAAGACATACCGGCTGGGGGAGCCCATACAAGGCTGAGAAAGGGTGATCGCGCCCTGACCCCTAGAACCGCGCAAACAAACGCGGTTCTGCACCTGACGCGGATAGTGCCGACGAAGGGAAGCTGGCCAGCCTGCCACAACGCAGGTTTGTGCTCGCCCGCAGCCGTAATGGTCTGACGGGCGTTTTTTGTGCCGCATGCGAGCCGTTTCGTCATGAAGCCCTGCAGCGGGGCGTCCGCCGGTCCGTTACTCACCAACCTGTAGTTTGGAGGTGCGTTATGGACATCCTGGTCAACGGCGTGGCTGAGCCCCACCCGCAAGGGTGCAGTGTGGCCGACCTGCTTGCCGCGCGCGGGCACGACCCCGCGGCGGTGGTGGTGGAGCGCAACGGGCAGATCCTGCCCCGCGAGCGTTTTGCCCAGACCCGGCTTGTGGACGACGACCGTCTGGAAATTGTGCAGTTTGTGGGCGGCGGCTAACCGCCGCGTCCCGGCTTCGGCCGGCGGCGTTTTTCCCGGATTCCTCTTTCCGTTGAAACCACGACCCGCAATTTTTTTGCAGACGGAGCAAACATCATGGAAGATTCTTTTGTCATCAACGGCGTGACCCTCAGCAGCCGTCTTTTTATCGGCACCGGCAAGTACGGGGCGGACAGCCTTATTCCGCAGGTGGCCGCCGCCAGCGGCGCTGCCGTCATTACCGTGGCCATGCGCCGGGTGGATCGCCAGAATCCC
>ERZ837910.4778-NODE-4778-length-12880-cov-6.335205_pt1 | contig 12880 bp, 9 predicted proteins | sample MGYA00519940_ERZ837910 | MGnify/ENA primary metagenome ERZ837910 (study PRJEB31850, sample SAMEA3708825) | human gut metagenome | biome: human gut; feature: human-associated habitat; material: faeces | place: China | collected 2014 ... | reverse complement strand
TGCGGTTCACAGGTAAGTGTGAGCCGCATTTTTGCATCTGTATGCTGGCTCGGTGAAATCCGTGGGCTGTTTTTTTGCCGTCATTCTTTTAGGCTGTTATACTCTGCTTAGAAAACAACACAAAGGAGAGAAAGATGTACTCTACCACCTGAACAACACCGGCGACTATGTGGAGAACAAGAAAGTTTCCTTCCGCACCGTATACGAGGAGTTCATCGAGCGTGAGGGCAAGGCCACCAGAGCCTATGCGACCTTGAAGCGATACGATTCCCTCTATCGGAACCATATCAAGGATGAGTTCGGGCCGCTGTATGTCTACCAGATCTCGGATACCATGCTCATCGACTTCTTAAACAGGAAACGCCTCAAGCACAGCGAGGAATATGTGACAAGAATTGTCCATCTGTCCCACTGTTCGTCTGTATTTGATTCATGGTTATTTTCCTATGCCATTTACGGTGTTAGATTTGCAAAATCTGTTTGCGTTCGATCACAGGAGAATCACTTGACCGCTTATTTTACGGGATCAACCGTGACATAGACAGTCAGCTTATTTTGCCCCACATCAATCCAATCCATGGGCTGGGTACAATCATAATCGTAGTACATCTGATAGCCCTCCATGGCATCAAATTCCACCTCCGTGGACTTATCCACCTGGAAAGCCTGTTCCTCGGAATTCTCTTTTCCGGGATTGATGACCACGTTCAGATAGCAGGCGTCCTCCGGGAACCGGATATTCATAGCCGCCTGCTCCTCCATGAGCCGGGGTTCATCGTAGAGAATGTTGCTGCGGGTCACGGAGACTACACTGCCGTCCTCAGCGCTGTGCTCCGTCACCTCCATGCCGTTGATGAGGCCGGTCACATCGTCGATAAAGTAAATGACCTCGCTGCTGCCCCCTGTCAGGCGATTCTCTCTGGTGGCAGTCAGGGTGGAGGTTCCATACTCTGTGCTGTCGGTCTTGTCCGTCACGGTCTCATAGTCACCCGCCTGACGCGCCAGCCAGCGGTCAGACGCCATGGTTTCATACTCAGATGCCGGACACAGCGTCATCGTCTTCAGGCCATCTTTTTCGCAGGTATACAGGGCACCGGGAACGTCATCGTTGATGTATCCCGCCTCGCAGTATACGACCTGGTCAGTGTCATCGTACTGTTCATAGTCATACCACAGGCGGCCATCGGAATTGATGAATTGCCGAACAGTCTTATACTGCCAGGTATTCTTCCCATCCCAGGTCTCGGAGACGAAGGTTACCGCACTGTGTTCCTTCATAATCATGGAGATGCTGTTGCTGTTTCGAAGGTCTGTGATCTCCGGATCGTCCTGCCCGCTGATGGGCATAACGGAAACGTTGGAGACGCCGGCTACTTTTCCATCCTTGCAGGTAACATTCATCGCCCGGATTTCCTCCAGCGCATCATCCTTGGCATAGGAGAAAGACACAACTGTCTCGCCGTCTTCCAGCGCCCGGAAGCTGGCGACAAAGGTGCTGTCATTGTCCTCCTGCGTGACCAGCTCCAACAGGGTGGTGTCATCGATGGTAAAGTTCCAAATGAATCCTTCCTTTTCGGCGGGAAGGCGGACGGTCAGAATGCCTGCTTCCTGATCAATTTCATACCAGGTGTCGGACGAAGGTTTTTCTGAGGAGCTTCCGTCAGCTTTTCCTTCACCGGCGTTCTGTCGGCCGCACCCGGCCAGCATCCCTATCACGCAGGCGAGAGACAGGATCAGGGCAAGTATCTTTTTTGCGTTGTGTTTTTCTTTCTGACTCATATCATGTCACCTCGATTCTATATGGCAATCCATCAGGGAATCCAATAACGGATGATCTGCACCACCTGCTCCTGCCGGACGGTGATGACCGTGTTATAGCAGTTGCAGGGAATTTTACTGTTCTGAATAGCCGACGGGACGTCCGCATACTCATAAACCAAGCCGTCAGGCTCCTGTTCCAGGTCGGCGTGGTCTTCAAAGGTGCAGTCAGTGGATACGGGCAGGGTGATCGTTCCCAGAGCATAGTAGATCGGCTGGTCATTCATTGCGTTGGTACGATACAGGCCGTCATCGTCGATCAGCTCCACGCCGCCGTTTTCGATGCCGCCGTTGATGATGACGGTACCGTTATCCCGCTGGATGCGCTCAATGGTCACAGGCTTCCGACAGACTTGAATCTGGTCGCCTTCTTTCAAACTCTGAATGTCTTCCAGTTCATAGCGGTCATAGTCATAAATCTTTGCGGTCAGAGAATAACCGTCCCCGGTTTTGACAAGGTCCGCTGCTGTGAAGTTCACGGAGTAGCCGCCGTCGGCAAAGGCGTCCTCCGCACTGTCCATCGGATACAGCGGCATAACGTACCCCAGCTTTTCCACAATGGTCTGGGCGGTATCCAGCAGCACCTGCGCATCGCTGCCGCCGGCAACACACCACTGTACCTCGGCCTCCGGAGCATACCAACCCACCCAGGCCGCATCCTCGGACTTACGCAGCTGCACGGAGACATCTTCGCCGCTCCAGTCCAGGCTCTCTGTCCAGTCAGCAAAAATGCCGGAGATGTCCTGAGGCTGCTCTGCCTTTAAGGCACGGCAGTAGTACGCCTGTCCTCCCTGCTCAAAATTAACTTCGGCCATTTGCTTGTCGCTTTCCCCTGTGTCGACCAGGTAGTAGGAGGTGTCAGAGGCGCTGTCCGGCAAGGGAATGGAGTACCCCAGCTGCTGAAACTCAGCTGCGCTGGATTCGTGCATGGGGTTTGCGATCATGGTGGTCTGGTCAGTGCCCCGGCGGGTCATGGTGACGGCAGTTACAGCCACGGCAAGACAGGCGGCAATCGCCCCGGCACTGTACAGCCAGGAACGCTTCTTTTTAATAGGCTGCTGCGCTTCCTCCAGCAGGTCATCATCCACGGCGTTCATCCATTTCTGAAAACGAGTTTGATTCATAGTGCGATCCTTTCCTGTTCCAGTTCCGCACGCAGCCGTTCCCGTGTGCGGAACTGGGATGTTTTAACCTTTCCTTCGCTGGCATGGCATTCTTCCGCAATCTCCGTTTTCGTTTCAGAATTCCAGTGGAATATTTTTGGGCTATTCTAAGTTTAATTATGCTGTTCTTGCTTTATCCGTTTCATTTAACGTTAAAGCAAAAGACCAGAGTTGTAAAGCCTTTTGGCTCAATAACTCTGGTCTATTTGTTTGGGCTTGTGCAGCAGCCCCTTAAAAGCAGGAATAGATGATTGCTATGAATGGATTTTACTGATACCGCGTCCAATCCGGCGCTTTCGTCAGCTTTGTCCACTTTTCGTTAACCTCGCCCTTACGGTCAAAATCGTGGCTGTTTGTTGCCTCCTGCACGGCGAGGTAATGCCAGTCGCTCGGTTTATTATCCGGCCAAACGGTCATGTCATTCAGCAGGTCATCCTCACTCTGCGGCATACGGCAGAGCACGCGGTTGATCATCGTCATTGCCTCTGCGCGGGTGATGTAGTTGCCGGGGCGGAACGTTCCGTCAGAATAGCCTGCGATCCAGCCCAGTGTTGCGGCTCTCTCGATGTACTTTTCTGCCCAGTGACCGGAAATATCCGTGAAGTTACTGCCGGTGCTGATCTGAGTCTTATCGAAACGAGCGCAGATCGTTGCAAACTCGGCGCGGGTAATGGGAGCGTCCGGGTCGAAAGCTTCAGCATTGCGTCCCTTAACGATGCCGAGCTTCGCCATCGTGGAAATCGCCTTGTTGTGCCACTGTCCATCCGTTACATCAGCAAATGTATTTTCAGCGGTGAGGTTGCCGTCGCGCACTTTCTCCTTAAGCAGACGGAAGAAAATCGTTGCAACTTCTGCGCGGCTGATATTCGCGTTCGGACGTACAGTGCCATCGGAGTAACCGACTACATAGGCGTAGTGGTCATCGCCGTTCAGCATATCCGGCACAGTGGATGCCTTCCAGCCAGCATAGACGGTCTTCTCGCTGGTCATCTTGATGCTGCTGATCTTTTGAGTCAGTTCCTTATCCGCATACCAGCCGGTAAAGGTATAACTCTCGCGGGTCGGGGTCTTGTCGAGCGTCACCTTTGTGCCGGAAGAATAGCGCTCATCCTTGTAAGCTGTGCCGCCGTTCGACTCATAGTGCAGCGTATAGCGGGTCGAATGATGGGAGGAGGAACTGTTCTTTGCCCACTGTGCGGTATAAACGGCATTGTCCGTTACCGTTGCGGCTACGGACGGCTCCCAGCCGGTAAAGGTATAACCGCTGCGAGTCGGCGTTCCGCCGGTAAATGCAGGGGTGGGTGTTCCACGGCGCAGGTCGCTGGTTACCTCATCCGCAAAGCTGGTGCCGCCGATACCGTCTGTGTAGGTAACAGAAAACTTTTGGATTGCTCCGTACAGAACAAGGCTCTTCGCCTGAGAAGAAGTTCCCGTTTCTGCCGTATAATCAGTATCTGAAATAATTCCCTTATGGTTGTGTGTAAAATGCGACAGATACGGCTCGGCATCTGCTACGCTATAGGTTGCTGTGCCATAAGTAATCGCACCGGGGGCAACAACTACTCTGCCATCCAAGGATTCATTTTTAAAAGAAGTCAATTCATAATCGTTCATCGTATCCGATGCGCCGACCAAAGTTACAAAACGGTTGGTGGAAATTCCTCCGCTTGTATCAAAGCGGCAGCCGATACGAATATCGCCGCTGATGTTAGCTTTTGTGCCGTCAAGATAGAGGCTGCCATCCTGGTAAACTGCGTTTCCGTAATAGCTTCGCTCCGAAGCATCATCATAGTGGGGGTATCCGTCAGTTGCCTTATTGTCCTGAATGGTACCGCCCAGCAGATAAGCAGCCGCGTCTGTATCATTGATGAAGATGCCGCCACCTTGTTTAGCTTCGTTATCGGAAATTTTGCCGTCGGTCATGTAGAACGAGTCTCCCTTGCCGTACAGGAAAACACCGCCGCCCTTAGAGAATGTCTTATTGTCCGAAATCGTACCGCCGCTCATTTCTACGGTGCTGGAGTAATCATCTGCTTTACTGGTCCACAGAGCAATCGCGCCACCGCCATTACGGCCTGTATTTTGGGTAATCTCCGCATTACCGGAAATCTTGACGCTTGCATTGCCGTTCCAATAGCGATCAGCCGCATAAACAGAGATCGCACCACCGTATCCGGCTGTATTGCCGGAAATCGTACCCCCGGTCATAATAAATTCGTTGGTCAAATCCACAGAATTTTTTGGTGTACCAAGAATGGCAACCGCACCGCCAAAAGCACTTCGGTCACTTGCCGCTTTATTGTTTTGAATGTTTCCGCCGGTCATAGTCAATTTAGCCGGAGCATCATAACTCTCATCATAGTCAGCACGATTTGCACGAATCAGAATTGCACCGCCATGGGCACTTTGTGTATGGTCAGTATCAAAGTAATCACCAACTGCGGTATTTCCGCTAAGCATACCGCCGTTCAGCTCCATCTCGCCGCTGAGATAGATGCCGCCGCCCTGTTCAGCAAAACAGTCGGTTACGGCGGAGCCATCATTCATAATCAGCTTTGCAGTGCTATCAACTACGATACCGCCGCCCCAGTCATTTGTTCCTGTGTTTCCTGAATGACCGCTCCGATGAACTGCACGTCCGTTGCAGACCGTTGCACCGTTTTCTAATGTGAGCTGGCTTTCAGGGCAAACACGGATGCAGCGAATATCCTGTGCCTCAGCATCAATCGTCATATTTTCAAGCGTGAGGTTCGTCGCTGTAGCTGTGCCGTTTTCAACACCAACCTCAATCATATAAAGGTCAGTAGAAGTGTCTTTTTGATAGGTAATCTTCTTTGCAGTTTCATCGGCTTTGCCCGCCAGCGTTACTGATTTATCACCGGTCAGAACAAGATTTCCAACTAGTTTAATATCAGAAAGCAGGCAGATCGTATCTCCGTCAGCTGCCTTCGTAAATGCCGCACCAATTGTTTTAAGGGGTGCGTTCTCGTCGCCGACAGCTGAATCATCGCCGGTTTCGGATACATATATAACTGTACCGCTGCTTGTTCCGGGAGCCGCAGCGGCCAGCGCAGCAGTCGGAAGCATGGTCATGAGCAGACTCAGTGTCAACAGCCATGACAATAATTTCGTTTTCACATCAAATGCTCCTTTACACATAGTAATACCTGCCAAGATAAGACCAATAAGGCGATATTCTGACAGGTTTCTGATCTTGCGCGGCAGTTCTTTCGTCCGCCGCATTGATGCTGTTCTGTCCTCCTTCAGTGCAATGACAGTTGCGAGATGCCAAAAGGTGTACTTTTTTGTTAGTCAAAGTAGACATTGTACATAATAAAGGTTTAATAGTAGTAATTCCTATGAAACCGTGCTATAATAGAGAAAAATTATAGGCAGTGAAGATGCCAAAAAGTACACATTCTCGCATTCTCGGTTAAATTCATTTTATACTTTGTTTGATTTTAAATGCCTTGTTGCGAAAGGTAGACAACGGCATTCTGCATCCTCGCGCTGCGGCTGTGCCTGTTATTTCGCCTTTTTCCCAACGTCGATACACCTCTTCAAAATTTCCGGGTAAAGGTTTCGGGGGTCGCCCAAAGCGAACCCCTTTCGCTTTTGCAGCCGCGATACCTTCCGCTTGCCGCTGGCGGATATTAATACGCTCGTTTTCCGCAACAAAGGACAACACTTGTAATACGATATCGCTGAGGAAGGTTCCCATCAGATCCTTTCCGCGCCGGGTGTCTAGCAGTGGCATATCCAAAACCATAATGTCGATGCCTTTATCTTTCGTAAGAATCCGCCATTGTGCTAATATTTCCTCATAATTGCGTCCCAGACGGTCTATACTCTTGATGCAGAGAAGATCGTCTTTTTTCATTTTACGCAGCAGTTTTTTATACTGTGGCCGTTCAAAATCTTTACCCGATTGCTTATCTATAAAGATATTTCTCTCCGGCACAGCCAATTCCCTCAGTGCAATCATCTGCCTGTCCTCATTCTGTTCTTTCGTTGAAACTCGGACATATCCGTAAATCTCTGCTATTGTCAACACTTCCTTTTCTTCCATACGATATCATAGCCGAGAATATCAGCAATCTCGACAGCTTCAGTATAACTGAAAGTGCCGCGACGCAGTTTACCGGACAGGTTCTGCATACAGCTGCTCCGCCCGTACTTTTCAGCGAGCTGTGCAGCCATGCACGTCAATGTCATACCATTTGCAATGATATATCCCTTTACCTCGTGTCCGTAGTTTCTTGCATTTGCTCTTTTCATGTTATCCTCCCATACAAGTTATCCGACACCCAGTATTGCACTTAACACTGGGTGTCGAATTTTTCATCATTATGAATACATCGGCACTCCATACCCATAAATTCGCGCATCGCCTACTGGATAGCTATTCTCCCGACAGGCATCGCCAGAGTTACCTTCTACGGTGTACACCGTACCGCCTTCCGTTTTTTCGACAATACCCACATGATCCGGTACGCCATCGCCGCCCCAGTCAAAGAAGATAATGTCACCGGCACACGGTTCGTAATCACGCTCCTGCCACTGACTGCGTGCCTTGAACCAGTCCGAACCATCACTGCACAGCGAAAAGCTCGGAATCACTCCCGCATCAATATAGCCGCACTCGTTCGCGCACCAGCTGACAAAGCAAGCACACCACTCCACACGTGATGTGAAGCCGTACCAGCTCCAGTAAGGCTGACCACCCACATTACCAAGCTGCGACAGCGCTATTGTCACGATTTCACCATCACCTGTTCCGATACCGTAAAGTACGGAACTCCAAAGCGACCGATACTTCTCATCCAACAATTCTGCCAGCTGCTTTTTCTGGTCAGCATTAAAATGATACTGATCTGCCATCTCGTCAGTAGTTTTATGCGAAATTGTAATGTACAGATATACTACCGTTGTCTTATCTTTGCCGCTACCTTTTGTATGGCGCTCCACACGATAGGAAATGCTGTTCATATCCCAAAAGACCTTACGCAGCAGCTCCAGCTTCATATCATTCATTGATGCCACCTCCTGACCATCACTCTGGTCGGATGTGGTCTTTACTGCATAAATCGAAAGGATTTCCGGCCATGTGGCTCTCGAACCGGATAGGATCAATTTATCATAGGGATTGTCTGTTTTGATTTTTTCTATCTTCTCGTTATACTCCTGATTGATTTCTCGTGCTGCGTCCCGCATGGTCATGCCAGTGCCGCTGTCTTCGCCTGAGAAAAAGATACCAAAGCAGGAGCCTGCCATCATGCCAATCAAGCACACAACAACAATCACCATGCAGGTCACTCCACTGCCGGCAGTCAGAGCCGCAACCATCGACCGCATACCGGCAATAATTGCCCTAAGCACCTCTTTCGTGGCTTCTGCCGCTCGTTTAGACATGGTTGCCGTCCGCTTTGTCGCTGCTCGAAATGTCTGGGCCGAAATTTCAGCAGATTTCACTGCAGCCTCCGCCGAACGATGCTGAACCGCAGTTGCATACTGCGCTGTTTGTCTGGCTGACTGCACCCTTCGTGCAGCAGTCTTGATTCTCAACCGAGTTGTCTTAGGCGAAATTGCCTCTTTTGCAGCAGTTTTGCTGCTGTGCAATACTGTTTCTCTCGACTTTATGACGCTTTTTTCTGGATTTGCACTATGCTGTGAACCATGCACTACGCAATCATGGAAACTCGTTTCGGCAGGTTTAATAGTCCGATCTGAACCTGCAATCGCAGACTGCCGCTCTTTGATTCGAGCAGATTTCAACTTCTTGGCAGCTTTGCTCTTTGCCAATGTACGTCCCTGTTCCACCGGGTCATTTGAAACTCTACTCACAGTCTGCTGTCCGATTTTTATTCTCGGAGCATCTTTTCCGGCAGTTTTCCGGTTCGTTTTCACTTGTTGTGCACGAATTGCAGCCTGCCGTTGCGATTGTTTCTGAGGTGTGATGTCATTTTCACCCCATGGCTGATTGGGCATCGCCGGCTCCTGCATCGGTTCCGCATATCGTTCCCTGCGCTGCTTGATTGCCGCTGTTCCTTTTTTCACTGCCAGTTTTGCACCAGCCGCAGCAACACGAGCAGTATCTTCCGCCGCATTTTCCGCTGCTCGTTGCACCTTGTCCCCAGCATAGGCATTGGGATTTTCCGAACGGTCATCTGTCAAATTTGTAAACTGTTCTTTGGAACGGATATATACCTCCTTCATGCGTTCTCCCGCAACCGCCGCCTTATCCAACGTCTTAATGCCTTGCACCTTTTCTCTTGTCTTGATCTTTGGCATTTTCCTACTCACCTCCATACGCAGAAACGGGCAGGATTACTCCTGCCCGTGTGCAAACTGACCCTCACCAGGTCGGGTCGTCATCAGCTCATACAGTTTCGTATTCTGCGGAAAACGGTTGATGAACGGCACCAGTGCGCTGCCATATTTAATCAGGCCGCAGCCTGCATCTGCGTTGGTGATATAGCTCATCTGCTCATTCGAGATATTCAGCAAATGCGCCAGCTTTTCACGGTCGGATGCTGCCTGATTGAGCATGACAATAAACTCCGAGTTAGAGAGCATGGTACTTGCCTGAACGGAATCCAGCAGATACTCCACATTCTGCGTGATAGCGGTCGGGTACGCATTTCTCTTTCGAAACTGCCGCCATGCCGAATTGAAAAAGGCCGCACTGAACTCGTTTTCAAACATGACATGGAACTCATCAATGAATACATGCGTGCGCTTGCCGCGTTTCCAGTTGAGCGTTACGCGGTTCAGCATGGTATCCGTAATAACCAGATGGCCGATCGGCTTCAACTGTTCACCCAGTCCATGAATGTCAAACACAACCACCCGCTTGTCCAGATTGACCGTGCTTTTATGACCGAAAATATCCAGAGAACCGGTGGTAAACAGCTCCAGTGCAAGCGCAATGTCCTTGGCCTTTTCTTCTGGCTGATCGAGCAGCATTTCACGCAGTGTTGACAACGTGGGCACTGTGCCGGACTGCTCCGCTTCCTGATATACCGCCGCAACGCATCGGTCAATGATGGACTTCTGCTGCGGACCGACACCGTTCGGGTCAATACGCTCTACCAGTGACATGATAAACTGCGATTTCACTACAATCGGGTTGTTCTCGCCATAGCCATCAACCATGTACATGGCGTTCAGTCTATCCTTACCGCCAGCCGAAACACGAATCACAGACGAAATATCGCCCATTGCTTCCGCAAGCGGCGCATATTCTCCTTCCGGGTCACAGATCAGGATATCATCATCGGTATTCAGAATCAGGAACGTAATCAGCTCCTTTGCATTGAACGATTTGCCGCTGCCAGGCACACCCAACAGAAATGCAGACTGGTTCAGCAGGTTCGCTTTATTGCACATGATGAGATTATGCGAAATCGCATTCTCTCCAAAGAAGATGCCGCCCTTATCCTGGATTTCCTGTACCTTGAACGGCATAAACACTGCAAGGCTTTCCGTTGTCAGCGTTCGAAAAACATCAATCCTGCGAGAGCCGATTGGCAGCACTGTATTCAGTCCATCAAGCTGCTGATATTTCAGCACAGCCAGCTGACACATATGCTTTCGGGCAAGCGCCTGTACGGTTTCTGTATCTGCGTCCAACTGCTCCTTGGTATCTGCCGTAAGCACCATTGTCAGCACTGCGAACATCATGCGCTGATCACGGGTGGTCAGGTCGTCAAGGAATTCCTTGCTCTCCTTGCGCTGAAGCTCCATATCATACGGAACAACAGCAGAGAAGTTGTTGTTTGCATTTTGGCGGCGCTGCCAGTTCGTAATGTTTGTTTCCACACCCAACAGGCGGCTCTCCACCTCATGCACTGCCTCATCGGTCGGAATGGGCAGAATATCAATGGAAAGCATCATATTGCGGTTCAGGTCAGTCAGTTCCGTAACCATGCTGTCCTTAATGTAGCTGGCATAGTCTTTGAGAAACAGCACCCGGCAATACTGATCGCCCAGAATCAGATGATCCTTGTTCTTTTCAATGGAGTCAGGGCAGATAAAATCCCGAATATCATGGCCCTTTCTCGCCATGCTCTTAATGTCGAAGTCAAACGTAGTTTCCTCACCGGCACGGTAAAAATCATGCAGCATACGCAGGCGTTCTGCCGCCGTCAGTTCCATACACTTGGAACCGAGCGCTGCAAAATGTGCCGACAGGTCAGCGCCAATGCGTGAAAAATACGTTCTTGCTTCCTCCACGTCCTTTCTGGCTACCGAGACCGTCAGGTATTTCTCCTGCATGATACCGTTTGCGCCCGTAGCCTTGTCCAGCAGCATCTGGTTATATTCCTTGCGGTACTGGTCCAGTCCGTCCTCCTTCATCGGCATTAGAATGGATTTTTCAAAGCTGGCGCGGTTCTGACGATGGTTATAAATCGTCAGTTTGGTAGTCGCGCCGCTGTCCAGACTGTTCAGCAGTTCCGAATAGGTCAGGAACATACTCTCCTTATCCTCGCGGGAGGCCACCAAATAGTTAATATCCGTAAACCGATACATCTTAGTGAACTTGCTGCCCACCTGAAAAATACCGTCCGGCCAGATGCGCCTGATAGGGATGACATCCTGCACTTTGCGAGGTACCTTGTAGCGTTCCTTATCCTGCTTCATGATGGTACGAATACTCTTAATCATGGTTCTTCATTCCCTCTTTCTCTTTCTTCTCCAGCTCAGGCTTTAACGCTTCATAATAGATATTATTCGACTGGAATCGAATGACTTTTGGCTCCAGCACTTCTGACCGCAGCCATGCCCATACAAACTGCTCGGCCGTCATACCGTGATATGTCACAAATCCCATAGCAGCAAACGGGGCAGCACCAAGGATACACATCCATGAAACCGTTTCTGTGCCGACATACGGTTTGAGGACAAAGTACAGCAGAATCGCTACACTAGCTGCAAGCACTGTAAACACGCACTGCCGCATAGACAGTCCGAAGAACATGGATTCGGTATAGTTCCGAATCTCTCGATTGATTTTAACTTCCAATGCCTTTCCCTCCTTACAGTCCCATCATCTCATGCACAATTCTGTCTGCCATTTTTATCGAGCCAACCAGAATCAGCATATTGAAAATCAGTTCGCCAATATAACTCCATACCATGGATACTGCTGCCGCATCCACATCAACCACCGGCGGCGATGCTGCAAATACGCTGAATATAATGCAGGCAAGGACGATAATCGCTCCCTCCAGGCAAACCGCAGCATAACCTTTTAAGAAACTCTTACCGATGTTCTGGCTTGGTTCTCCTGCAAAGCTGGACAGCGGAATCGGCGCAATTGCCGTGTACATGAACATCTTAAAAAACCGCCCATAAACACTTAGAATCATCACAAAAGACAGCACCCAAATGAACAGTCCGCCGATCAGCGTGACGGCCCACAGAGGAATGCTTTCAAAAAAGCCGCATTCTTCTACGGCTGTAATAATCTCCTGTGGCAATACCGTCTGCTGTGCTCCTCCAAATCCTGCGGCATTCATAATCGAAGAAATAACGCCCTGTACAATATTGAGCAGAGCCAGCATCAATTCCATGCCGTAGGAAATCAGTCCTTTGGCAAGGGCGAACCGCACAAACAGCTTTACTGCGTGTTCAGGCTTCTTGATTTCCGCAAAGCTGCCGCAGGTTTTCATCACGCCAACCACAAAGAAAACCACCAGAAGCGCATATCCAATCGCCTGGAGTGCGCCATGAATGCTGACGATCACACTCCAAATCGCGCCGCCCTTAAAGTTTTCTGGCGACTGCGTAATGAGCAGCCAAATCTCTGACAGCTTATCATTCCATGTTTCCAGCGCATTGGTCAGGTTTTGTACGACCCAGTTATCCGACACTTCAAGCACCTCCTTCCGGGGCAG
>ERZ837910.4772-NODE-4772-length-12892-cov-3.740360_pt1 | contig 12892 bp, 9 predicted proteins | sample MGYA00519940_ERZ837910 | MGnify/ENA primary metagenome ERZ837910 (study PRJEB31850, sample SAMEA3708825) | human gut metagenome | biome: human gut; feature: human-associated habitat; material: faeces | place: China | collected 2014 ... | reverse complement strand
TTCCCTCAAAATAGCGCAGTCTTGCGGATTCAAACAACACATACACATTATCATCCGCAATTGCGATCTCCTCCGAGCACGGCGGCATCTCTACCTTTGCCGACGGCTCATTGGGATGCTTCGTCAGCGTCAGAAGCGATGCATATACTTTCAGGTAGGAGGAACTGTTGCGGCCGTAGGAGGTGCTGAGATATACCTGACCTCCCTTGTCAAAGGCAATTCCCTGCACTTTGTTCGGAATATTGTAGCTGCTGAGTGAGGTAAGCGTATCCTTTTCCTCATCGTAGCTATAGGAAAGCATCTCGGAATCAAAGAACTTGGTATGGGTTGCCACCCAGATCCTTCCGCCGTAACAGGTAATGCAGGACGGAATGTTGTCGAGTTTGTATTCGTCAGAAAGTGCGGATGCGTCCACGCAGTATCCGGGTGCATCGGCTCCGATTCTCTCAATATATTCATACGGAATCCGCTCCAGTGTCTTTGAATTGGAATGGCAGATCCATACATTCTCCCCGTCAAAGGCAATTCCGCCGAGGTGGCTCTTCTCCTTCATGCCAAGCGTCGCCAGATAGGTTCCGGTCTCACGCTCAAAGATCATTAAGGAGCCTTTCGTGTCGGATCCATCCGCATACGCCGTCATAAGAATGTAATCCGGTGTGAAGCAGAGTCCCTGCAGACACTGTCCCTCGCTGCTGATCAGATTGTCGAGATAGTCTTTCTCTCTGGTGGACGGCATTCCCGGAATATCCAGATCATCCAGAAACGCATAATTGCACTCTTTTAATTCTTTTTGATTGCGGCTTAACACGCTCGCGGTCTGATAAGAATACATCTCGACGTTATAGCGGTTGTCGATCGGTCTGGTCCATTTTGCAAACAGAACCATATTGGCCGCATTCTCTTTTGTAAGCTCCGTGATCTTGTGATCGTAGGAGCTGTCCGTATACCAGCCAGCAAAATTATAACCGTCCCGGACAGGAATCTCAAGCGCAAACGGAAGTTCTTCCGCTGCGATCACATCCGGGTTGGCATTGTGGTTCACACCGCCGTTTAACTCATACACCAGATGCACAGCGTCATCGTTCACACCGAGGAACGGATCAAGCGAAGCCGTCCCGCTCTGCTCCCATTCTGTGCCATCTGTCGGAACCATCATGTAAGCCTGTGCCACCATCGGATCATTCAAAAGGAGGACAAACATCGATACCAGTGCAAGAAGTTCTTTTCTCATCTCTGCTCATCCTCCTTTCCTTTCTATCGCCTGCTCTTTTCTGCTGCTTTTACATGTTGCCGTTACTCTTCCGCGCGGTCTACCTTGGATGCCCTTGCCTCGATCTCCTTCTCCTGTACATCGGAAGGTGCCTGCTCATACCTTGCAAATTCATAAGAAAATGTTCCGCTTCCGCCTGTCATGGAACGCAGATCTGTATTGTACCCGTAAAGTTCCATTACCGGAACGTCCGCGATGATCTCCTGATAACCGTGCTCCGTCGGATTCATGCCGAGCACGCGGCCGCGTCTCTTGTTTAAGTCCCCCATGATATCGCCGGTGTACTTATCCGGCACAACCACCTTGAGGGAGGCAATCGGCTCCAACAGGATCGGGGATGCGTCCATAAATCCTTTTTTGAACGCCTGAATTGCTGCGGTCTTGAATGCCATCTCGGAGGAGTCTACCGGATGATAAGAACCATCATACAGAACGGCTTTGACGCCGACTACCGGATAAGCAGCCAGAGGGCCTTTCTGTACGGCTTCCTGGATACCTTTTTCAACAGCCGGGAAGTAGTTCTTCGGAACGGCGCCGCCGACAACTTCCTGCTCGAAAACGTATGGTTTCTCGAGATCTCCGGAAGCGGAGAAGCGCATTTTTACATGACCGTACTGGCCGTGGCCGCCGGACTGTTTTTTGTATTTTGCTTCTACATCCGAATTTTTGCGGATCGTCTCGCGGAAGGCTACCTTCGGACGGGACAGCTCTACTTCTACTTTGTAGCGCTCCAGCAGCTTGCTGACGATAATATCGATGTGCTGGTCGCCCATGCCGTACAGCAATGTCTGATGGTTTGCAGAATCATTGACTGCCTTCATAGTCAGGTCTTCCTGCATCATCTTGGCAAATGCCTGGGAGATCTTATCTACATCGGCTTTGTTCTTCGGTTTATATCGTTTTGCGGTGTACGGAGTCGAAACATCCGGTTTTCCGTAGCGGACCTGATTGTTCTTTGTCGCAAGGGAATCGCCGGTTCTTGCATCGCCGAGTTTTGCGATGGCACCGATATCTCCTGCATGAAGCTCCGGTACTTCGATCGGCTTGGAGCCTTCGAGAACGTACAGCTTGCTCAGTTTTTCTTCGGATTCCTGATCTACATTATAGAGCACATCATCGCTTTTAATAACGCCGGAGCAAACCTTAATCATTGAATATTTTCCAAGGAACGGATCCACGATCGTCTTGAAAATGGTCGCGCTCTTCGGTTTCGCAAAGTCGTAATTTGCCTCGAAAATTTCGTTCGTATTGAGATTTATGCCGGCACACGGACGGGTGGACGGATCCGGGAAGTATCCGCAGATATCATCAAGAAGGTTCGATACGCCCTGCAGATTGACCGGGGAGCCCATGCATACCGGAACGATGGTGCCGTCTCCTACGTTCATGGCAAGCGCTGCGGAAATCTCTGCTACCGAGAACTCTTCTCCGCCAAAGTAGCGGTCCATAAACTCTTCACTTGTTTCTGCCACGGATTCCATCAGGGTTTCACGGTACTTCTCCAGATATTCTACGGAGTAATCCGGAATCGGGCATTCTTCTTTTTTATCTTTTTCGATATATCTGCGGCCTTTGTTCTTTACAATATTGATATATCCTACAAATTTACCGTTTTCACGCAGAGGCATATGAAGCGGTGCGATTCGTTTTCCGTACAGTTCGGTGAGCTGCTCAACGACTTCTCGGTAGCTGACATCGTCCTGATCCATTTCCGTTACGAAGATCATACGCGGAAGATTGTATTTCTCGCAGAGTTCCCATGCTTTCTGGGTTCCGACCTGCACGCCGGCCTTTCCGGATACCACGATTACAGCGGCATCTGCTGCGGAAGCGGCTTCCTGTGCTTCTCCTACGAAATCAAACATTCCAGGAGTATCCAGAACATTGATCTTATTTTTTCCCCATACGACCGGGACAAGCGTTGTGGAAATAGAGCATTTGCGCTTGATTTCTTCTTTGTCAAAATCGCTGACGGTATTTCCGTCTGTCACTTTTCCGAGACGGTTTGTCATACCGGAAAGATAAGCCATAGCTTCGGTCAGACTTGTCTTTCCGGAGCCGCTGTGCCCCAGCAGCACCACATTTCTGATTCGGTCAGTTCTAAAAACGTCCATATGTAATACCTCCCATGTAAGTAAATTTGCAGATTGCAAGGCCGCTCTTATTCGCCTTTCTGCTTTTTATCAAGATTCACGTCTTCCGTTCCTCTTATCATAGTCACTATTCTACTAAAGTTTTTGCTTTTTTGCAAGTATATTATTCATATTTCACAATATATTTCTGAATTTTTAAATTTTATATGTATTTTAGCTGGTTATTCTGCCTTTCTTCCGCTTTTCTGTCTGGCTTTTCTGTGGAATCTGCCGGATTTTGCAAAACAAGCAAAATTGCTGCCTTTCAAAAATGCTTTGTCACTTTAAAGCAAGAAATCTTTGACATTTGATTTCAGATGCTTTACAATGTCTTTTATACGATTTACCTACGAAAATTGTCAGAAAGGACTACTTGAATTATGTGTGATACATCCGAAAAAATCTGTATCGGCTTTATCGGCCTTGGCCTCATCGGCGGCTCCATTGCAAAAACCCTCAGAAAGGTTCACCCGGAGTATAAACTGATGGCCTACTGCCGCACCAAAGCGACGATCGAAGAGGCAATTCAGGAAGGCGTGATTGATATCGCGCTGGAAGAACGGGACGACCGCTTTGCCGACTGTGACTATATCTTCTTATGTGCTCCTGTCAGCACCAACATCTCCTATCTTCCGTTCGTGAAAGGCATCGCAAAACCGGGCTGTATCATCACAGACGTCGGAAGTGTAAAAGGAGAAATCCATCAGGCGGTTGAGACCCTCGGCATGACGCACCAGTTTATCGGCGGCCATCCGATGGCAGGCTCCGAAAAGACGGGATATTCCAGCGCCACCGATTACCTGCTGGAAAATGCTTACTATATGATTACACCCGGACCAGATGTTGAGATCGCGACAGTTTCCGCTTTCGTTGATCTTGTCCAGTCCTTAAAGGCGATCCCGATGGTTTTAACATACGAAGAGCACGACTACATCACCGCAGGTGTCAGTCATCTGCCGCATATCGTTGCCGCTACCCTGGTCAATGCACTCGCATCCCTGGACACACCGGAAGAGCAGATGAAAACCGTTGCTGCAGGCGGCTTCAAGGACATCACCCGCATCGCTTCCTCCTCCCCGGAGGTATGGCAGCAGATCTGTCTCTCAAACCAGAAGCAGCTCTCGAATGTGCTGGATTCCTATATCCGCCTTCTCGTCCAGGCAAAATACCTGGTTGACAACAAAAAAGGCCACGAGCTCTACAATATGTTTGAAAGTTCCCGCGAATACCGGAATTCCATGGAAGATTCTTCCTATGGACCGACAAAGAAAGAATACGTCGTTTACTGCGACCTGCTCGATGAAGCCGGCGGAATCGCAGCCGTTACAACAATTCTTGCCATCAACCAGATCAATATTAAAAATATCGGCATTACGCATAACCGCGAGTTCGAAGAGGGTGCTCTCCGCATTGAATTTTATGAAGAGCAGGCAGGCATTCTTGCCCGGAAGGTCTTAAAAGACCATGGCTATACCATTCATATCCGCAATTAAAAGCGCGTATATCTTGACAGGAGGAAGTTACGTTATGCAGTTCCAGAAAGCAGTACGTCCTCTGCGCGGAGAAATCTCCGTGCCGGGCGATAAATCCATTTCCCACCGCGCCGTCATGTTCGGTGCCATTTCAGAGGGAACCACAGAAGTCACAAACTTTTTACAGGGTGCCGACTGTCTCTCCACCATCTCCTGCTTCCGCAGTATGGGCATTGAGATCGAGAACACGCCGGAGCGCATTCTCGTTCATGGAAAAGGCCTGCACGGGCTTTCGGCTCCGTCCGCCGTTCTCGACTGCGGAAACAGCGGAACAACGGCACGCCTGATCTCCGGCATTCTTGCCGGCCAGAACTTTTCCAGTACACTGACCGGTGACGCTTCCATTCAGAAACGGCCGATGGGACGCATCATCAATCCGCTGACCCAGATGGGCGCTTCCATCCGCAGTATTCCGGAAAACGGCTGCGCGCCGCTTGCGATCAACGGCCATCCGCTCCACGCCATCTCCTATCTTTCGCCGGTCGCATCCGCACAGGTCAAATCGTGTGTCCTGCTTGCCGGACTGTATGCTGACGGAAAAACAAGCGTTACCGAACCGGCTCTTTCCAGAAACCATACGGAGCTGATGCTGAAATTCTTCGGCGCCGACGTTGCCTCCGAAGGGCTGACCGCATCGGTTCTGCCGGACCCGGATCTCCATGGAAATCTCGTCCGTGTGCCGGGAGATATTTCCTCCGCCGCCTACTTCATCGCCGCCGCGCTGATGGTTCCAGGCTCTGAGGTGCTCCTGAAAAATGTCGGCATCAACCCGACCCGCGACGGTATGCTCCGCGTCTGCCGCGCCATGGGTGCTGACATCACACTTCTGAATGAGCAGAACTCCGGCGGAGAACCGGTTGCAGACCTTCTCGTGCGCTATACGCCGTCTCTTTCCGGCACCGTCATCGAGGGCGAACTGATCCCGACCCTGATCGATGAAATCCCGATCATCGCGGTTCTTGCCGCCACAGCGAACGGTACAACCGTGATCCGGAATGCGGAGGAGCTGAAAGTCAAAGAATCGAACCGTCTTGATATCATGGTAAACGAACTCACCGCGATGGGTGTTTCCCTGGAAGGCACGGACGACGGCATGATCATTGAGGGCGGAAAACCGTTCCACGGCGCCCAAATCGACAGCCGCCTCGACCACCGCATTGCGATGTCGTTTGCAATCGCTTCGCTTGCCGCAGAGACACCGACGGAAATCCTGCGCGCCGGCTGTGTGGATATCTCGTATCCGACATTCTACCAGGATCTGGCACGGCTGCAGGCATAAAAAACGTTTAAACAAAAAATGGATTGTGAAGATCATTTCCTCACAATCCATTTTTTTGCTTTTACCCTGTTCTTCCGGCCGTCCCAACCGTTTCTCCCTGCCGTACCCGCGTTTCGATTCCAAGCCGCGAATAATTCCAGATCCGTTTTTCCGGCACTGCGCTTCCCTTCTGTGCCAGAACGATCACTGTCGAACCACCGAAGGCAAAATAGCCTTTCTCTTCGCCGCGCTGTACACGTCTCGCCGCTCCGGCATTTTCATTGACAATCTTTCCGACCATCATCGCGCCGACCTCCATCTGCAGCAGTGTGCCGAAATTTGCGGACTGCAGCAGCGTGTAGGTTCTCGTATTTTCTTTATAGATCGGGCAAAAATCATTCGCCGCCGGATTGACCGTGTGGAGCACACCCTCAATCCGCCGTTCCGTCGAACAGACGCCGTCATCCACAAAGAGATACCGGTGATAATCGTCCACGGAAAGCCGAAACAGAAATAACGTTCCGCCCTCATACCGTTTTGCCAGCTTCCGGTCGCGCAGAAGCTGTTCCAGCGTATATTCTGTGTTCTTGATCTCAAACTTCCCGTTCTCATGAATCGGATAAACCGTAAGCCGCGCATCACACGGGCTGATAAAATCCTGCGGCGCATTGGAAAACGGACGTGCATCCATTTTCAGCTTCCGCACAAAGAAATCATTGAACGAGATAAACTGCTTTGCGGTACATTCCTTCAGTGAAATATGATTTTTCTTTACAAACGGTGCAACCAGCGGCACCGATAAGCGGCTGTCCAGAAAGCAGCCTGCCGCACGAGATACAAATGACTGAACCAGCGGCTGCATCGCGGCTCTTCCGGCGGCATGGCTGTACATCATGTGCAGAAAACGGTCCTGCAGATCATTTTCCTCGCGGATCAGATCAAGCTTTGGATGATTTTTCCCCTGTTTTCGGTAAGGATAAGCGCAGAGTCTCAAATCGTTCTTCCTCCCTTCCAGATCAGAAGTCCGCGGAGCACAGCCACTCCAACGACCGCTACCAGCACAGCAAGCTCTTTATTCGTCGGCTTGCGGAAGCGGAAATCCGTGATAAACAAAACGCCGACCGCCAGCACCAGCAGATGCAGCCAGATCAGAAAGTATCCGCGGCAGAGCGGTGCAAAGACGAACAGCAGCGGCAAAGCTACTGACATCGAGGTAATCGGCAGTCCCTGGTAATATTTCCGGTTCTCCGAAGTTTCATTCTGACGCTTCTCTTCCATCACGTTAAAATATCCCAGACGGATCACGCCCGCAAGACCGTAGAAAATAAGAATCGGAATGCTGTAAAAATGTGTCATGCCAAGCTCATAGCAGAGCACGATCGGAAAGACGCCGAAACAAACCACATCGCAGAGCGAATCGATCTGAATGCCGAACCGCTTTTCATCTTCGGTCCTGTTTTTCTTCGTCCGCGCAATTTTTCCATCGAACATATCGCACAGTCCGGAAAAAGCAAGACAAAAAATCGCCCAGTTAAAGTGCCCCCGCGTTGCAAGAAAAATGCCGCTGATGGACGATGCAAAGCTGATATATGTTAATATTACGGTATAATCATAGAACCCTATCATATGTAGTTCCCCCTCTTTTTTCTCTTTTCGTATTCCCGATCGTAAGCTGTGCGACGATGGTAAAGACTGCACTCACCAGCAGTTCCCCGTAGTAGCCGAGCCCTCTGGAAAGCACCATTGCCGGAAGAAGCAGCGTGCTTCCAAAGACCGGCGGGAAAATTTTCAGGAACAGTGTCTCGCTGATTCCCATTCCTCCCGGAAGCGGCAGCATGTCAACCGATACGGAAATGACCGCCTGCAGCAGCACAATGGTGATAAAGGAAATGCCTGATAAATGGAAGGCGTGGTATACAAACCATGTTGCTGCAAATAAAGCAAACCTCTGTGCAAAGGTAATCGCAAGGACATTGACCAGCACCATTTTGTGGGTGCCAAGATACGCTGCCGTATTCTGGTAGACTTCCATGGAAGCTTCCAGTTTTTTCAGGCGGCTTTCTTTTCGTTTCATCAAATGCAGTTTTTCCACGATTTTCAGTCCCAAAACCAGAATTGTCCGCGCAAGCGCCGGATGAAAAACCAGAATAAGCATGGCTGTGACACAGAAGACATTCAGACCGATTCCCAGATAGAAAACCGGAAGGATTTCCGTCAGATACCGGTGCAGGAAGCCCTGTCCGAACAGAACAAGCCCAAGTCCCACCACGACCAGCACCGCTTTGTAGGTGATCGTGACGATCATCAGAATCACCGTTGATACCGGAAGAGATATTTTCTCCTTTTTCATATAGTAAAGCTGCATCGGCTGGCCGCCGCTTGCGGACGGTGTGATACAGCTGAAAAAGAATCCGACGGAAGAAAACAGAAAACATGTCCGCTTCTTCACCGGAATCTGGAAGGAATGCATCATGTACCAGATGATGATCGATTCTCCCCAGATAAAAAACACGACACAGAACAGTCCCGGCAACAGCCACCGCACATCTGCCCGCCGCATTGCTTCCATCATTGCGCCAAGGTCTTCGCCGTGGAAAACACCGTATATCGTCAACGCAAAAATCACAACGAGAAAAACGGTATTCACGATCATTTTTTTCTTACTCTGCACGGCGTTTCCACCTCCTTCGTTCCAATATCATGCCATACCATGTACCAAGATGCGTGCGTCCCGCGATCTGCCACGTCACTTCTGCCAGAAGCGCTCCGCCAATCACATCTGCAATCACATGCTGCTTTGTTGTCAGCGTAGAGACAAACACGGCAAGTGCCGCCCAGAAAGAGAACCGCTGATACCAGCGCGGAATCTCCCGTCTGCTGCGGACTGCGATATAGCAGAACCAGCTGTTCAGGCAGTGAATCGATGGGAACAAATTGTCCGCCGCATCCATCTGGTAGAGCAAGGCAAGCATCTGATTCCAGAATCCCTGTTCCGGGATCGACGGCCTTACGTTCGTTGTCGGCAGCAGCAGATAAAATGCCATACAGACAAGCCGCGCCAGAACATCTGCTGCAAAGAACCGCCAGACAAATTCTTTCTCTCTGCTTGCGGCAATCAGATAATTTACAATCCAGACCAGATAACAGCCAAAATAAATCACGATCGTCCACGGGATCACCGGGATCTGCTGGTCCAGCACCGTTTCTATATTGTAATGTTTCCACGAACTGGTAAACGGCCGCGTTCCAAAATAAGCGATAAAATTCGCTGTCAGCGTCAGAATTAGCGGCAGGATACCATAGTATGGAAACTTTCTTCTCTCGTCTCTCTTCAAAATCCGTCCTCCCTTGTCTCAAACACGTATCAGTATACGCAAAAACATTCCCTGACACAACCCAGTTCCGCTCGTTTTCAGAAACCTTAATAAAATCTTCTGTTTTTCGGCAGGGAAAAAGAAAGATTTAGAAGATTCGCAGAGAAAAAAACGACCATATAGGGCTTCACGGGTGTTCCTATATGGTCGTTTTCTTTCAGCATCGTATTTTTGTCATAAACGAATTTTTTATTCAATCATCATGGCATCGCCGAAGGAGAAAAAGCGGTATTTTTCTCTTACAGCCTCTTCATAAGCTGCCATAATATGCTCTTTTCCAGCCAGTGCCGATACCAGCATCACCAGTGTGGACTCCGGCAGATGGAAATTGGTGATCAGTCCGTCGATCATCTTGAAGCAGTAACCCGGATAGATAAAGATCTCGGTCCAGCCGCTTCCGGCTTTTAAAATGCCGTCCTCGCCGGTTGCCGACTCCAGAGTACGGCAGCTCGTTGTTCCGACTGCGATCACACGGCCGCCTGCTGCTTTCGTATCGTTGATCAGTTTTGCCTGATCTTCTTCTACCACATAGAACTCAGAGTGCATGTGATGCTGGGTGACATCCTCCACTTTCACCGGACGGAAGGTGCCAAGGCCGACATGCAGGGTAACGTGTGCAATTTTCACACCGGCATCCTGCACCTGCTGCAAAAGCTCTTTCGTAAAATGCAGTCCGGCGGTCGGAGCTGCTGCGGAGCCTTCGTGTTTTGCGTATACCGTCTGATAGCGCTCCTTACCGGCGGTCCGCTCGGTTATATAGGGAGGCAGAGGCATTTCGCCGGCCCGATCCAGTATTTCTTCGAATACTCCGTCGTAGTTCAGGCGTACTATTCTGCCCCCGTCCTCGGTGCTATCGAGAATAGTTGCGGAAAGCTCGTCGTTTATCTTGAAGGTGAGCCCGGTCTTTGCCCGCCTTCCGGGGCGGACAAGGCATTCCCAGCGGTTTTCATCGAGGCGGCGGAGCAGCAGAAACTCCATTGCGCCGCCGGTATCCTCCCGATAGGCGTGGAGCCTCGCGGGTATGACCCGGGTGATATTGCGCACCAGAACGTCTCCGGGCCTGAAGTAATCCAGTATGTCGGTAAATACACCGTCCCGTATAGTCTTATTTGCCCTGTCATAGACCAGCAGTCTCGATGCGCTGCGGACAGCCGCAGGGGACTGGGCTATCAGCTCTTTGGGCAGGTCGTAGAAAAAGTCGCTTGTTTTCAAGATGTTATCTCTCCTTAGTTCATCGCCTTATTATATTGCAAAGGGCATAACAAAACAAGGGGCTGCCGCATTATGCGGCGGCCCCGTCCGGCATTATATACCTTACTTCATTTCCTTCTGGAAGTTGCTGTATACGTCCTTGAGCATTTCGATTATGGGGAGGTGGTAGGGGCAGCGGCTCTCGCACATTCCGCATTCAATGCAGGCGTTAGGCTCTACGGCCATTCCCTTGTAGCGGCCTATGGCCCAGTCCTTCAGGCCGTAACGGGTGAGATAGCCGTTGATGGTAAAGCAGAAGGAGATGTTTATGCCCATGGTGCAGGGCTGGCAGTAATTGCAGCGGCGGCAGAACTGGTTGCCCAGGGTGTCGCGTATGTTCTGCACTTCCCTGAGCTCCTCCTCCGAGAGGGGAGCAGGATCGCAGGCTGCGGCAACATTCTGCTTTAGCTCGTCCTCGCTTGCCATGCCGGGTATATTGACGGTTATGTCCTTATTGGAGGCTATAAAGCGCATGGCGAGAGGCGCGTTTTCTATGGCGCCGCCGGCCAGAGGCTTCATACAGATAAAGCCCTTGCCCTTTTCGGCGCACTTTCTGATGAGGTCGGCCGCCTGAAGCTCTACGAAATTGTAGGGGAACATGATAGTTTCCACCCAGTCCATATCAAGGGCCATCTCAAAGGTGGCTACCTCATGGGCGGTGACGCCTATATGGCCTATCTTGCCCGCCGCCTTTGCTTCCAGCAGGGCCTCCAGCGCGCCGCCTTTGCCGGTGACTATATCCATCTGGGCAGGGGGTGCGTTATGTACCTGATATAGGTCGATATGGTCGGTGCGGAGGTTTTTAAGGCTGGTCTCTATATCCTTTTCCATTGCTTCCTTCGTGCGCGCCATGCTCTTGGTGGCGAGAACGAACTTATCGCGGATACCTTCCATGGCTATGCCGAGGTATTCCTCGCTTACGGTATAGCCGCGGGCGGTGTCTATGTAGTTGATGCCGTACTCCGGGAGCTTGTGTATGAGGGCAGTGGCCTCTTCCTGTGTGATGCGCTGGATCGGTATGCCGCCGAAGCCGAGGCGAGAAACCTTCAAGCCGGTGCTGCCGAGATTAGTGTACTCCATGCTGTTCCTCCTGAATATTATTGCTGTTATTGTCCGATATATAAGGCGGGGAGACTACTGGTCTTCCTCCCAGCCCTTGCATACGTCTATCCAGCCCCTTGAGCGGGAAGCCCTTTCAAGTTCATCGCAGGTGAGCCTGACCGCGCTTGCGGCACTGCCTGCGGCGGGGAATACGGTATCGAACCGTTTTAGGGAGACGTCAAGATATACGGGGACGCTGTCCGGCACTGCGAAGGGGCATACGCCGCCAACCGCATGGCCGGTGTACTGCAGCGCGTCCTCATGGGTGAGCATGTGGGGCTTTACGCCGAACCGGGCGCGGTATTTTTTGTTGTCCACCTTTGCATCCCCGGCCATGAGCACAAGTATGCAGCCGCATTCTTCGCTCTGGAAGGAGAGGGTCTTGGCTATGCGGGCGGGTATGACTCCCACTGCCTCGGCCGCTTCCGCAACGGTGGCGGTGGAGATGTCGAATTCCTTTATCCTGTCCTCAAGGCCGTAGCTCCTGAGGTATTCCCTGACCTTATCGACGGACATATATATTCCTCCCAAGCTTTATTATCTGTACATATCAGTATATCGAAATTCCGTACTGACTGCAAATGCTGTCGCAAAGCTGCTCAACATAGGGAGTGTATGCGTCGAGGTTTTCCTTGTTTTCCTTCTGTATGGCGTCCAGAAGCTCCTTGGCGGCAGACTTGAGGGTATCGTAGCTGCTCTTGTCTATCAGCTCGCGGCAGTTGTTCATTATGCTGTAAGCCTTGCTGTAAGCGATATTGGCCCGGTTGAGCTCGTCGGCTATAAGTGCCCGGTGGGCCTCTACCTGCTCTTCTATAAAACTGACGTCATTCTCGGAATCCAGATTTACGCTCTGCCCCCAGACTTCCCTGACTATTTTTTCTATTCGGGATACATACAGGCAGTAGCAGTCCCGGCCCAATATATCCATGGCTTTACCCTCCAAAGTATAGCGGGAAAGCTGGCTCATATCCATG
>ERZ837910.4764-NODE-4764-length-12910-cov-4.854920_pt1 | contig 12910 bp, 8 predicted proteins | sample MGYA00519940_ERZ837910 | MGnify/ENA primary metagenome ERZ837910 (study PRJEB31850, sample SAMEA3708825) | human gut metagenome | biome: human gut; feature: human-associated habitat; material: faeces | place: China | collected 2014 ... | reverse complement strand
GCGGAGAATTTACCACTTTATCGACAGTCTCAAACCCGGACGCTTACGCGTCCGGGTTTCTTTTTATCCCATATTATCCCAATTTCTTTGTCCGGCGATAGGCCGCTTCCACAGCGGCGATCGCCGCCCCACGGAATCCCCGGTCCTCCAGCGCCGCCACACCGGCGATGGTACTGCCGCCGGGACTGCACACGGCGTCCTTCAACGCGCCGGGGTGCTCTCCCGTTTCCAGCAGCAGGGACGCGCTGCCCAGAAGCATCTGGGCGGCGTACCGCATAGCCTTGGCACGGGGCACACCGCACTTCACCGCCCCGTCTGCCAATGCCTCCACAAACATGTAGGCATAGGCGGGGCCGCAGCCGGACACGGCGCTGGCCGCATCGATCAGGTTCTCCGGCAGGTCATCCAGCAGGCCGGATTCTGCCATCATAGTTTTGAAGGCCGCCAGTTCCTCCGCCGTTACACGGTCATTTGCCGACACCAGCATCAGCCCCTGTCCCACGGCGCTGGGGGTATTTGGCATGATGCGGATGATCTTCTTCTCTCCGCCCAGCATCTCCGCCAAGCGGTCCAGACTGACGCCCGCCAGCATGGAGACAAAAACAGCGTCAGACGCCGCAATGTCCTCTGCCAGCTTTGCCGTCACACCGGAAAACATCTGGGGCTTCACTCCCCAAAACACGAATCGGCTCTCCCGCAGGATCGCTTCTGCCGTCTCCGCAGCGCAGCCGATGGATGCCGCCGCCTTTGCGGAGTGCTCCGCCGTGGAGCAAGCCACGGCCACCGCCGCCCCGCCCACGGTTTTCACTGCTGCCCGCGCCAGCGCGCCGCCCATATTTCCAGCGCCGATAAAACCGGCCTCATACTGATATGCCATATGCCTCTCCTTACCGGGTCTGTCCACTGCCCCGAATGATGTATTGATAGGTGCTCAGCTCGTCCAGCCCCATCGGGCCGCGGGCATGGAGCTTCTGGGTGGAAATGCCCATCTCGCAGCCGAGGCCGAACTCGCCGCCGTCAGTGAACCGGGTGGAGACGTTGACGTACACCGCCGCGCTGTCCACTCCGTTGACAAATTTCTCCGCGTTGGCGTCATTCTCCGTCACGATGGCCTCGCTGTGGTGGGTGGAGTGGGCCTGAATGTGCTCGATTGCCTCGTCCACGCTGTCCACCACTCTGACAGCCAGAATATAGTCCAAAAATTCCGTGTCGAAATCCGCCGGGCCAGCCGGCGTTCCGGGAATCACGGCGGCAGCCCGTGGGTCCAGCCGCAGCTCCACGGGGATCTGCCCCGCGGCTGTCCGATCCTCTACCAGTGCCTTCCGCAGCATGGGCAAAAACCGCTCCGCCACGGCGCTGTGGACCAGACACACCTCCTCGGCGTTGCACACGGAGGGGCGGCTGGTTTTGGCGTTGACAATGATCTTCACCGCCTTGTCCAAATCGGCGTATTCGTCCACATATACATGGCAGATACCGGTGCCGGTCTGGATGCAGGGCACCGTCGCCTGCTCCACGCAGGCCCGGATCAGTCCCGCCCCGCCCCGGGGGATCAGCAGATCCACCAGTCCGTCCGCCGTCATCAGAACGCGGGCGCTCTCATGACTGGTATCCTCCAGAATATTCACGATGTCCGGGTCGCCGCCCACGGCGGAAATCCCCTGCTTCAGCGCCTTTACGATGGCGGTGGAGGTGCACACGGCCTCCTTCCCGCTGCGGAGGACGCAGACGTTGCCGCTTTTCACAGTCAGCGCCGCCGCATCGGAGGTGACGTTGGGGCGGCTCTCGTAAATGATCGCCACCAGTCCCAAGGGCACCTGCTTTTTATAGATGGTCATACCGTTGGCGTGGTGTGTCTCCGACAAAATCCGCCCGGTGTGATCCGGCAGCTTCACCGTGGCCCGGATGCCCTCCGCCATGGCAGCGATGCGGCCCTCGTCCAGCCGCAGCCGGTCCAGCATCACATCGGAAATGTGGCCCCGTGCCGCTTCCAGATCCGCTTCGTTGCAGGTCAGGATCTCCGCCGTGTGTTCCACGAGGCTGGCCGCCATGGCGGTCAGGAGGCGGTTTTTCGTTTCCGCGTCCGCGTCCCGGAGGACGCTCCAAGCGGCTTTCGTTTTCCGAATGATATCCAATGTGGTCATTTGCTCACCTTCTTTGCCAAAAATCGGGTGCCGATGGGTTCTCCCTCTACGATGCCGTACAGCAGATCCGGGTTCCAGCCGTTGGCGATCACCATTTCGCAGCCTGCCTCCGTGGCGATCTGCGCGGCATGGAGTTTTGTCACCATGCCGCCGGTGCCCAGTTCGGAGCCGCTGCCCCCCGCCAGAGAGAGGATTTTCTCGTCGATCTCTGACACTTCATGGATCAGTTTCGCATCCGGGTTTTGATGGGGATCGCTGTCATACAGACCGTCAATATCCGACAGGAGGATCAGCAGCTCCGCTCTCGTTGTGGCGGCCACCACAGCGGAAAGGGTATCATTATCGCCCACGGCGATCTCCTCCGTGGAAATCGTGTCATTCTCGTTGATGATGGGCAAGGCCCCCAGCTCCAACAGGCGGTCCAGGGTGTTGTGGAAGTTCTCCTTCCGGCTGCCGCCGTCGGCGATGTCCGGCGCGGTGATCAGAAGCTGGGCCACCGTATGATTGTATTCGGTGAACAGCTTGTCATACACATACATCAGCTCGCACTGTCCCACTGCCGCCGACGCCTGCTTGGTTGGCATATCGTGGGGCCGCTCCCGGAGGTTCAGCTTGCCGAAGCCCATGGCGATAGCGCCGGAGGACACCAGAATGATCTCGTGGCCCGCGTTTTTCAGGTCACTGAGCACTCTGCACATCCGCTCCACCCGCTGAATATTCAGCCGCCCGGTGGCATAGGCCAGTGTGGAAGTCCCCACCTTGACTACGATTCTCATAGATCGTTCCCCTTTCCATCCGCCGCACTCGGTTTCTTCAGGATTCAGCGCCGCTGTCAAGAGGCTTCGGCGCCGCCCTCTTTTTTGCCGATTTTATACCAGAATGCCGTATCCGTCAAGGCGTCCGGTCCTCCCTTTGACAATTTTTACAAAAAGCTTTACAATAAGGGAAAATTTGTGTATACAGGCGTCTCCGACGCCGGGAAAGGCTGATCCTATGGAACGTTCCTCCGGTATTCTGCTGCCCCTGTTTTCTCTGCCCTCCCCCTACGGTATCGGCACTATGGGCCTCGCGGCTTATGACTTTGCCGATCTGCTCCACGCCGCCGGTCAGCGGTACTGGCAGATGCTCCCCCTCGGTCCCACCAGCTACGGCGATTCCCCCTACCAGAGTTTTTCCTCCTATGCGGGCAATCCCTATCTCATTGATTTGGATCTGTTGATCGAGGATGGGCTTCTGACGGAGCAGGAGGTCTGTGACCGGGACTGGGGAGAAGATCCCCGTCATGTGGACTACGGCAAGCTCTATGAAAATCGTCTGGACCTGCTGAAAAAGGCGGCGGAACGAGGCTGGATGCGGGATAGCGGCGCAGTGGCGGCCTTTACGGAGAAAAACGCCTCCTGGCTGCCGGACTACGCCCTGTTCATGGCCCTCAAGCGGCATTTCGGCATGAAGTCCTGGCAGGAATGGCCCGATGAGGCTGTCCGGCTCCACGATCCTGCGGCTCTGGCCCGGTACCGGGAGCTGCTGCGGGAGGATGTGGAGCTGTTCACCTATATCCAATTTCTGTTCTTCCGCCAGTGGACCGCCTTGAAGTCCTATATCAACAGCCTTGGCATCGGTATCATCGGCGACCTGCCTATTTATGTGGCCATGGACTCCGCTGACGTCTGGGCGGAACGATCCATGTTCCGTCTGGACAGCCGGGGCGTTCCCACAGAGGTGGCCGGTGTTCCGCCGGACTACTTCTCCAAGGACGGCCAGCTTTGGGGCAATCCGCTCTACGATTATGACGCCATGAAGCGGGACGGCTTCGGCTGGTGGATCCGCCGGGTGGACGGCGCCTCCAGACTGTATGACGTGATCCGCATTGACCATTTCCGGGGCTTCGCCAGCTATTGGGCGGTGCCCTACGGTTCTCCGACCGCCAAAACCGGCCGCTGGGTCAAGGGGCCGGGGCTGGATCTGCTGAACGTCCTCACCGGCTGGTTCCACGGCATCCGCTTCATCGCAGAAGATCTGGGTGAGCCTTCTCCCGACGTGACGAAGCTGCTGGCGGATTCCGGTCTGCCGGGGATGCGGGTTCTGGAATTTGCCTTTTCCCCCACAGCGGACAGCGCCTATCTCCCCCATAACTGCGTAGAGAACTGCGTGTGCTATGCCGGGACTCATGACAACGCCCCGCTGGCCCTGTGGCGTCAAGAGGCAGAGCCGGAGGAGATCGATTTTGCCGTGCAGTATCTGGGGCTCAATGAGCGGGAGGGCTTCAACCGGGGCGTGCTCCGGGGCGGCATGACCTCCCCCGCGTCCCTGTTCGTGGCCCAGATGCAGGACTGGCTGGAGCTTGGCGAAGGCAGCCGGATCAACACCCCCGGCACAGGCCGGGACAACTGGCAGTGGCGGCTCCTTCCCGGTGAACTGACGGTAAAGCTGATCGGCGACATCCGTGAGATGACCCGGATCTATGGCCGTCTCCCCGCCAAGCAGTCCAAAACTTAAGCGATATACGAACCGTCCCCGGAGGCTTGAAAGCCTCCGGGGACGGTTTTTGAACTATTTGGCAGAAAAATCTGCTTTACAGACGGTTTTACAGTTTTTTCAGATGCTTTCCGGCAGCCTTCAGCATCAGCTTCTTCATACCGCCCTCGAAGGCTACCTCCGCCAGGGCGTCGCCGCCCATAGGCTTTACCGACACCACAGTGCCCTTGCCGAAAGCGGTGTGCTCCACCTGGTCTCCCTGACTGAGCTGGATCAGTCCCACCGACGGTGCTGCAGGGGTACTGCCCCGGCTGCTGGTGCGGAGGGTCTGGGCCGCGGGTTTGGTGCTCTTGTAGGTATGGACGCCGCCGCTGACATAACCGCCGGAACGGCCCGTGCTGCCGGAATAGCCTGTGTTCCCGCCGTAGCCGTTGCCGGAGGCAGAGCGCTGGCTGCCGTAAGAGCTGCCGCCGAAGGAGGAACCGCCGAAATCATCGCCCCAGCGGCTTCCGCCGAAGCCGTCCTCGTCATAGGTGCCGAATTTCGGTTCCGGCTTGCTCTCCCAGCGCATATCCTCTGCCGGGATCTCATCTAAAAAGCGGCTGGACTTGTTGGCGCTGGTGCGGCCGTAGAGCATCCGCTGGCGGGCGTTGGTCATCACCAGTTTTTCCCGCGCGCGGGTCATGGCCACATAGCACAGCCGCCGTTCTTCTTCCAGCTCTTCCTCGTCATACATGGAGGCCGTGCCGGGGAAGATTCCCTCCTCCATGCCCACCACATACACCACCGGGAATTCCAAGCCCTTGGCAGAGTGAATGGTCATCATGGTCACACAGTTGTCATCCGCCTCCACACTGTCCAGATCCGTGTACAGGGCGATCTCGTTCAGGAACCCGGACAGGGTGGCGTCCTCCGGGTCCTGCTCCAAAAAGCCCAGAATGTTGGACTTCAATTCCTGCACGTTTTCGATGCGGCCCCGGCTCTCCATGTCCTTTTTCTCCTCCAGCGCCCGGACGTAGCCGGTCTGGTTCAGGACTTCATCGTAAAATTCCGGCAGGGCCAGCGTCCCTCCGGCCCGGCGCAGGCCGTCGATCAAATCGGCGAACTTTGTCAGCTTGCCTGCGGCGGTTTTCAGGGTGGGGAACAGGTCCGCGTTGCGGATGATCTCGTAGAGAGACGCCCCCTGCTCCGCCGCCAGCTCCGCCACCTTGTCCATAGTGGTTGCGCCGATGCCCCTTGCGGGCGTATTGATGATGCGGCGGAGCCGCAGATCGTCCATGGGGTTATTCAGCACGCACAGGTAGGCCAGCATATCCTTGATTTCCGCCCGGTCGAAGAACTTCATGCCGCCTACAACTTTATAGGGGATGGCGTTGCGCTTCAGAGCGTATTCCAATGCGTTGGACTGGGCGTTCATCCGGTAGAGAATGGCGGTGTCCCGGAAATTCCGTCCCCGGTTGACCCCCATGAGGATGTCCCCGGCCACAAAGTTTGCCTCGTCCCCCTCGTTAAAATTGGTCTTTACCGTCACCACGTCGCCGCTGCCGTTGTCCGTCCAGAGGGTCTTGCCCTTCCGGCCCTCGTTGTTCTTGATGACGGCGTTGGCGGCATCCAGAATGTGCTGGGTGGAGCGGTAGTTCTGTTCCAGCCGAATGACCCGGGCGTCCTTGTACTGCTTTTCAAAATTCAGGATATTCTCAATGTTGGCCCCCCGGAAACGGTAGATGGACTGGTCATCGTCACCCACCACGCAGAGGTTCCGGTGTCCCCCGGCCAGCAGGCCGGTGAGGAGATATTGCAGGTGGTTGGTGTCCTGATACTCGTCCACCAGCACATACCGGAACTTTTTCTGGTAGTAGTCCAGCACCTCCGGCTCCGTTTGCAGCAGCGTGACGGTGTGGTAAATGATGTCGTCAAAGTCCAGGGCATTGGCGGTGCTGAGCTTTTGCTGATAGGCGGCGTAGATCTTGGCAATGCGGGTATTTTTCCAATCGTTTGCGGCCTCCGCCTTTTTGCGGAATACCTCCGGCCCCTCGTAGCGGTCCTTGGAGGCGCTGATGGCGGAGAGGACGCTGCGGATGGGGAAGGTCTTTTCGTCCAGATTCTGCTCCTTCAGAATATCCTTGATGACCCGCTTGGCGTCATCGGTATCGTAGATGGTGAAGTCCTTGTCAAAGCCAATGCGGTCAATGTCCCGCCGCAGGATGCGGACGCAGGCGGAGTGGAACGTGGAGGCCCACACATCGTTGGCGGCGGGGCCAAGACGGGCCGCCAGCCGCTCCTTCAATTCTCCCGCCGCCTTATTGGTGAAGGTGATGGCGATGATCTCCCATGGCCGGGGGGCGTCCACGGCACAGAGCCGGTGGACCCGGCGGACCTCGTCACCGTCTGGCCGATCCGGGAAGTGCTCCAAAAAGTCCAGATCCTCCTCCGTGGCCCAGTTGGGGACCTCGTCGCTGTCGCTGCCTCGGCCATAGGTCAGCAGGTTGTAGACCCGCTGGATCAGCACAGTGGTCTTGCCGCTGCCCGCCCCCGCCAGCAGCAGGAGGGGACCCTCGGTGGTCATGGCCCCTTGACGCTGCATGGGGTTCAATCGGGCCAGATCCCGGGCGATCACCGCTTTCCGGGCAGCCACATACCGTTGTTCAAAATCAGTCATACTGTTCTCCGTTCTCTCTGTTTTCTCAAACTGACCTCTATTTTACGGCAAAAAGCGGCCACGGTCAACGGCGGAACCGCCGATTTTTCCGTATCCGTTTTGTAATCAAATTGAGGTTGACATTTGTCTACCTTTTTGCTACGCTGATGGTGTAAGAGGTAGACAACTGTATACCAAGCGAGGTGCACCATGAAAATTGATCTCTCCAACAGCGAATGGAAGCTGATGAACCGCCTGTGGCAGACCGCCCCCATGACCATCACAGAGCTGACTGCCGCCTTGCGGGAGGACACCGGCTGGTCGAAAAACACGGTCATCACCATGCTCTCCCGTCTGGAGGGCAAGGAGGCTGTCCGCCACGAGGAAGGCCGCCGGGCCAAGCTGTATTTCCCCGCCGTGGACCGGGAGGACGCCATCGAATCAGAAACCGAAACCTTTTTGGATAAGATCGGCGGGCTGGGCCTGCTGATGAGCGCCATGGTGGAAAAAAACGCCCTGACAGAGAATGACATTGCGGAGCTGTCCGCCATTTTGGAGAAAGCGGGTGGAAAACCATGAAAGAGATCCTGTTGACTTCTTCCGTTCTGATCCTTGCCCTGCTGCTTTTGCGGCTGCTGTTCCGGAAAACCATCTCCCGCCGGGTGCAGTATGCCCTGTGGGGGCTGGTGGCGCTGCGGCTGCTGGTGCCGGTCAGCCTGCCCGCCATGGAGCACAACGTCCTGACGGCGGCGGAGCCGGTGACGGCCCGGATCACCGCCCCGGCCCTGTATGTGACCCCCTACCGGGAGACCATTGTCTCCGCCCCGCCGGGCGTCTTCCAAACCCCCGCCCCCTATCAGGCCTTCCGGGTGGACACCGCCACAGAGGACAGCACCGTGACGTTTACCGACGGGAAAAATGTCACCCATTCCATCGAGTATAAAAGTCAGATCCCTCTGACCCCCGTTCTGAAAGCCGTCTGGCACACCGGGATGACCATCATGGCGGTGTGGTTCCTGCTTGCGAACCTCCGCTTCATGCTTCGTCTCCGCCGGAGCCGGAAACCTTACCCGGTGGAAAACTGCCCCTATCCGGTGTATCTGACGGCGGATCTGCCCTCCCCCTGTCTGTTCGGCCTGTTTCACCCCGCCGTCTACCTGACCCCCGCCGCCGTGGAATCCCCGGAGACCCTGCGGCATGTTCTGATCCACGAGACCACCCACGCCCGCCATCTGGACCCCCTGTGGAGCCTGCTGCGGTGCGTGTGTCTGGCGGTGTACTGGTTCGACCCGCTGGTGTGGATCGCCGCCATCGTCTCCCGCCGGGACTGCGAGCTGGCCTGTGACGAGGGCGCGCTGCGGCAGCTGGGAGAATCGGAGCGCATCCCTTACGGTCAAACGCTGCTGCGGCTGATCCCCGTGGCCGGACGGTCGGAAAGCCCCATGCTCTCCGCCACCACCATGACGGCGGGAAAGCGGGAATTGAAGGATCGCGTCACCCGCATCGCGGAAAACCGCCGCACCGTGGGCATTGCTCTGCTGGCGGTGATGACCGCCGCCGCGCTGGTATGCGTCCTCACCTTCACCGGGGCAAAGCCCTCCGTGCGGTCTCTGACCGGCGAGGAGCTGTCCGAGTACGCGCTGGCGTTCAACACCGCTGACCGCTGGCAGGACTCTGCCGGGAATGACTGCACCTTCCGGCCCGTCCAGCTGCTGACCTCCGTCTATGACGATCCCATGAAGATCGATATGTATCACCTGTTTTACAACGGCGTTTCACCGGAACAGCCAATTTCCGCCGCAGAACGGCAAGAGCTGGTGGACACCTGCTATGACGGCTATGACCCGGAGGTGGATCTCATCAAAATCACCGCGGAGCAGGCGGATCACGTTCTGGTGCGCTGGGTCGATCTGCCCCTGGCAGAAACCGACGCGCTAAGTATGGGCAGCTTTGCCTATCTTGCAAATTACGACGCCTATTACCACTTCCACGGAGACACCAACGCCCTCGGTGATGTCTGTTTCTATGCCGGGGAGCGGAGCGGCGATACCGTGACCCTTTATTATCAGCCGGAGCAGTGCGGCGCGCAGCTCGTGGATACCGCCGGTTCCGGGAAGGAGGTCTGGGCCAAGGTCACGGTGGTCCCCCAGCCGGGCGGCGGCTTCCAGCTCCGCTCCAACCAGCTTTGCGCCCGGCCGGACGCTCTGCTGTCCTCCCGCCTCCTGACCGGCGAGGAGCTGGCCTTTTTCAACACGCAGTTTTTCAACAGTCAGACCACCAACGAATCCGGCGGCGTGCAGCACACGCTCCACAACCAGTTCCTCACCTGCCTGTACGATAGTCCCCAGAACCTCAACCTGTTCGACCTGTTCTACAACGGCATCGGTACATGGGAAGCCCCCAGCCAGGCAGAATTGGAGCAGCTGGGCGTGCTGGCGGCGGACGGCAGCCAGATCTGCCCTACCTATAAGCTGACCGCAGCGGCTATGGACGCCTTCCTGCTGGAAAACACCGGCCTGACGCTGGCGCAGACCAACAAGGTGGATCTGGACGCGTTTGACTACCTGCCGGACTATGACGCCTACTATCTGACCAAGGGCGACACCAACTACCGCTCTGTCACCTTTACCGGCGGTGAGCGGAAGGGCAGCTATATCCGGCTTTACTGGAAGGATTTTTACTACGGCGGCGAAACCAACGAGTGCGTCACTCTGCTGGACCGGGGGGATGAAAAGTATTGGTTCGTGTCCCACCTGCTGGTGGACAGCGTTACCCCTTCTGCCTTTGCCTACCCGGAGGAAGATCCGTGGATGACGATCCCACTGGACGACCTGACGCCCTACGAACCGCAGAAGATGCCCCTGACCCGCCATTCCGATGACTGTGCGGAGCGGGGCGGCGGCTTCTCGGTTGACGGCAGCGGCGGCGAAGGATATTCCCTCCGGGTTTACCGCTCCACAGACGGGGCAATCTACGCGGCAATCATCCGGGCGGAAGCGGTCAGCAGTCAGCAGGGCATTACCCAGTGGGAGGCCGACGTATTTTTCACCGCACCGGCTTTGGATGTTCAGGACCTTGATGATACGGTACGGCTGTTCTTCTTCCACGATCTGCTGGGTCACAGCGGCTTTACGGTGTCCTATTTGGACTATCTCACCGGCGGGCCGGGACGGGGCGGCTACATCGGCACCGTCACGGATTACTACTATCTGGACAACAGCGGAACGCCCTACCTGCTGGCCCGGGCCAAGGGAGACTGCGAGGCCATCGACCTGGACGGCGACGGGGAAAATGAGCTGTGCGCCGCCTCCGGCGTTTCCGGGCAGATCTTCTTCCTGCGGGACGGCCGGTATTACGAAGCCGACGTCAAGGCTCTTTTGCAGGACATCTGGCCGGAAATGAACTACTGGGATCACGCCAGCTGGGATCTCAACTACCGCCGCCTGGCAGTTTCCGGCTTTGTGTCCATGCCTGCGTGGGCCACGGCGGAGCATCCCCAGCCCGACGCCGATTTCACCCGCTATCTCTACTACCGGGATGGAGAGCTGCTGGTCTACAAGCCTGATAAGGACAGCCAGACAGTGGATCACGTGGTTGGAACGCCCGATGTGCCGGAGCCGGTGCTGGCCGCCGCCAAGGCCACCGTGCAGAAAGCCTATCAGGACTACAAAAACGGCGGATACGATTCCGGCGCCGACCTTGATAACTGGCGGGTGGAATATGTGGCGGAGGACTGGTACAGGGCTTATCCCAATGGAACGCTTATCGCCTATAACCTGAATTATGAGTATCATGCCCAAAAGCCCGCCAACGTCACGCTGGCCGGCGGGGCCTATGTGGACGAGGACGGCTGGCTCATGCCGGACTACCCCTACTGCCATTATCTTTTCTTCACAGAAACGGATGGACAGTACACCTTCCTGGAGGAATGGATGCTCAATGACGGCGGTCCCGGCTCGAAGGTATTTGACGCGGAGATGCAGCGCTGGGCGGTGGAACTGGGGTTGTCCTCCGTGGCGGATACCACGCCGGAGGAATTGCTGCACCAGCTTTATGACGGCATGGGCGGCCAATTCCTGACCCAGCTCAGCACCATGAGCGAAACGGACCGGCAAACCGTATGCCAGAAGCTGGATGTCATTTTGCAGGAGGGCACAGCGGAGCAGCAGAGCCTTTATTTGGATGCGGTGCAGACCATGGCGTGGTGTTCTCACTCCTTTGACGGCGCTCAGCGGGAGGCCTACGACTACTTTCTGGAGCATTCCGCCCGCTCGTCTCAGGCGGCTCAGCAGGCCCAGCAGATCATGGACGCGCTGGTGTCGGAGGGGACGATCACGCTGGAATACTGGGAAAACGGCTCTGTGAACACCCGCGCGCTGGACCCGACCCAAGGTGTGACGCCCCTGCGGGCCGCCGCCTTTTCCGACAGCTTTTTCTGGGCGGAGGCCGCCCCCATCGAGGACGGTGCTCTGCCGGAGCCGAAGCTGACCCTGTCCTCCCGGAACGGCGACATCACCGTTACCGTCTGGGGGCCTTGCCCGCAGGTATACTGCGTATATCAGGACCGAACCTACGCCTTTCTGGCAGCAGGCACCGCCACCGGCTTTGACGGCGATCGCCCCTTCACCTACCTGCGGAAATGGTATGATGACGCCAAAGCACAGTAATTGCCTTACATCTGCGGGCCCGAAATTTTTCTCCCGGAAAATTTAAGAAATACGCAACATTTCCGTTGGTCAAACCGTCTATAATGGTGAAGTGATATTCCGCGGTGAAAGGCCCTGTGCGCCGCCTTTCAAAAATACGCTCCCGCCGCCGCGGGAGAAAAGGAAGTATCTTATGAAACGTCTGTGTTCCCGCGCCGTCGTTCCCTTGGCGATGCTGCTTCTGTCCGCCGTCCTCTGCGTGTACGTCTACCGGATGCCGGAATCTGTGGCGGACCCGCTGCCGGTCCTCATGTATCACCACATGGTCCCGGACGGGCAGGACTGCAATGACATGACCGTGACCCCCAGCAAGTTCCGCGCCGACTTGGAGACCGTTCTGGCGATGGGCTATACGCCGGTGCTGCCCCGGGAATTGGCCGCCGGGGACGCCCTGCCGGAAAAGCCCATCCTCATCACCTTTGATGACGGCTACCGCAGCAACTACGATCTGGTGTACCCCATTTTGCAGGAATACGGCGTGAAGGCCTGCATTTCCATCATCGTCCTCATGCCGGATCTGCCTACGGACAACTTCTGCACCTGGAACCAGCTGCGGGAAATGACGGCCTCCGGTCTGGTGGAGATCGGCTCCCACAGCTACCGCCTCCACAATTTAGGCGGCGACGGCGGCAATTTTGAGTCCGGCGGGGCCAACGGCGTGGAGCGCCGCCCCAATGAGTCCGACGCGGGTTTCCAGACCCGCGTGCTGGATGACATCCAACTGAGCCATGACCGGATCGCCGGGGAGCTGGGCGGCGTCACCTGCTTCGCCTATCCCTTCGGCTGCTCCGACCCGGACGCAAAGGCGCTGGTGGACGCGCTGTTTCCGGTATCGCTGATGACAACGCCCCGATGCGCCGACCTTGCGGACGGTCTTCATGACCTGCCCCGGTACACCGTCACCATGAAAACGGACCTTACAAAGCTCCTGAAATAAAAAGCATCGG
>ERZ837910.4762-NODE-4762-length-12912-cov-3.348371_pt1 | contig 12912 bp, 7 predicted proteins | sample MGYA00519940_ERZ837910 | MGnify/ENA primary metagenome ERZ837910 (study PRJEB31850, sample SAMEA3708825) | human gut metagenome | biome: human gut; feature: human-associated habitat; material: faeces | place: China | collected 2014 ... | reverse complement strand
GTAGGAAAAAGTCCACTGTTTAATTCTTTAACAAAGGCGGGAGCAGAGTCCGCAAACTATCCGTTCTGTACGATCGACCCGAATGTCGGTATCGTAACCGTTCCGGATGAAAGGCTGAATCTTTTAGCAGATCTGTATCACTCAGCAAAAGTGACACCGGCTGTGATCGAGTTTGTAGACATCGCAGGTCTGGTAAAAGGAGCATCCAAAGGAGAGGGACTTGGAAATCAGTTCCTGGCAAATATCCGTGAGGTTGATGCGATCGTGCATGTTGTCCGCTGCTTTGAGGATACCAATGTGATCCATGTAGACGGAAGCGTAGATCCGACAAGAGATATTGATACGATCAACCTGGAGCTGATCTTTTCTGATATCGAGATCCTGGAGAGAAGGATCGCAAAGAGCAGCAGAGGTGCAAGAAATGATAAGAAGCTTGCAAAAGAAGTGGATTTCCTGCAGAGATTAAAAGCATATCTGGAAGAAGGGAATCTGGCGATCGGATTTGAACTTCAGGATGAGGATGAGGAAGCATGGTTTGCAGAGTACAATCTTCTGACTGCAAAACCGGTGATCTATGCGGCAAACGTATCGGAAGATGATCTGGCAGATGATGGAGCATCCAACGCTTATGTGCAGGCAGTCCGGGATTTTGCAGCTAAGAACGGCAGTGAAGTATTTGTGATCTGTGCACAGATCGAGCAGGAGATTTCTGAACTGGATGAGGATGAAAGAAAAATGTTTCTCGAAGATCTGGGATTAAAAGAGTCCGGACTGGAGAAACTGATCAAAGCAAGCTACAGTCTGTTAGGCCTGATCAGTTACCTGACTGCAGGTGAGACGGAGACAAGAGCCTGGACGATCAAAAAAGGAACAAAGGCACCGCAGGCGGCAGGAAAGATCCATTCCGATTTTGAACGTGGATTCATCCGTGCCGAGGTAGTCAATTATCAGGATCTTCTGGATTGCGGAAGCTATTCTGCAGCAAAAGAAAAAGGACTGGTAGGACTGGAAGGCAAAGATTACGTAGTCAAAGACGGAGATGTTGTTCTGTTCCGCTTCAATGTATAATTGGAAAAATAAAGAGGTGATGTTATGAATACATCCATAAATTTTCCAAATCTTGGGATTCATTTATCAAATGTCGGAAAGTCGATCAGCATCGGTGGCTTTGAGATTGCCTATTACGGTATGATCATCGCATGCGGAATGATTCTGGGTCTGTGCATCGCCATGTGGGTGGCGAAGAAAACAAACCAGAATCCGGATCAGTATTTTGATGTGGCACTCTATGCGATCCCGATCGCACTGATCGGGGCGAGAGCGTATTATGTTATCTTTTCCTGGGATCAGTACAAAGACAATCTGATCCACATTCTGTATTTCCGGGAAGGCGGACTGGCGATATTCGGCGGTGTGATTGCGGCAGTGATTACATTTTATGTATATGTAAAAATAAAAAAACAAAATTTCTGGCTGATGGCAGACACCGCATGTGTCGGGCTGGTTTTGGGGCAGATCATCGGACGCTGGGGCAACTTTTTCAACCGAGAGGCTTTCGGCGGCTATACAAATGGTCTGTTTGCGATGCAGCTTCCGCTGAATGCCGTACGCAGTTCCGATGTCACGCAGGAGATGATGGAGCACCTGCAGACGATCGACGGCGTGCAGTATATTCAGGTACACCCGACTTTTTTATACGAAAGTTTTTGGAATGTCGGTGTTCTGCTGTTGCTGCTGCTCTTTACAAAGCATAAGAAATTTCACGGCGAGATTTTTTTACTTTATCTCGCAGGCTACGGAATCGGAAGATTCTGGATCGAGGGGCTCCGTACAGATCAGCTTCTGCTTCCGGGGATCAAACTTCCGGTATCGCAGGTGCTTTCCGCAGTAGTAGCCATTGTCTCCATCGCAGTAATATTGATTCAACGAAAAAGATGCACGGCAAAAAAAACCGTGTAAAAGCACAGAAAGATTGAGGGATGTACGATGAGTAAAATGAACGAAATACGCAGCGAAGTGGAAAAAATCAAAGAAAGTATTGAGTGTGAGCGAAGAAAACTGGATGAGATCATCCTGTCCGGAAACGCCGAAGAGATCTATCGTCAGAATATCAAAGTCGATCAGCTGATCGAGCAGTATATTGACCTGGCTCAGGTGTAAGGATAGCTGAAATGAAAAAGATTAAGAAAAGCTGGAATATAGAAAAGATATTCCGGCTTTTTTTTGTTTGGTGTAGGGAAATGTAAGAAAAATTTTCTGTGACCTCAACATCATATAAAATGCCAGGCGAAGTATTTCAGGATATTTTCAGCTAAAATTCACATGACAAACAAAAATACCTGTGGTAGAATGAAAATATTAGTAAAAAACAACAAAGAGAGAGTAAAAAATCAGGAGGTAGAAATGAAAAAAGTACAAAAATTGTTAAGGAGGAGTCTTGCGACCGGGCTGGCATTGGTGATGACCGTTTCCAGTATGACGATCGTTCCGGGATCGTGGCAGGTCCATGCGGCAGAAGCATCGGGGCAGATAGGGATTTCAAATGCAGACGAGCTGAAAAAAATAGGCAAAGACAAGGACTATCCGATGGACGGGGACTATGTGCTCACTGATGATATCGATCTTTCCGGCAGTGACTGGACACCGATCGGAGGAAGCGGCGGCAGTCAGTATGCCCTCGTTTCCGGTGAACGTGTTTTTAACGGTACGTTTGACGGAGCCGGTCATGTGATCTCCGGGCTTACGATCCAGTGTGACGGATCAAACAACAGCGGTTACCGCATCAGTCAGTCCGGACTGTTTGCAATGCTCGGAAGTGATGATGCATCGGATTATGCGGAAGTGAAAAATATTGTATTTACAGACGTATCCATCAGCCATAATCTTGGCGGCGGAGATACGATCGGCACGCTGGCAGCAGATGCCGACGGATTTGTAAAGATCGACAACGTTGCTGTGCTGGGTGGCAGCATCGAAGTGACGGCAAACAACGGCGGTGATCTGATCGGCGTAGGCGGTATCATTGGTCAGTCACGCAATAACACGGCAGGTGTACATATGAGCAACCTTTACAATGCGGCTTCTGTCAATGTGACATCTGCAGTTTCCACACCACCGGTGCGGTGTGGCGGCATCATCGGAAGGATTTATCAGGGTGGTGAGATCGGAAGCCTTACTTCCTGTCTGAATATCGGAACTGTGACATACAAAGGTTCCGGCGGTTATGCGATCAATGGCTACAGCCAGAATACAGCAGCGTCCTCCAACACAGCAAATATTACAGGCTGTTATTATCTGGAAGGCAGCGGAATTGCCTATACGGAGGGCGGTTCCGTCAGTGAAAGTGACCTGAAAAGTGAAGCACTGGCAGAAAAACTTGGCACGGATTACTGGTATATTTCCAAATCCGGTCAGGTTATGCCAAAAGTTACGGACGGAAAAGTAGTGGTGCCGATCCCGTCACCGACGTTTGCGGACGGTGACAAAGCATCTTCTGTCACCAAAGATTTCACCCTGCCGCTGACTTACGCAGGAGAAGACGGAGAAGAGACGATCAGCTGGAGCAGCAGCAATCCGGATGTGATCACAATAAATGGAAGCAGGGCAGAGGTAAAAGGCGTGCTGGCAGATACCGAAGTGACGCTGACTGCGACCACATCGAAGACACAAAAGACAAAGACGGTCAAAGTAACCGTCAAATCCGATCTGGAGATTGAATTTGACCGGGAGTATGCAAAGCCGGGACAGCTGATGAAAGCTTCTGTAAAAAATGCACCGGCAGATACCGAGTTTACTTATGTATGGCAGAAAGATAAGAGTACTTTATCAGACAGTGATAGTTATACACCGACAAGTGCGGATCTCAATACCTTTATCACAGTGCGTGCGAGCCTGAAAAGTACCGGAGCGACCGTGGCAGAGAAAAAGATCTACTGCAGCAAACTTCCGGTTGTCTATATCAATACGGAAGATGGATATGGCATTACAAGCAAAGAGACCTACAAACAGGCAACCATGAAGATCCAGGGCAATGACAGCTTTAACAGCACGAACACCACGCTTTATGACGGCGGTATTTCCATCCGCGGTCGTGGAAACAGTACCTGGAATATGGGATATTCCAAACTTCCATATAAGATCAAACTGGATTCCAAAACCAATCTGCTCGGATTTGGAAATAGCAAACACTGGGCACTTCTGGCAAACTATATGGATGAGTCTCTGCTGCGTAACAAGACATCCTACGACCTGTCCGGAAAGATGGGTATGGTCTATCTGAAATCCACCAATGTAGAAGTGATCCTGAACGGTGTCTACGCCGGAAATTATCAGCTGGTAGGAAACGTAAGGATTGATAAATCCAGAGTGAATATTCACAACTGGGAAGATGTGGCAAGTGATGCGGCAAAGGCGATCGCCAAAAAAGAAGGCATCAAGGGTGACGCAAAGGATGCACTGGAAGATTATATGACTGAACATCTGGAATGGATCACCAGCGGAAGCCTCAGTTATAATGGAAAAACTTATCAGATTGAAGATTACTACACAGATCTTCCGAAAGATTCCAGCGGAAAGACAGACGTATCCGGCGGATATCTGTTTGAGCTGGATGCATATTATGACGAAGTCTCAAAATTCCAGACAAAGAAAAAGCAGCCGATCATGTTCAAAAATCCGGAGTTTGCCAATACGAACACCGAGCTGTTTACAACGGCACAGAACTATGTACAGGCTGTCGAGGACAGTATCAATTCCGAGGATTATTATACGACCTACAATGGAGAGAAGAAGCACTACACCGATCTGGTGGATATGGATTCTCTGGTTCGTTATCTGATGTTAAATGAATTTTACTGGAACACGGAAACCATGAAAAAGAGTACCTACATGTACAAAGACCTCGGCGGAAAGCTCTTTATCGGACCGGTATGGGATATGGACTGGACCTCCAACAGCCAGATCAGTGCCGGAGAGACCAGCAATTACCGGGCATGGATGGTCGTGACAAGGTCGGCAGAAGCACAGGCAAATTCCTGGTATAAGACGCTGATCGGAGATCCGTATTTTGTAACGAAACTTTATGAATGTTACAAAGAAAACCGTCAGAATTTTGAGGACATTATAAAGACAGGCGGTATCCTGGATCAGCAGAAAGAATATCTGCTGGAATCCGGAAATGCCAATTATCAGGCGGGCTATCTGATGCATCGTTCTACATTTGAGAGTGAAGTGGAACGACTTCGCACTTTCCTGAAGAACCGTCTGGACTGGATGGATCAGCAGTTCACCAGTGTAGATACGCTGCTTGCTTCTCTTGGAAAGTACAGGGCATCTTCTGCAATCTCTGTGACAGAGACAACTTCAGCAGCAGGAAAAGTACTTCTGACGGCAGAAGTTAAAAACAATAACAGCATCAAAAAAGTCGGCTTCTATGTAAATGGTGTGCTTGGTGCAACCGTGACCGTAGAAAATGGCAAAGCTGTTTTTGAAGTATCCGATGATCTTCTGACCAGGACAGAGGGCGGACTGAACACCGTACAGGTACGAGGCATGGATGCCTCCGGCAATCTGCTTTCCGGCGGATCTTTGAGCAATTATGTTGATTTCACAAAGGCGATCGCCGCAGAAAAACTGACCGGAAAGGTTACGGTCAGCGGAGAAGCAAAGGTCGGTGCCGTTTTAAGTGCAGGCGTACAGGATTCCAATAACAGCGGAACACTGTCTTACCAGTGGATGGCAGACGGAAAAGCAATCGAGGGTGCAAACGGAGAGAACTATACACTGACAGAGGCGGAAATCGGAAAAGTGATCACCGTTGCAGTGACAAGCTCCATAGAAACAGGAAGCCTTGTCAGTGCACCGACCGATGCCGTGATCAAAGAAGAACTGAAAAACGATCATCTGATCATCAATCAGGTATACGGCGGCGGTGCCAATGACAGCACACCGGTAAGCCACAGCTTTATCGAACTTTACAATCCGACGGACAATGCAATTTCACTGGAAGGTTACAGCATCGGATATCTTTCAAACGGCAAGAGTAATACACCGCAGGAAGTAAAACTTGCACTTTCCGGAAGCGTACCGTCCCATACGTCCTATCTGATCCGATGTGAACAGCAGGATACATCCACACCGGATCTGATCAAGTTTACGGTAAGCAAATTTGATCAGGAATGGACACAGACGATTGACAATAAGAGATATCAGATAACGCTTTATAAAGGAAATAAAGTCGAAGATGCCGTTTCCGTAAACGAAGGAAATGTAGAAGGAAGTGCACTTTTAGACGGTACGATCAGCAAGCAGAAAGCGATCCGCCGTATCGGATTTGCAGATACGAACAACAATACCGCAGACTTTGAGGTAGTCAGCTACAAAGATGATGCCACTGCTGCAACGAAGAAATATCCGAGGAGCCTGGCAGACGGAGCATGGGGCAGCGGTGAGACACCAAAACCGGATCCGACCCCGGCAGAGCTGGCAGGCAGTGTATCCATCCGTGGAAATGCCATTGTCGGAGCAACACTTTATGCAGATGATGCAGGTATCACCAATAATACCGGAACACTGTCTTATCAGTGGATGGCAGACGAAAGTGAGATTTCCGGTGCAAACAGTGCATTTTTAAGAGTGGAGAAAGGACTGACCGGAAAGCAGATTTTCGTGAAAGTGACAAGCAGTGTGGAAACAGGCACACTGACCAGTGAAAAGACGGCAGCCGTTGTGGAAAAAGAAGCCCAAACGGCACATCTGATCATCAATCAGGTATACGGAGGCGGCGGAAAAGGCAAAACACCGGTATCCGCAAGCTTTATTGAACTTTACAATCCAACCGCAGAGGATATCGGACTGAGCGGTTATACCATCGAATACCTCAGCGGAAGCACACAGAAACAGCTAGAGCTGACCGGAACGGTCGCATCTCACACTTCTTATCTGATCAAAGGTCAGGAAGAGAAGACTTCTGCAGATCTGATCTGTACGATCGAGAAAGCAGATCAGGAATGGGATCTTGCGATCAGCAACAAACAGTACCGCATCCTGCTGAAGAAGGGCGAAGAGCAGATTGACGGTGTTTCTGTCAATGAAGCAGCAGCAGAAGGAACTGCACTGGCAGATCCGGAAAATGATACGATCATCTCCAAGAAAAAAGCGATCCGCCGTATCAGCTTTATCGATACGGATGATAATGTAGCCGATTTTGAAGTACTCAATTACAGTAAGATCCCATCCGAAATCCTGGATCAGGTAAAGCCAAGATCAACGGCAGATGGAAGCTGGGGCATGAAAGACATCGTCAAACCGGAAAAATATTATACCGTTACCTTTGATGTGGACGGAGAAAAAGAGAGCGTTTCCGTAAAAGAAGGAGAGAAAGCAAGCGAAAAAGAAGCACCGCAGAAAGAAGGCTATACCTTCCTTGGATGGTATCTGGAAGATCAGAAATATGATTTTGAAACACCGGTTAGCACAGATATCATACTCTGTGCAAAATGGGAGAAGAACGAAACACCAACCCCGGATCCGCTTCCGGACATTGATCCAAAGCCAGAACCAAAGCCGGAGCCAAAGCCAGAACCAAAGCCGGATCCGAAGCCGACACCTTCAGAAACCATTCAGGCTCCGCAGATCGTAAGCGTTAAAAGCATTGCCAAGAAAAAGATAACGGCAGTGCAGATCACCGTTGAGGCAGTACAGGGTGCAACCGGCTATCAGATCTACCGCAAAAAGGGAAGCAAAGTGACGATGATCGGTCAGACATCCGGAACCGTATTCCTGGATCAGAATCCGGTAAGCGGAACGTCTTCCTACTATGCAAAAGCCATCAAAGGCATTCTGACAGGCAAAGAGGGCAGTGCAAAGAAGATTACACTTCCAAAAGCGACCACAAAAGTGACGGCAAAAGCCAAAACGGACAAAACCGTAGTTCTGAGCTGGAAGAAAGTGAAGGGTGCAACCGGTTATCTGGTATATCGTTCCACAAAGAAAAATGGCAGCTATCAGAGGATTGCAGTGCTGAAAAAAGGAACGAAATGCACATACACCGACAAAAAAGGACTGAAAAAAGGAATGAAATACTATTACCGTATCGTGACAGTGAAAAAGAAAACCTACAGTCCTGCAAAGACAACAAAAGCAGTAAAAATAAAAGCAGCAAAGAAAAAATAATAAACTGAGAAATATTTTCAGAACGGCAGAAAGAAAATAACAACTGTTTCCCGAAAGCCGAAAAAGAATACCGTCGTAATTCGAAAAAGAATACGGCGGTATTCTTTTTCGATTGGTGACATATCTGTGACAAACAACGGTGAAAAAAAGCGGAAATGTACAGAAAAAAATAAAAAATAACGCTAAGAAACACTTGCCTTTTTATGTGCTTTGGGATATTATTAACACATAAGTGGTAAAGAATGGTGCATAGTGGTAAAAAATGGAGTGAAAACCACAGCCACAGCACGAAAGAGGGTGTGCCGTATGTTCATGGGCGAATACAATCATACAGTTGATGCCAAAGGCAGACTGATCATCCCTTCCAGATTTAGAGAAGAACTGAAAAATGAGTTTATCGTTACGAAAGGTTTGGATGGATGTTTATTTGTATTTCCGGGAAATGAATGGCAGATCTTTGAGGAAAAATTAAAAGCATTACCGCTTACAAACAAAAATGCACGGCAGTTCTCCCGGTTTTTTGTGGCGGGAGCTACACCATGTGAACTGGACAGGCAGGGGAGAATTCTCTTACCGTTACCGCTGAGAGAATTTGCAGGTCTTGAGAAAGATGTAGTGCTTGCCGGTATGTTAAACAGGATTGAAATATGGAGCAAAACCAAATGGATGGAAAATAATTCCTGCGATAACATGGACGATATTGCAGAGCAGATGTCGGATTTGGGACTTTGCATATAGCCTGGGGAGGACAATATGGAATTTAAACACAAATCTGTACTACTGAAGGAAAGCATTGAAGCTTTGCAGATCAAACCGGACGGCATATACGTGGACGGCACGTTAGGTGGCGGAGGGCATTCTTATGAAATATGCAGACATCTTTCGGATAAAGGAAGGCTGATCGGCATTGATCAGGATGCAGCTGCGATCGAAGCGGCAAAGGAGCGATTAGGGGAGTTTGGAGATAAAGTTACTATTATTCGCAGCAATTACTGCAATATGGTAAAGGAACTGAAAAGCATTGGCATTTCATCTGCAGATGGGATTATTTTGGATCTCGGGGTATCCTCCTACCAGTTGGATACGGCTGAGCGGGGATTTACATACCGCGAAGACGCACCGCTTGACATGAGGATGGATCAGCGTCAGGATATGACTGCAAAAGATATTGTGAATGGATACAGCGAGATGGAGCTGTACCGTATCATCCGCGATTACGGCGAAGAGAAGTTCGCAAAAAACATCGCGAAGCACATTGTAAATGCAAGGCAGCAGAAAGAAATTGAAACAACTGGGGAGTTAATTCAAATCATAAAAGCAGCCATACCTATGAAAGTCCGAGCAGTAGGCGGACACCCGGCCAAAAAGACCTTTCAGGCAATTCGGATCGAACTGAACAGAGAACTGGAAGTTTTAAGGGATTCGCTGGACAGCATGATCGATTTTTTGAATGACGGAGGAAGGATCTGTGTGATCACATTCCATTCGCTGGAAGATCGAATCGTAAAAAACAACTTCAGAAAAAATGAAAATCCGTGTATATGTCCAAGGGAGTTTCCTGTCTGCGTATGCGGCAGGAAATCCAAGGGCTTTGTGGTCACCAGAAAGCCGATTATACCGGGTGAGGAAGAACTGACATATAATAAACGAGCAAAAAGCTCCAAACTTCGTGTTTTCGAAAGAAGACGGGAGGAAGAGGAGTCATGAAACAGGTAAACAGAGACAAATGTAAGAGACAGGAGGGTCGATATGGCAGAGAGAAATTATCGCAGAGATGATAAGATAAGACAGACAGGTCGATATGCTTATATTGATGGCAGTACCGTTCGCAAATTACAGACTCGCCCTGTACCGGAAAAGAGAGAAACCGAGAGAAGACAGGAACAGCCGCGACGCAGAAAACGGACGAGTGCCAAAACAAGACGCAACCGTGCACGTGCACTGCAGATGCATCTGCGTGACGTTATCTTTCTTGGAATCGCAGGAATGATCGTGGTCGTTTCATGCATCAACTATCTTCAGAAACAGGCATTGAATACATCCTATCGTAATCAGGTGGCGACACAGGAGGCCAAGCTTGCAGATCTCAAAGAACGCAATGATGCTGCCTATGAAAGTGCACTGAAGTCCGTAGATCTGGAGACGATCCGCAATATTGCCATCAACAAACTGGGTATGGTTTATGCCGGAGAAGAACAGGTGAAAACTTACGATGACAAGAGCAGCGACTATGTAAGACAGTATAGTGATGTTCCGACAGAGTGAGTAATCAGACAGGTGGTATAAAGTGGCAGAAAAGAAAAGAAAAAAAAGAAAGCACTTTTCAAAACTAATGCAGAAAAAACTGGTGGGAAGTTTTGCATTAGTTTTGTTTGTGTTACTGGGATTAAATTTAAGAATTGTATATATTACAGCCAAAAACGGCGATAACTATGCAAAACAGGTGCTGTCACAGAAACAGTATGACAGCAGAACGATTCCATACAAACGCGGAGAGATCCAGGACCGCAATGGAAATGTGTTTGCAAAAAGTGAAAAGGTCTATAATGTCATTCTCGACTGTGTAGCGGTAAACGGTGGTGATGAAGAAGAACAGGCAAAGCTGAAAGAGCAGGAAATTGATTACATTGAACCGACGATCGATGCACTTGTGAAAACATTAGGTCTGGATGAAGCAGAGCTTCGTTCACTGATCACTGATCCGGCAACATCCGGGAGTCGTTATCAGGTTCTGAAAAAGGGCATTTCTCTGGAAGAAAAGCAGACATTTGAGGACTATACGGAGATCGATTCTGAAAAGGAGTATACCAAGACAGACCTTGCAAGGCGGCGGTGTGTTCAGGGTGTCTGGTTTGAAGAAGATTACGTCCGGGATTATCCGCTGAAAACACTTGCGAGCAATGTGATCGGAGTCGGAAGCAATTCCGGCGGTGCAAGCGGGCTGGAATCTTACTACACAGATGTCCTGAGCGGGACAGACGGCAGAGAGTTCGGTTATCTGGATGAGAACTCCGACCTGCAGAGGACGATCGTTGAGCCGACCAATGGAAATACAATCGTTTCCACCCTGGATATCAACATCCAGCAGGTTGTGGAAAAGTACATCGCTGAATTTGATGCCGAGTACGGCAAAGATGCCGAGGACGGCAAAGGTGCGAAAAACATCGGTGTCATCGTCGGAAATCCGCAGAACGGCGAGATTTATGCGATGGCGAGCAACCACGGATTTGACCTCACGGATCCGGACGATTTAAGCGACAAGTATACGGACGCAGAGCTGAAATCTATGACAGAGGAAGAAAAATCAGATGCTCTGAATGAGAAATGGTACAATTACTGTGTATCCGAAAGTTTTGAGCCTGGCTCTACGTTTAAACCGATCGTGGTAGCATCGGCACTGGAGATGGGGGCGATCACGACAGATGCTACCTACGTCTGTGACGGTGGAGAATTTGTCACCGATACAGAAATCAAATGTGATAATATTTACGGTCATGGAAATGAGACGTTAAGTGATGTTATCAAAAATTCCTGTAACGATGCGATGATGCAGATCGGAATGAAAATGCAGATCACACCATTCCTGAAATACCAGAGACTGTTTAATTTCGGAAGCCGGACAGGGATTGACCTTCCGAACGAAAGTACCGGTGTACTGTATGACAGGGACAGCATGCACGAGGTAGAGCTGGCGACCAATACCTTCGGTCAGACTTTTACCAGCACGATGATCCAGGAATATGCGGCATTTAATGCAGTGGTAAACGGCGGATATTATTATGAGCCGCATATGGTAAAGCAGATCCTGGATGATAACGGCGGAGTGGTAAAGAATATCAATCCGGTCCTTCTGCGTCAGCCGGTATCCACGAAAAATGCAGATTTTGTGTTAAGTGCCATGGAGCAGACTGTTCTGGATGGTACCGGAAAAAAAGCAAGAGTGCCGGGCTACCGCGTGGCAGGTAAAACAGGTACTGCAGAGAAGATCAATCCGGAGACCGGAACACGTTGGGAAGGAAAATATCTGGTATCTTTCATCGGATGTGCACCGGTGGATGATCCGCAGCTTACAGTGTATGTTGTTGTCGATGAGCCAAACGTTGAAAATCAGGAAACTGGTGGTTACTCTATGATCATTTCCAGAAAGATCATGATGGAAGTGCTTCCGTATCTGAACATTCCACAGACGGAAGAGATCACAGATGAGTTGCTTCAGGAGCTGGAACTGACCAGAGAAGATGTGGAAAACGGAAGAAACGCAGCTCTGATCAAAGAAAAATCAGAGACAACGGAGACAGATGAGTACGGAAATGTCATTTCCTCCGGAACGACATCCGGCAGTACAACCTCTGCGACAGGCACAACCGATGCTCAGACATCACAGACGGATGCTTATGGAAATGTGATCAGTGGCAGCGATTCCACGACGCAGGGTACGACGGACGATGAGGGATCGGCGTTTCATTCAAATATACCGGCTCCGCTCCAGTCACAGGACAGTGGTGACGGTGTGAGTACGCAGGACTGGATTACCAACGAAAAGCTTGGTATTGATGAGAATAATAACAGTTATTAGTCAAATGGATATTCGCAATTGAAGCAGGGGACTTCCTTGATTTGGTTAAGATATAAAGATGTGGGTGTCAAAAGTCCTCAACTATGATGCCTACGGATTGTTCCGTGCGTTGCACTCCCACAATCCTCTCCAGTATTCGCATATCGTGGGATTATCATCCCACT
>ERZ837910.4757-NODE-4757-length-12915-cov-22.072395_pt1 | contig 12915 bp, 6 predicted proteins | sample MGYA00519940_ERZ837910 | MGnify/ENA primary metagenome ERZ837910 (study PRJEB31850, sample SAMEA3708825) | human gut metagenome | biome: human gut; feature: human-associated habitat; material: faeces | place: China | collected 2014 ... | reverse complement strand
ATGCCGGTGATCATGCGGATGCCCTTGGTGCCGGTAAGGCGGATGGAGCAGCCGGCGTAGTTCAGAAGATTCGCAAACTCGGTGATTTCTTCGGCCTTCGCGCCGCCTTCCTGACGGGTAATACGGAACACCTGCATACCTATGGGATAGTTGGTGCAGGAGCCCGTCGGCGTGCCGTCCTTAAAGGAGTAGATGGTCAGCAGATCGCCGGTTTCCGGCAGGTTGACATAACGCGTACCGTTCATTTCCTCAATGGGATATTCCTTCCCATCGACGGTCACGGTGGTCTTGCCGTCAAATTCCTCCCTATCTGTCACGTCCAGGTAATTGGCAGGTATCTCAACGGTGAAGGTAACTGTGCCGGTTCCGCTGTTGTTTTCCCCGTAGATCACCGTGAGTGTGTGTTCGCCAGGCTTCATCCAGACCTGCAAAAACTCCGGCTTCAGCGTCAGGGTAAACGGTTCGTCTATCGAACCGCTGACTGCCAGGAAACTGGGAGTCGCCGTGATGTGCATTTTGCCGTCCAAGAGGACTTTGGAAAATTTCCGGGTCTGGCCGTTGACGGTGAAACTCAAGGGGTTCCAGCTGCCCTTGTACCAGGTCTGGCCGTCGCCCTCGGTAATCGTCCAGGCGTTCAACTGAGCTTCCAGCCGAACCAGCTTGTCAAGCTTCGTGCTGTCCACCAGGGTCTTCTGGTGGTCGGTCAGGTCGCTGTAGGCTTGCCGGGCGGGCTTGATCTGGGTATCCTCCACGGTCTGCTGGTACGGCTCCACGGAATCCGGCAGGGCATCAATCTGCGCCTCTACCGCCGCCACCTGATCCAGAACCTGACGCAGCTCCGCAATCCGAGCCAGCGCATCGTTAATTTCCTTCTTCTCCGGCTCGGTGGCGTAGGTCACATCCAGACCCTTGAGGGTCGCTTCCACATCGTCCAGGGTGGCACGGTCTGCTTTGCGAATTGTGTCTTCCAGAATGCTGTCCAGGGGCTGGGTCAGGTCGGTAAGGGGCTTCATGTACACGGTGATGGTGGCCTCGTTGCCGCACCGGTCACCCACCGTGAAGGTATAGGAACTGCCGTTGTTTGGCAGCCGCAGCTTGATCGGATTCTCATTTCCGCCATTCGGAACCTCTCCGATTGAGCCATTCGTCATATACCAGTCCGGCATACCGTCGTCATGAATCTCCATCTGCTGGGACACATAGTAGGTTTTCCCATTCTCCACGCCGGAGAAGGTGGGCGGATTGCTCTCCTTGACCAGCTTGCCGGTGCAGGCGTAGCCCGCATTATTCGCCTTGTCCAGCGCCTTGGCGTAGAGGTAGTACACCCCGTCCTCGGTGATAGACACCTTGCCTTGATTCGCCGGCCGCGCCCAGAAAGCGCCGTTCATTCCCTTCAGTTCCTCCAGGGTCAGAGGCTTGTCGGACAGGTAGTACCAGAAGTCGGCCACGCCGGAGAGGCGATCCGTTGCCGAAATCACAAAATCGCCGTTCACATAGTCGTCCGCCGGGTTCTCCTGGAAGCCCTCCCACTTGACATAGTAACCGCTGTCCTTACGCAGTCTGCCCCGGATGGAGGCTTGGGGTGCCACGTTGTCCGTCTTCACGCCGGTGACGGTGATGGTGATATCCTTTTCGGGGGCAGTCAGTGTGACCGCACCATCATTGCCGAGGGTCAGCTTCGTTTTCTCGCTTCCAGCTTCCGCCCAGATGCCAAAATCTGCGGCCTTATACGCACCCACGGAATCCAGTTGGAAGGTCAGCGTCACATCCTCGTGCCAGTCCAGCTGGGTCTTGCTTGCCGTCAGGGTGTAGCCTTCCTGATTGGTCGGCAGGGTGACTTTCAGCTTCCGGCCGGGCTGGACGGTGATCTCCTGAATAGCGGAGGGCAGGTAGTTCTTCGTCTCTGCCAGACGGATTTCATAGGTGACTCCCGGGGCAAGCGTCTTAAAGGTCTGACCCTGGGATGCCGGTATCGATTCAAAGGTCGTCTCGCCCTTCTTCCGGCTTTCATAACCCTCTGCGGAGGGCAGCAGGGTCACGCCGCCGTCGCCCTTGCCGGAGATGGTTTCGTTGACCACCGCAATGTTGGCGGTCTGGGCGGCCTTGTGAATCGTGACTGCCAGGCTCAAACTGGCTGTGGTGTGGTTGGTTCCTCCTGTCCAAGTCGCATACAGGATGTAGGTACCAGCGTCTACCGGATTCGCGCCTGGTTCCAACCCGGAATTATTCCCTGTCTTCCAATGGTAGCTGAACGTACCGTCCGGGTGATTGGAGGTGAAGTTCTCGGCCTTGGGGGTGGGAACCGTGTCGCCGTAGGTAAACTCGGTGGGATAGTCCTTGTTTACCAGAATGCCCGGAGCCTTGGTCACGGTGATCTGGATATCCTTACTCAGGGTGTAGTCGCCCACGGTGACGGAAACCCGGTAGGTATGCTCACCCGCGTTCACGTCCGCAGGCAGGGTGAAGCTGGTTCCGTCTTCCCCCATGGAGACAACGCCGTGAGACGCCACCTCAGCCCAGGCGTAGCTGGGAGTGACGCCCTCGATATGCGTGGAGGAAGCGGTCAGGGTCACGGTCTGGCTCTCGCCGTAGGGGACAGTGGTTTTGTTGGCGGTGAGGGTCACGCTCTTGACGGGGGCTTCCTTCACAGCTACTTTTTCCAAGGATTGAATCGCGGCCGCATCTGCGGCGGAAATCCAGGTTCCGTCATGCGCAATGTAGGCACCGCCCTCGGGCAGCAGGTCTGCTACGGAGCCGATTTCAACCCACACTACATTGAAGTGGATGCTTCCGGCGGTATCGGCAATGGTCACCTTTGCGCCGTTCCACACCTCCAGCCTCTCCATTCTGGACATGTCACTGCCTCTGTTTACAATCTGCAAACTGCTTCCCTGACTGCATGTCAGGTCGCACGCCAGATTCTTGCCGTTCAGATCCAGGATGCCGCTTATCCTACCAAAGGGGTGACCTTCCTCCACGGGTACATCCTTCAGCAGTTTCAATGTGCCGCGCTTGCCATCGCAAATCTCGTCGAGTGCCGATAGGAAATCGGTATAACCGGCGGTCACGCCGTTCTTGGTCACGGTGGCCACAAAGCCTGTGGCATTGCAGTAGGTGCAGCGGCCGGAGCTATCCAGGCCGGTGTGGGGACAGGGCTCGATGGTCAGGTTGTTAAGAATTTTGTCCTGGTCGGAGATGGCATGGTCATAGGGCAGGTATTCGCTGCCGCTCTTGGCCGCATAGCCGGATTTCAGCAGGCTCCCCAGGGTCATCTGGAAGCTCTCGAAGCTGTTCAGCCAAAGCTTGCCGATGGTGCCGCCCTGGAGCAGGATGGTGCCCTTGTTGTCGCTGCGCCAATTGCTGATATTCAGCGCACCCAGATGGCCGTCCCCGGTGGGGCCGACGAAGTCGCAGGCATTCTCAAGGTCGACAAACCCTACCGTTCCCGTCCAGCCGCTCATATCCAGCTGACCGCCGTCAGCGACCTTCACGTTGAATCGAATCTCGCCGGAGCCGGTGATGACGAGCTTCGCCTTAGTCCCGTCGCCGGTATTGCCCTTCACTTGGATGATCTGCCAGGCCGCCCGGGTAATATTGTGGCCGTTCAGGTTCAGGGTGACGTTTTTACCGCCTTCGATATTTGCGCTCTTCGTCAGAACAAGGTCGCCCAGCAGCTTCACGGTGGTGCCGTCCTCGGCGTTATTCAGGGCGGCGGCCAGGTCGGTGGTGTAGCTGATACCGTCCGCAGTCTCCACCATGACGGTCATGGTCAGGCCGCAGATATCGCAGGTGTAAACGCCGCCTTTTTCCGTTACGTCCTCGTGGGGGCAGGGATAGCCGCAGACGGTGCACTTGCCGTTTTCATAATGGTCGTGGGGGCAGATCTTGCCGCACAGATCGCACACGCCGTCCGTCCAGTGCTCGTGGGGGCAGGTGTAGCCGCAGGCGCACACGCCGTCCTCATCAAAGCTATCGTGGGTATGCGCCACTGCGTAAACGGTTTTATAGCTATCCGACTGACTCACAGCATAGGCATTCAGAAGTTCGCTGCCGTCTGCGTCATAGGCAAAGGCCGTGCCGTCTACCAGCATACCTGACAGGGGGCTGCCGCTTTCGTCATAAAGGGCAAAGCTTCTGCCGGAGTCTTGGGGGGTTTCAAAGATACCGCCGCTGATCTGGACGGAGCCATAGCAGCGTTCCGACCGCATCACCTGGGGTGAGTAGGTGCCGCCCTGGATATTCACGCTGCCTCTGCTTTCCACGGCAATGCGTACCGCCGCGCCGAGGCCGGTATTGCGCACGCCGCCGGTGCCAACGCTGTCTGTCAGCGTCACCTTGGCCGCATCCGTAATGCACAAAAGAGCATTGCTCGTTTCACCGGAAAGGGTATGGCCGTTCCAGTCGATGGTGAAGGTGCCGCTGTCGATGTAGAGGTTATTCTCCCCTGTCAGGGCCACGTCCTGGAAGAGGGTGAGGGTGGAGCCGGAGGCAGCCTTTGCCGCCTCAAGGGCTTCGGAGAAGTCGGCGAAATATTGTTTCCCCGCTTCTGTGTCAAGCGTCGCCGCCGCGGTATACCCGCAGGGGCAATGGCCGTTGCTATCCAGAGTGTGCTCTGGGTGGGCACCTACATGGAGCCCCACTGTTGCTTCCTGGCCGTCTCCCGGGTCATAGAGCGTATTGTCCGCGTCTTTATAATAGGCATACCCCGGAGCCAAAGAATCCCGCAGCGTAGCAGTAGCGCCCTCTATAAAGTGTATACTGGAGAAGCTGCCGCCCTTTAGGATCAGAGTATTCTGGCCCACCAGCCGTAGACCGTCGGTCTTACCCTCAAAATGTCCGCCCAGAATTGTCAGCGTTACGTTTGCGTCTTTGTACACCCATAGGCCCCCACCGGAGTATTTCCAATTACTCGTTCCGGCAATGGTGCCGGTCTTCGCCGGAGAGCTGTCCAGAATGGTGGTGGGCCCCTTCTTCACAAGCAGGCCTGTAGGGCCTTCCATTCGCTTTCCATTCAGGTCCAGGGTCAAGGGCTCTGTCACATGGAAGGTATCTTCTCCTTTACAGTCTGCCAACAGCTTCACCGTCGCATCAGCGCCGTGGCTCAGCGCTTCCTCCAGGGTCCGATAGCCGGTCACGGTGCCGTCTGCGGTGGTCACATTGGCCTCATAGACCTGGCTTTCGCATTTCTGGCAGAGGCCGGTTTCGTCGCTGACGGTGCTGTGGTCACAGCTGCGGCCGCAGGCGCACTTGCCGTTCACATACTTGCATGTGTGCGCCACCACCTGGATTTTGACGCTGAGATTTTCCGGATTGGAGGCATCCACAATGCCCTGGTCATTCCGGAAGGCATAGCCATCGGCCAGCAGGGCCAGCGGCTGGGCACCGTTGCTTGTGTCGATTCCCTTTTCAAAGGTGCCGCCCCGCAGGTGGGCAACGCCCTCCACGCTGCTGAAGGAAACCTTTTCTTTGAAGACCGACTCTCCCTGGACAGTGATATCCAGGTAGCTATTGTTGGTTGCATAGGCGGCCATAAAGGTCACGCCGTCCAGGATCAGCTTGCCTTCTGTCGCGGTGCTGTAGACGCACTGATTCAGCGTGCCGTTTTTCAGGGTGAAGCTGCCATAGGGGAAGTTGCCCATGTCCAATGTATTCAGGGTATGACCCTGCAAATTCAGGGTCACGTCCTTGCCGCCCACATCGGTGCAGGACACGTTAACGATTTTGTTCGGCACGTCTCCCGTGAGATAGAAGTTCCCGCCGCTGTACATAAAGAGGCCGACATTGGCTTCGCCTGGTTCTGCATTTGCAATCAGGTGGTAGAGGCCGTCCTCTCTGACAAGCAGGGCATCCCCATCGCCTTTCTTCTGGCCGCATTGGAGACAGTTGCCCTCATGATCGACTCCAGGGTGGGAGCAGCTGTTGAGCCCGAGGGTAACCGTGTCCGTATCCAGGCTGTAGCCGTCGTAGGACAGGGTGCAGTAGATCCGGATGGTCTGCAGCCAGGGCTTGCTCGCGTCCTGGGTCAGCATTCCCAGCTCAACCAAATCACAGAGCGGCACGTTCTCCCCGGTGTATCCTTCCATCACGGTACCGTCTTCCTGCTTCCACTGGAAGGCGATGAAGCCGGAGTGGCCATCCGTCAGGTAGGCGGACACGTGGACCTCCCCGGCCTCCGGATCCGTGCTGATCGTATCCACCGGCCGATCGTAAATGCAGATGGGCGGGCCGGAGACGGTAACCACGGCGGTCCTGCTGGCCTCGCCGGCGCTGACCTTCAGGCGATAGGTCCCCGCCTGTACGGTTTTGTCTGTCGTAACGGTAAGGGTCTTGCCGTCGGCAGAGGCCGCTGCCGTCAGGCCGGTATGGGGGCCGATCCATTCGAGGGTCAGGGCGGACAGGTCCACATTCCTGCCGGATAGGGCGAAGGTAGCGGTCTTGGCCGTGGCCTCGTAGAGGTAACCCTGCTGGGCCTGGACGGAGATATTGGGGCTGGTGGAGAATTTACCGATGGCAACGGTCTTCTTCTTCGAATCCTGGATCTGGCTTATGGTTCCGTCCTCCATCTCCCCCTCCTGGGCATTTGGCTCGTTGGAGACCAGGATGTTCAGGCCTGCCGCGGAAACGTAGTAAGGATTCCACATATCGATGCCGTTCCTCGTGCTGCCTGTGGCGTAGAGGCTTCCGTCTGTCATTCTGAGTTCCGTGGTGACAATGCCGGAGCGAGCGCCGTAAGCCTCCAGCTTACCGCCATCCATATACAGGTAGCGGACGGCAACGGCATTTTTCACGTCATCACGGGCAATGACCGTACCGCTTTCAATGACCATTCTGCCGGTGCTGCTGGTGCTGGTGCTGGTCCAGGTGCTGTCATAAATCGCGCCGGAGGTCTGGGGAGTAGCACCACTGTTATTGCTGCCCACCAGCTCCAGGCTGCCGGTGCCCTGAATGGTCAGCTTATGCCCGTTCAGGTCCAGAGGTTTCTCGCACTCGATCCGGGTGGTGCCAGTCAGCGTCAGGGTGGTTTCCCCGGTCAGCTTGACGGGCTTGGTGAAGGTCTGGTTGTCCCAGGTCACCTCGCCGGAGATGGTTTCCTCCGTCGCCAGGGTGGACACCTGGCTGTTTACCCAGCCGAACAGGGCTTCCAGCTTCTCCACGCCGGTGATCTGCGCCTGCTGGGTCTCGCTCAGGGCATCAAAAGCAGAGTACGCCGCTTCCAGCGCGTCCAGGTAGCTTTCGGACATATCCTCCACGTCCGGCAGGGCATCGATCATGGCCTGCACCGCCGCCACGGCCTCGTCTTCTGTGGGCGCAGGCTCAGTGGGAGCCTCTGTTGGGGCAGGAGCCACCGTGGTCTCCGGGGCGAGTGCCTCGGTGGGGGCCGGGGTAGGCTCCGCCGCCGGGGCTTCCGTAGGAGCCTCGGTGGGGGCCGTTTCCGCCTCCGTAGGCTCCGTGGTGGGGTCCGTCTCCTCACTGGGGTTGGCAGCCCCCACCACCTCCACAGCCTGGGTGGGATCCGCAGGCTCCTCCGCCCAGGCAGGGGCGGGCAGCATCCCGACACACAGTGCCAGGGCCAGAATCAGACTGATGATCCGTTTCTTCATGGTTCATTCTCCTTTTGCGATAAAAATTTCCAACCTTCCCCTGGGGGAAGGTGCCCGCCCCGGCGGGCGGATGAGGGGCAGGCTCCCTTGCGTAAAGGGAGCTGTCAGCCCTAGGCTGACTGAGGGATCGCCTTGCTGTAGGCTTGGTCCGCCCCACACCCGTCAGGGCCTTTGGCCCTGCCACCCTCTCCCAGGAGAGGGCTTTCACTCCTCCGGGATGAGCTTCAGCCGCCTGGCGGCGGTTTTGGCCTCGCTGCGTCTGTTCACGTCCAGCTTTTCCAGAATATGGCTGACGTGGGTCTTCACCGTGGTCAGCTTGATGTCCATCATCTGGGCAATCTCGGCGTTGCTCTTGTCCGCGCAGATCAGGCGCAGGATCTGCTTCTCCGTGGTGGTCAGTACATCGTTTTTCCCCAGCCGGGGCTGCAGGAACAGGGGGTCGTTGGCGTTTTGCAGCCGGACCTCGGCCAGAAGCCGCTTGTACCACCGGTCGTTCCCGGTCCAGGGAAGCTCTGCCAGCAGGGGCAGAATGGCCGCGCCGTAGACGCTGAGGGTGCGGATAAAGCCGAATTCCGCCGCTGTGGTCATGGCCCTTGTCAGCTTCTCCTGCCAGCCCTCCCGGCGCATCCGGTAGAGGGCCAGGGCTGTGAGCGTATCCACATGGATGCCGTCTATGTACCGGCAGCAGTTTTCGCAGTAGGGGCCCAGGGGGGCCAGGGTCAGCAGCGCCGCCTCGGGAGTCCCGTCGGCCAGCTCTACCTGGGCCTGGGTCAGGTACTGGTAGCGCTTCATCACGTTCAGATGCATGGGGTCCCTGGGGGCCTTTTCCCGGTACCAGGCATCGGCACTGTCCAGGTCCCCGGTGTGCAGGGCAATGCGGCACAGGGCCGCATCCATATTGGGCAGGAACCGGGTGTTGCCCTGGTCTACTAGCCTAGCCCGGAGGGACTCCAGGGCCCGGCGGGCATTCCCCGGCTGGCCGGTGGCCAGATAGTTCCTGGCCAGAAGCCCCGTGGCGGCAAACTCTATGTCTGGGGTGCCGTTTTGCTGGATCTCGCTCATGCGGGACACCAGGGAAAGCATCCGGCCGCCGATGTCCTCCCCTTTTTCAAATTTGCTCTCGGCAATGGCGCAGTCCCCCAGGCAGACCCCGTCCTTCCCCAGAATCGCCTCCACAGGAATGCGGACGGTCTTATAGAGCAGGTCGTCCCGCTTGCTCCAGGGGGAGAAATCCTTGCCGCCGTTCATAATACTGGGCAGGGCGCTGGTAACGGAGAAGGGAGGCAGATTGACCTCCTTGCCGGTCATCAGCCGGAACACCGCCGGGATGGTCTCCGTCAGGTTGTCCACCTTCCGCTGGGGCAGGGAGATATCCAGCCAGGTCAGGCGGCTCCGGGCCTGCTTCCCCGCCGCGTCGTTGGGATTGCACTGCCGGGCGAAGTCCTTTAATTTCTTGTACCAGCCCTCGGAGCCGGCATAGTCCATGCTCAGGGCGCACAGCATGCTCATGCCCTGCATCAGGGACGGAGAGGCCCGGATCTCGGACTCCGGCAGGCTCCGGTAGTACTTTTCCATTTGGCTATAATGGCCCATGCCCGGATGCAGCTCTGCATTGCGGATGAGGATCTCCGAAACCTTGGCATGGTCCCCGCCCTTTGTGTAGCAGTCCAGAGCGTGGGCGTAGTCCTCTTTCAGCTCGAAATACAGTCCGCCCCGGTTGAAGAGGGCCCTCCGCTTTTCCGGCGAGTAGCTATGGTCCATCTCCCACAGGAGAAACTCCCGGAACTGGGGCCAGAAGCGGTACTGCCGGAAACCGTCGTAGAGCAGCATGGTGGTATTGCGCTGGAGCCAGTCCAGCATCTCCCCGGCGTGGGCATTGCCGGAGACCATCCGGGCCATTTCCAGGTTAAAGCTCTCAAAGGGGGACAGCTCCAGCAGGAACCGCCGGTAGGGCAGGTCCAGCCGCTGATAAATCGCCGTCTCAAAGTAGCGGTAGACCTCCTGGTAGGACCGGCCCACGATCTCCTGGCTAAACCGGGTCCCGGAGGACATATTCTGGGCCGTGATGGCCACCCCCAGAGGATAGCCGATGGACTCCTTCAGGATCCCGGCGATCTCTCCGTCGGTGACCGGCAGGCCGCTGGCATCGAACAGCTGCCGAATATCCTCCCGGTCGAAGAGCAGGTCCTTGGGCCCGATCACCGTCATAAGCCCCGCATACTGGAAGGCCATGAGGCAGCCGGGCGGGCTCCCCCGGGACAGGATCACAAAGCGCTTGTCCGGACTGCGGCGAATGAGGGCGCAGAGGGCCTGCTGGTCCTCCTCTTCCTGAAAGAGCTGGAAATCCTCCATCAGCAGAATGTCCCAGTCCTTCTTGGTCTCCAGGTCCGCTCCCCGGGCCGACTCGCCCTCCAGCTTCCAAACCCGCCTTCCCTCCAGCAGGGCCTGGGCCACAGCGGTCTTGCCGAAGCCGCAGGGGGCGCTAAAGAACAATATCCGTTCATTCTTTAGAAATTCCTGAAATTTCTGGCTGATTGCCGGTTTTATGACCATCTTTTTTGTCATAGCCGCAATTCCTTTCCCAAAGCCGGAGGGGCTTTTTTACAGTTTGACCGTATCATAGCACAGTTTTTGAAAAAAGGAAATCCTACCAAAGTATGATACCGTTGTTCAGGGCTGTCTCAAAAAGACGAAGTGCCCAATTAGAAGAAATGTCATTGCGAACCCAATGTCACTAAGTTAAGCCAAAATGCCCCGCTACACTCAAAATTGAGCTGCAGCGGGGTGCTTTTTTGTGTTTTTTCCAAAAGACACTTGACAAATATGCAATTTCGTGCGGCCATTTTGCTAAGTGCGCTTATGCCACATATTCGCTTCCACGATCTTCGCCAGAGCTGTGCAACGCTTCTGTTTGCCCAGGGTGTCCCCATGAAGGAAATTCAGGCGTGGCTTGGTCACAGCACCATCGGAACAACCGCCAATATTTACACGCACCTGGACGAGAATTCCAAAATCAATTCTGCCAATGCAATTATTGGCATTTTGGAGCAAAAAAGGACACTCAGAGCATTTCATCTCCGAGTGTCCGTTGAAAAAATGGTGCCGCTAACCGGACTCGAACCGGTACTGAATCGCTTCAGGTGGATTTTAAGTGCTATCCCTTATTCCTACAGTAGCGTAAGATAGCAACCTCAAGCTGCCAGTATTTATGACGGTATTTCACCGCAATTATGCCATCCAATTCGAATTTCTAATTGAATTGTTCGGATTTCTTTGGAAACCGACATCGAAGACGCGAATAGACATTTGAAAAGGTTTGATGCGGATTTTGATGAGTTGGAGGGATCTTTGAGCGGATATGCACCCCAAAGCTTACCAGACAAGGAGGAGATTTCATGCAGAGCAGAAAATACTATGAAGCCTACTGGAGCCAGTACGACGATGTCGTAACCCTAAACGAGTTTCGCAAAATGCTCGGCGGTTTGGGAGAGGTTCAGGCCAGACGGCTGCTTCAAAACAAAACTGTTAAGAGCTTCAAAATTCGTGGCGAGTACCACATCCCAAAGCAGTGCGTCATCGACTATGTTCTGAGTAGCCATTACGCAAAGTACAGACAAATCCTCAAGGCTCAAATACCATAACAGAAATCAATATGCTTTTCTCGAAAGGGTGTCGCGAAACGCGACACCCTTTTTCATATCCCCAAAACGAAGCGTAAATCAACAAAACTCATTAGGAGGTATATACCATGATTGACCCTACAGTATGGGGACCTATCATTTTGAAAATCACAGCAGAGCAGCGTTACTTCCTCAAGAAGGAGTTTGGAATTACAGAGGTCGATCTGAGACTCCAATCCTTACAAGATGTAAGTGAACTGATCAATGGCCTCGCCAGTATCGCCTTTTATGAATTCAATCATGAGCACCAGCGCACTGAGAGGGCTGATTGCGCTCTCAACCTTGTCTGGCTGTTAACAGAAGCAATCCCCAAGGAGGCCATCAGCAATCCAATCGATCCCTCTGAATGCAACCCCAATTTTTGGGATGATTATGATAATTATGATGATTATTATGATTGTGTAGCACCGAACAGGCGATGGTGCGATGATCCAATGTAAGAAGGGTCGTGGCATTCAGAGCGGCAAAATACAGGCAGATATGAAATGAAATGTTTTGAACCATCTGCTATACTGAAAGCAGAGGTGTTCGCTTGTGGATTATGATTTGAATTATGAGAAACAGTTTCTGGGGTTGCTCGCCAAGCAAGCCCGTGAAGAAAAAGAATGGGATCAGGAGTATCTGGCTGATGAGTTAGACATCGATATCCGCACTGTCCGCAAGATAGAAAGCGGTCAGGGCAATATCGCGTATGATCTGCTCACGGAAATCATTCATACGCTGGAAATTTGCCCGCAGGTTCTCTTCTACGTTGATGAAGCGGATAAAGGCATGAAAATGGACAGGCTTTACAGGGAACTGCTTCGGCTGCCTCTGGAGGATATCAAGATGGTTGCCGAATCCGCCTATAAGGTCAGAAGATGGCTGGATAGCCAAACTGCCGATTCAGAGAAGGCATAGCCGGTCAGCAAGGGTGTCGCGAAACGCGACACCCTTTGATTCCAAAACCGATATGCCGTTTGGGCAAATAGAGAACCTTCAGTATCGCTAACAAGAGCTGAGGGTTGTTTCTCACTCCTCGGTTTCCACAATCCCGTAGTCGATCAGAATGTTCTCCTTGGCACGAGGAGGAGAAACCATTCCCTGCATTTCATATTGATACCGTTTAACACGCCGGAAGTTGTGAATCAGCTCGGGTGCATAGGCGGCGATCTCACAGTGCGCATACTCAGGCATCTCTGCCAGATCCTCCACTACATCCTTGATGAGTGCATCGGTCACTTCATCAATGTTTCCACCAGTCTCCACGGCAACCAGTTCGTGCTTTTTGATGTCTTTATCCAAGTTCCCAAAGGAACGGTACAGAATATACTTCATTTTCTTCACCTTTGTTTAGTCTTAGTCCATACACGATGTGCTAATAGGCTAAAAACAACCCTCAGTATCACCTTTCCAATACTGAGGGTTGTTATTCACTCTTGGTATCTAGCGTCATCGATTTGACCTCGCTTTCTACAGATTGGGTATCCTTCCTCAGGTATCCGGGAGTTACATGATCATTGGACCCACTCCTTTTCTGTAACTACATGGTACTATAAAAAGCCTGAATTGCAAGATGGAATATGTGATAAAATAGTACAGAACATTCTGTTCAAACAGGAGAAATCCGCATTTTCCGGCAAGTATATGTTGAC
>ERZ837910.4755-NODE-4755-length-12924-cov-3.801072_pt1 | contig 12924 bp, 10 predicted proteins | sample MGYA00519940_ERZ837910 | MGnify/ENA primary metagenome ERZ837910 (study PRJEB31850, sample SAMEA3708825) | human gut metagenome | biome: human gut; feature: human-associated habitat; material: faeces | place: China | collected 2014 ... | reverse complement strand
CCGCCAACGGCTGCGCAATATTTCAAGTTTTTCATACCGATGGATTGACGAAAAATATCCGGCATCCGCCGCAGCTGATCTATGCAGAGCTTCCTCTAAGTACCGCGGGTAATCATATTGTCCCACGTGGCCGGAAAAATTATACGCCCCCGTGCTCTATCCTATGCGGCACGGGGGCGTCATGTGTTTTTCAGACTGTCAAAAACCTGCCCAGCCGAAAATTACGCCGGGAAGAAAAGTGGAAAAGGAAACCGTCAGGGTCAGCTTGGCGGAAAAGCCCGAAGGGTTTTTTTGACAAGTTGCTTTTATTCCTGCAGCATATCGAGGAACTGCTGCTCCGTCAGAACAGGGATCCCAAGCTCGCCTGCCTTGCGCAGCTTGCTGCCCGCATTCTCGCCTGCCACGACATACGTCGTCTTCTTCGAGACGGAGCCGGAGGCCTTGCCGCCGTGCGCCTCGATCTTTTCCGTGGCCTCATCGCGCGTGAACAGCGACAGAGCGCCCGTGAGCACGAATGTCATGCCCGCAAAGCGGTCGTCCGCCGGCGCGGCCGTGCTCTCAAAATTCACGCCTGCCTCGCGCAGGCGGCGCAGCATGTGCTGCGACTGCGGGCTTGCAAACCACGACACGATGCTCTGTGCCGTGATGGCCCCGATGTCGCTGACCTGCGTGAGCGCGGCCTCGTCCGCCTGCATGAGCGCGTCCATGGAGCCAAACGTGCGCGCAAGCACCTTGGCGGCCTTTTCGCCGACCTGCCGGATGCCGAGCGCATAGATCAGGCGGCTGAGATCGGCGCTGCGGCTGGCCGCGATGGAGTCCAGCAGCTTCTGCGCGGCGCGCGTGCCGCTCTTCCAGAGGCTCTTCAGGTCATCCAGCTGCAGGTAGTAGATATCCGCCGGAGAATGGATGTGGCCGCCCGCGATGAGCTGGTCCACAATGGCCTCGCCGAGGCCCTCGATATCCATGGCGCCGCGCGAAACAAAATGCGCGATGTTGCGGCTGAGCTGGGCCGGACATTCCGCACCCGTGCAGCGCATGGCCGCACCGTCCGGGTCCCGCTCGACCGGCGCGCCGCAGACGGGGCACACGGACGGCAGACGGAACGGCACGGCGTCCTGCGGGCGCTTCTCCGGCACGACCGCAAGAATTTCCGGGATGATCTCGCCCGCCTTGCGGATGGTGACGGTGTCGCCGATGCGGATATCCTTTTCGGAAATGAAGTCCTGATTGTGGAGTGTTGCGCTTGTGACCGTTGTGCCCGCCAGCCGGACGGGGCTGACGACAGCGCGCGGCGTCAGAACACCGGTGCGGCCGACCTGCACGACGATGTCCTCCACAAGGGTCTCACGAATTTCGGGCGGATATTTATAGGCGCAGGCCCAGCGTGGGAATTTCGCCGTGCTGCCGAGCTGCGCGCGCTGCGGCAGGCTGTCGAGCTTGACCACCGCGCCGTCGATGTCAAAGGCAAAGCCGTCGCGTGTCTCGCCGATCCCGGCAATGCACTGCAGGGCCTCATCCGCCGTGGCGCAGCGCGTGTGCGGGATAACATGGAAGCGCAGCGCCTGCAGGAATTCCAGCGTCTCGATGTGCGACGTGAACTCCCGCCCCTCGGCAAGCTGGAGGTTAAAGACGAGAATGTCCAGCCTCCGCTCCGCCGCCACGGCGGGATCGAGCTGGCGCAGGCTGCCCGCTGCGGCATTGCGTGGATTGGCAAACAGCGGCTTGCCCTCCTCCTCGCGCGCCTCGTTGAGCTGCGCGAAGACCGCGCGGGGCATGAAGACCTCGCCGCGGACGATGAGACGGTGCGGCGCGCCGTCCAGATGCATGGGAATGGAGCGGATCGTCTTGAGATTCTCCGTCACGTCCTCGCCGATGCGGCCGTCGCCGCGCGTTGCGCCGCGGACGAACGCGCCGTCCACATATTCCAGCGCAACGGAAAGGCCGTCGACCTTCGGCTCGACGCTGTAGACGGCGTCCGGCACGCTCTCGCGCACCCGGCCGTCAAATTCGCGGACCTCGTCCGGCGAGAACACGTCCTGCAGACTCTCGAGCGGCACGGCGTGCTCGACCTTTTCAAACTTGCTCAGCGCCTCGCCGCCGACCCGGCGCGTGGGCGAGAGCGGCGATGCCAGCTCCGGATGCGCGGCCTCCAGCTCCTCCAGCCGCCGCAGCAGCCGGTCATATTCATAATCCTCCATCTCGGGCGCATCGAGCACATAGTACTGATGGTTCGCCCGCTCCAGCACCTCGGTCAGGTGCGCGATCTCTTCGCGTGGGTTCATGTTCCTTCCTCCTCCGGGCCGCCCAGCCCGATGTAGGTGGACGGCACATTGCCGACGATGACGGTCTCCGCCGCAAGGACGGTCACATCGACGGCGAGCTCCTGCGTACCGGCCAGCGACAGGATCGTGACCGTAACGTGAATATCGATAAAAATCTGGTGCAGTGTCTGGTTGATCCCGACCGTGCTGAAGCGGTTCCGGAACGCGGCGTCCGAGGTCCGCACGGCCAGCACGCGCACGACCAGCCGCGGCCCCATGCCGGAAAACAGCTCCGGCAGCACGACGCTCCCGACCGGGATGCCAAGCTCCTCAACGGACAGGTCCGCGAGATTTTCGTCGATCCGGGCCGTCAGCGCCGTGCGGAAGCGGTTCAGCCCCGCCACGTTCGACCGCACGGCCGTGACATTGCCCTGCGTATCCTTCTCCAGCTCGACGAGCTTGTCATAGGTGATCTCCTCCGCCGTGAGCGTGTCCTGCACGGCGTCGTTGATGGCCGCCGAGGCCTGATTATCCAGCTGCAGCGCCGCCAGCTGCGCCAGCACGGGCGCATAGTGAAGCCGCGTCAGCAGCACAAGGACCGAGACCGCCGCCAGCAGCACGGCAAGCGCCGCGCGCAGGCGGTTCCGCTGCACAAATGTCATTCTGCCCACCACCCCCTGCAGCTTATGCGGGGCGCGGGCGTGGTATGTTTATAGCTTCTTCATGCGGGAGGCGGCGAAGTTCGCCATCAGGCGCTTCGTGCCGACCTGGTCAAAGGCGATTTCGAGCATTTTGTCATTGCCCGTCGGCAGGACGGACAGCACAAGGCCGCGGCCGAAGACGTCGTGCTCGACCGTGTCGCCCTTGCGGAAGTCGATCACAGGTCCGGATGCATGGTGCGAGCCGAGCGTATCGCTGTGGGGCATGGTCGGGCGCGGGCGCGGCTTGGCCTGCTGCACAAGGCGCGGCTGCGTGTGCTGCCTGCGCTCGACAAGCTCCTCCGGAATTTCCGCCAGGAAGCGGGACGGGCGGCTGACCGTCGTGCGGCCGTAGAGCATGCGCTGGTGCGCGCAGGTGATGGTCAGGCGGCGCTTGGCGCGCGTGATAGCCACATAGCACAGGCGGCGCTCCTCCTCCATCTCCTCCGGCTCGCCGATGGCGCGGGCGCTCGGGAACAGGCCGTCCTCCGCACCGACAAGATAGACCTCCGGGAATTCCAGGCCCTTGGCCGAGTGCACCGTCATCATGACGACGGCGTCCGCCGTGCGGTCATACTGCTCGATGTCGGTATAGAGCGCGATCTCCTCCAGAAAGCCGCTGAGGCTCGGCGCATCCGCATTCTCCAGATACGTCAGGATGGAGGAACGCAGCTCGCGCACGTTCTCGAGACGGGTGCGGCTCTCCACATCGCCCTTCTGCTCGAGCATGGCGGCGTAGCCCGTGCGGATGAGCAGCTCGTCGTAGAATTCCGGCAGCGGCATCGTGCGGGAGAGCTCCGCGCACGACTCGATCAGCTCCGCGAACTGCTGCAGCTTGCCCTCGGCCCGCTCCAGCGCGGGATAGGAGCGCGCATTGCACAGCACGGAATACAGCGGGCGGCCCTCCGCCGCGCTCTGGCGCTCGATGACCTCGAGCGTTTTGCCGCCGATGCCGCGCGGCGGCTGATTGATGATGCGGCGCAGGCGCAGATCGTCCGCACGGTTGTTGATGAGGCAGAGATAGGCCAGCATGTCCTTGACCTCCGCCCGGTCGAAGAAGCGCGTGCCGCCGATGATGCGATACGGGATGCCGTTTCGCTTGAAGGCATATTCCAGCGCGTTCGACTGCGCGTTCATGCGGTAGAGCACGGCGAAATCGCCGTAATTCTGGCCGTGGGAATCCGTCAGGATGCGGTTTGCGACGTAGTTGGCCTCCTCCACGCCGTCGGAGGCCTCATAGATGCGCACGCGGTCCCCCTGCCCGTTCTCAGTCCATAGCTTCTTGCCCTTGCGGCTGTGGTTGTTGGCAATGACGGCGTTGGCCGCATCCAGAATGCACTGCGTCGAGCGGTAGTTCTGCTCCAGCCGGATGAGGCGCGCGCCCTGATACTCGTTTTCAAAATTCAGGATGTTCTCGATCGTCGCGCCGCGGAAGCGATAGATGCTCTGGTCATCGTCACCGACGACGCAGATATTCTCGTGCCGGCCGGCCAGCAGCGAGGCCAGCAGATACTGCAGGTGGTTCGTATCCTGATACTCGTCGATCAGAACATAGCGGAACTTGCGCTGATAGTGGTCGCGCACATCCTCATATTCCTGCAGCAGGCGGACCGTCAGCAGGATGATGTCATCAAAATCAACGGCGTTCGCCTCCTGCAGCCGTCTCTGGTAGGACGCGTAGAGCTGGCCGATGCACTTCAGGCGGTAATCCGAGTTGACGGAGGCCAGAAACTCCTCCGGAGGCTGCATCTTATCCTTCAGGCGGGAGATCTGCGCGAGGACGGCCCGCGGCGGGAACGTCTTCTCGTCCAGCCCGCGCTCACGAAGGAGGTCCTTCATCACGCGCTCGGAGTCCGCCGTGTCGTAGATCGTAAAGCTGCGGTCATACCCGAGGCGCTCGATCTCGCGCCGCAGGATGCGGCAGCAGGCCGAGTGGAACGTCATGGCCCAGATGTCGTTCGCCTCCGGGCCGAGCAGGTCCGTCAGGCGTTCGCGCAGCTCATTTGCCGCCTTGTTCGTGAAGGTGATGGCCAGAATGCTCCACGGCGCTGCCGGGCGCAGGGCACAGAGGGCATCCGCCCGCTGCACGCCCTCCTCCGTTGGGTATTTTGCCTGCTCCTCCAGAAAATCGATGTCCTCCGGCACGGCATCCGGCGGAACCTCCGTGCTGTCCGAGGCGCAGCCATAACGGATCAGATTGGCGATGCGGTGGATGAGAACGGTCGTCTTGCCGCTGCCGGCGCCGGCCAGCAGCAGCAGCGGCCCCTCCGTGGTCAGAACGGCCTCGAGCTGACGCGGATTCATACGCGAAAAGCGCGAGGCGATATAATCTCTGCGTGCGGCGCAAAAGCGCTGCTCCAGTTCCTGTGTCATAATTACTCCCTGTCAAGAAACCCCGGCCGGATCGGCTGTAGGGCGAAATGGTTTATCCTTGTTTTTACCCTTATATTTTAGTACATCCGCGCGAAAAAAGAAAGCCCGATTTTGCTGCCCGGTCACAGCAGCACACCCGCAAAATAAAAATGCCCTGCCGAGAGGCGCACTCTGGAAGGAAGTGCGCCTCAGTTATATTCGCCTGACAGCGAGTGAAATTGTCCTTCGGACAGTGATAGGATACTTCGCATCGTGATATTGCCTGCGGCAGTTTAACGGGCGAATATAATATCACAAAAACCGAGAGGCTTTTATATCACTTTCCGAATAGGAAAATATCACTCCGGGCAAAGCCCGGAATATCACTTGCTCTTTCCGGGCGGCCTGACATTTGACGTCGATTGTACCTTTTCTTTCCGGTAATTCTCTGCTATAATGAGGAAAACCGATTTCAGGAGGCAAGCCTATGCCGATCTCTGCAGAAGCACCGTGGCTGAATTATTACGGTGCGATTCCCCGCACGCTGAATTATCCGCGCCTGACCATCTACCAGCTCGTCGCGCAGACCGCGCGGGAATGCCCGGATCTGCCCGCCTATGAGTTCATGGGCCGCAGAACGAGCTACCGCAATTTTCTGGCGCGCATCGACCGCGCCGCCCTCGCGCTCTACACCGCAGGCATCCGCGCGGGCGACCGCGTGACGATCTGCATGCCGAATACGCCGCAGGCGCTCGACTGCTTCTATGCACTCAATCGCATCGGGGCCGTGTCCAATATGATCCATCCCCTGTCCGCCGAGGAGGAGATCCGCTTCTACCTCGATGTCTCGGGCAGTCAGGCCATTTTAACGCTCGACCGCTTCTACGGCAAGGTGGCCGCGGCCGCCGCACGGGCCAAGCGCAAGCCGAAGCTCTGGATCGCCCGCCTGCAGCCGGAGCTGAAGCCGCTCATGCGCCTCGGCTATGACCTGACGCAGGGCCGCAAAACGCCGAAGCTCCCACAGGAGGGCTGCACGCTCTGGACGGACCTGCTGCGCAAAGCCGCAGGTACGCTTCCGCCGGACGACGGCCGGTGCGACGCCTGCGCCAGCATCCTCTATTCCGGCGGCACGACCGGCACAACGAAGGGCATCTGCCTTTCCAGCTACAACTTCAACGCCCTTGCGCTGCAGACCATCGCAGCCAGCGGCTATGAGAGCATCCGCGGCTGCACAATGCTCTCCGTCATGCCCGTGTTCCACGGCTTCGGCCTCGGCATCGGCATCCACACGGCGCTCGTCGGCGGAGCCTGCTGCATCCTCGTGCCGAATTTCAACATCCGGACCTATGCCGACCTGCTGCGCAAAAAGCACCCGAACTTTATTCCCGGCGTGCCGACGCTGTTCGAGGCTCTGCTGCGCACGACCGGGTTGGAAAAGCTCGACATGTCGTTCCTCATGGGCGTATTCTCCGGCGGCGACTCCCTGTCCGTGGAGCTGAAGCACAAGGTCGATGCCTTCCTGCGCGCGCACAATGCCAGGGTGCAGATCCGCGAGGGCTACGGCACGACGGAATGCGTCACAGCAAGCTGCCTGACGCCGGTCGACACCGCGCGCGACGGCTCCATCGGCATTCCCTTTCCCGATACGTTCTACAAGATCGTTCGTCCCGGCACAGCAGAGGAGGTCGCCCCCGGCGAGGAGGGCGAGATCTGCCTGTCCGGCCCGACGGTCATGCTCGGCTATCTCGACAATCCGAAGGAGACGGCGCTCGTTCTGCAGCGGCACAACGACGGCCGCATCTGGCTGCACACCGGCGACCTCGGCTGCATGGATACAGACGGCTTCGTCTATTTCCGCCAGCGCATCAAGCGCATGATCATCACCTCGGGCTACAACGTCTATCCAAGCCAGCTGGAGAATATCATCGACGGCAACGAAAACGTTCTGCTGTCGTGCGTCATCGGCGTGAAGGATCCCTATAAAATGCAGAAGGTCAAGGCCTTCGTCGTGCTGAAGCCGGGCGTCGCCCCGACGGAAGCAGTCCGGCAGGACCTGATGGCCTACTGCCGCAAGCGCATCGCCAAATATGCAATGCCCTATGAGATCGAATTCCGGGAGGAGCTTCCCAAGACGCTCGTCGGCAAGGTCGCCTACCGCGTGCTGGAGGAGGAAGCGGAAAAGGAGCAGCACGCATGACGAAAGAGACTTCCCTTCCCGCAAAGCAGCGTATCTGGGAGCTGGATGCCCTGCGCGGGCTGTGCATCCTGTGCATGGTCGCCATCCACGCCTTCTGGGACCTGAGCGCCTTCGGCGGCTTCACCTTTGACCTGCCTGGCTGGTTTCTGTTCTGCCGGCAGTACGGCCATATCCTGTTCATCCTGCTCTCCGGCCTGTGTGCCACGCTGGCCTCGCGCAGCTTTCAGCGCGGCGTGTATGTGTTCGGCGCGGCCCTTGTGATCTCGTATGTCACGTTTTTTATGGTGCAAGTCCTGAACTTTCCGGACGATATGCTCATCTGGTTCGGCATCCTGCATCTGCTCGGTGTGTGCATGATGCTCTTCCCGCTGTTCAAGCGGCTGCCGGTGTGGGCGCTGGCCGTGCTGGGCGTGGCCTTTGTGGCGCTCGGCGCCTGGTTCGAGACGTTCTACATCCCCGTGAAGTTTCTGTTCCCGCTCGGCCTGCGGGCCCAGGGCTTCTACTGCGGCGGAGACTACTTCCCGCTGCTGCCGGGCTTCGGCTGGTTTCTGCTCGGCGCGGTCATCGGCCGCACGGCCTATCGCAAAAAGCAGAGCCTGCTGCCGCGCGTGAATGCCGCAAATCCTGTTATCCGCTTTTTCTCGTTCTGCGGGCGGCATTCGCTGCTCATCTACATGCTGCATCAGCCCGTGCTGACCATCGGCACGATCCTGATCTTCGGCTGAACCATATTCCCGATTTGACGCGGGTCTGTTCGACGCGGAAGTGTTGACAGGCCCGCGCCGTTTTGTTATAATGTATCACAGATAGATAGTGATACTATCAGAAAGCTGGGGTGCCTTATGACCCAAAAGGAGCTGCGCGAGCAGAACCGCGCCGCCGTCATTCGGGCGGCACAGGGGCGCTTCCTCGCCCAGAGCATTGACAAGACCACCATCGCCGAGATCGCCGAGGACGCCGATCTGACGCCGATGTCCGTCTACCGCTATTTCGGCAGCAAGCAGGCCATTGCCGTCGCCGTCGCCAATCATCTGCTCGACGCATATCTCGCCGAGCACAGTGCGCGCTGCGAGGCCGCCCGAACAGGCGCACCGGAGAATGGCTATGAGACGTTTTCCCGCGTACTGGGCGCATATATCGATACCTACGAGGCCCATCCGGAATACATCCGCTTTCTGCAGGACATGGCGTTCTATGCCCTGCGCGAGCAGCTGACGGAATCCGTGCGCTACATGTGCTTCAGCCGCCCCGTGGCGACCGGGCTGGACAAACCGGGGCGCGAGGCGCTCGTGCGCGGCATGGAGGACGGCTCCGTCCGCCGCGACCTCGATCTTGAGATGGTCTACCTCAATCTCGTGAACCTGCTCACGGGCGGCGTCAATTTCCGCATTCTGATCGACGAAGCAACACAAATGAAGATCATCCGCTCGTCTGCGGAGATCCTTCTGTATTATGTAAAGAACTCCGGGAGGTAAGAACGATGGAAAAGAATTATGTTGTGATGACCGACTCCTCTGCTGACCTGAATCCGGCACTGGAGCAGGAGCTGGGCGTGGATATCATCCCGCTGAGTGTCAACTGCGGCGACCGGACCTTCCTGGACTATCCGGATGAGCGCGAGATCAAAACCAGCGAGTTTTACGGCATGCTGCGCAGCGGCGCAAACGCCAAGACCGCAGCCGCGAACGTCGAAACGTTCCTCACGGCAATGTCCCGCCATCTGGAGCAGGGCAAGGACGTGCTGTATCTCGGCTTCTCATCCGGTCTGAGCAGCACCTACAGCGCCTCCGAGATCGCCGCGCAGGAGCTGCGCGAGCGCTATCCCGAGCGGAAGGTTCTGACGGTCGACACGCTGTGCGCCTCCATGGGCCAGGGCCTGCTGGTCTGGCTGACCGTGCAGGAGCTGAAGCACGGCGCAACGCTGGAGGAGGCTGCAAAGTACGCTGAGGACAACCGCCTGCACCTGTGCCACTGGTTCACGGTCGACGATCTGTTCTTCCTGAAGCGCGGCGGCCGCGTCTCGGCGGCGACGGCCCTCGTCGGCAGCGCACTCGGCATCAAGCCCGTGCTTCATGTGGACAACGAAGGCCACCTCATCAACGTCTCGAAGGCCCGCGGCCGCAAAAACTCCATCCTCGCGCTGGTCGACCGCATGGAGAGAAGCGCCATTGAGCCGGAAAAGCAGACCGTCTTCATCAGCCACGGCGACTGCCTTGCAGACGCGGAATTCCTGGCGCAGGAGGTCCGCCGCCGCCTGCACGTCCCGCGTATCGAGATCAACTACGTCGGCCCGGTCATCGGCGCGCACTCCGGTCCCGGCACACTGGCGCTGTTCTTCCTCGGAACAGCGCGCTGAGCCACATAGAATTCATAGAATTACAGAAAAACCGCTGCGGTCCATTGCTCGGATCGCAGCGGTTTTTCAGATATCTCTTCTGCCCTCGAGCGCGCGCAGAAGCGTGACCTCGTCGGCATACTCCAGCTGGCTGCCGACGGGGATGCCATAGGCAAGGCGCGTCACGCGCACCTCCAGCGGGCGCAGCAGGCGGGAAAGGTACATGGCGGTCGCCTCACCCTCCGTGTCCGGATTCGTGGCCATGATGACCTCGCGCACGCCGCCCTTGCCGACGCGCTCAAGCAGCTCGCGGATGCGCAGATCGTCCGGGCCGACCTGATTCAGCGGGGAGATCACGCCGTGCAGCACATGGTACACGCCGTGGTATTCCCGGGCGCGCTCCATGGCGACAACATCCTTTGGCTCCGCCACGACGCAGACGAGACCGTGGTCACGCTCCTCATCCTCGCAGATGGGGCAGATGTCACGGTCCGTCAGGTTCTGGCACACGGGGCACAGGTGGACAGACTTCCGCGCCTCGAGCAGGGCGTCGGCGAATTCCTCCGCCTCCTCCTGCGGCTGGGAGAGTAAGTAGAACGCCAGCCGCTGCGCCGTCTTGCCGCCGATGCCCGGCAGCTTGGCAAACTGTTCCGTCAGCCGCTCCAATGCGGCGGGAAAAACGCGCATCAGAACAGGCCGCCGAGATTCAGGCCGCCGGTCAGGCGGGACATATTCTGCGACGCCTCAGCCTCGGCCTTGCGCATGGCCTCGTTCACCGCGGCGACGACCATATCCTGCAGCATTTCGACATCCTCGGGGTCGACAGCCTCCGGATCGATCGTCAGGGAGACGACCTCGTGCTTGCCGTTCACAACGGCCTTGACCACGCCGCCGCCCGCAGCAGCCTCATACTGCTTGACCTCAAGCTCCTCCTGCATTTTCAGCATGTCCTGCTGCATTTTCTGGGCCTGCTTGATCATGTTCATGTTCATGCCGCCGCCCATCGGGCCGCGGAAACCGCCTTTTGCCATAGTGACATTCTCCTTTTTCAAGTTGGAATTTTTTCTTACTTCAGCTCGACCAGTTCCGGGTGCTCCTCCCCGAAGCTCACGAGCCGTGCAAAGCCCTCGTTCGGCTTTTCTGCCTTTCCGGAAGCAATGCGCACCCGCACAGGCCTGCCCAGCAGGGCCGTGGCAGCATCCGCCACCGGCTGAAGGACCTCCGGCTTGTTGATGAGGTTCCGCACGAATTCCGTCTCCGTCTGCAGCTCCAGAATATCCCCGTGCAGCGTACCGCGCACCGGCGCGTTGTCCTGCGTGGAGAACATGGCCTGCTCCGGGAGCGGGAGCGTCGTTTTCAGCCGCTTGACGAGCTCCGGCCAGAAGCCCGGCGGGGCCTCCGTGGGCGCAGACTGCTGCGGCTCCGGGGCAGCCTCCGGCTCCTCCGACTCCTCCGGCGCTGCGGTTTCCTGCTGTGCCTGCTCCGCCTGCGGCGCAGCCGCGACGGGCACGACGCCGCGCGCCAGACGCTCCTCCACGCGGCACAGGCGGGCATTGAGCGACTCGGCGTCCAGACTGGCCTCCGGCTCGCACAGGCGCACAAGGCAGAGCTCGGCGTCGATGCGGCGGTTCGCGCTGGCATTGAAGCCCGCTGCCGTATCGCGCAGGACGGCCGTGATGCGCAGCAGCTCGCCCGGGCTGAGCAGCGGCTGCAGCGTGCGCAGCTCCTGCGGCGTGCAGATTCCGGAGATCATCTGGATCCCGGCCTGCGGGGCCGTGCGCAGAATGAGCAGGTCGCGCGCCACGGCGCACAGCTCGTCCAGCATGGCGCCGAGGTCCTTGCCCTCGGCATACTGCGTGTTGAAAATCGAGAGCGCCGCAGCCGCATCATGCCTGCCGACGGCCTCCATGAGCGCCGCCGTCTGCCGCGCGCCCGCGAGGCCGAGGACCTTGCAGGCCTCGTCGACCGTCACCGCGCCCTGCGCAGCGGAGGCGCACTGGTCGAGCAGGCTCACCGCATCGCGCAGACCGCCGTCTGCCAGCCGCGCCAGAAACGAAGCCGCATCCGGCTCGAGCTCGATGCTCTCCTGATAGGCGATATAATTCAGACGGCCCACGATATCCTCCGGCACGATGCGCCGGAAGGCAAAGCGCTGGCAGCGCGACAGGATCGTGGCCGGCACCTTATGCAGCTCCGTCGTCGCCAGAATGAACAGCAGGTGCTCCGGCGGCTCCTCGATGATCTTGAGCAGGGCGTTGAACGCGCTCAGCGAGAGCATATGCACCTCGTCGATGATATACACGCGCTTTTTGACCTCCGCCGGGGTATAGACGGCGTCGTCGCGCAGAGCACGGACGCTGTCCACGCCGTTATTCGAGGCGGCGTCGATCTCCAGCACGTCCATGCACGCGCCCGCATCGATGCTCCGGCAGGCGGCGCAGCGGTTGCAGGGGTTGCCGTCCTGCGGATTTTCGCAGTTCACGGCCTTGGCCAGAATTTTAGCGCAGGTCGTCTTGCCGGTGCCGCGCGTGCCCGTGAACAGATAGGCATGGCTCAGGCGGCCGGTCTGGAGCTGATTCTTCAGAGTCTGGGTCACGCCCTGCTGACCGACGACGTCGTCAAAGGTCTGCGGGCGGTATTTGCGGTAAAGTGCCTGATACATGTCATCATCTCCCAGTGCATAGTATACGCGAAAACAGCGCAAATTGCAATCGCGCCGGTGCAAAAAACGCGCGGGAGGGGCGTCCCTTCCGCGCGTTCTATTGTCCATTCCGATCCATGACAAGATCGCACACCCATATTTGAATCCGGAACCATTTCCGTTTCCCGAACAGCCAGCTCAGCAGCGGCGTCCTTGCGGCACACGGACAGATCCGCTTAATGCTGCTCGGTTCCCCGCCTGACATGGTTCACGGGAGCCCGTTGCGCAAGACCGATGCCTCAACACCGCTTATTCGGACAGCAAAACAGCACGAACCCGGGTATGGGAGTTCATCCCTGCTATAGCGGATTGCAGGTCACAGGGCACCGCTATCTCCCCGACTAGTGCGACCTTGTCACAGACCGGAATGGCCTGATTCA
>ERZ837910.4750-NODE-4750-length-12930-cov-2.976311_pt1 | contig 12930 bp, 9 predicted proteins | sample MGYA00519940_ERZ837910 | MGnify/ENA primary metagenome ERZ837910 (study PRJEB31850, sample SAMEA3708825) | human gut metagenome | biome: human gut; feature: human-associated habitat; material: faeces | place: China | collected 2014 ... | reverse complement strand
CTTGCCGCTAAGTTTACCGGTTTATATTTAAAGAAAAAAGTAGAACGATAAACTAAGGCAGCCGGTATTTATTATTTTGCATGAAATAACAGGAGGAAGCAGATGAATAACATAATGACAGTTAAAGACTTGTGTTTGTGGTATGGACAGACGCAAGCATTGAAAAATATAAATATAGATATTCCACAAAAGAGTATTACTGCACTTATAGGTCCGTCAGGATGTGGAAAATCAACATTTTTAAAGACACTAAACAGAATGAATGACCTTGTTCAGGATGTAAAAATAACAGGTGAAGTCAAATATGGAGATATGGATATTTTTGCGTCTGATACGGATGTAAATAAACTTAGAAAAGATATAGGGATGGTCTTTCAGAAACCTAATCCTTTTCCGATGAGCATATATGATAATATTGCTTATGGACCAAGAACACACGGAATAAAAAATAAGGCAAGACTTGACGAGATTGTTGAAAATTCTTTGAGAGGTGCAGCAATCTGGGATGAAGTAAAGGACAGGCTTAAAAAGTCGGCACTTGGTATGTCAGGCGGTCAGCAGCAGAGGCTTTGTATCGCCAGAGCTCTTGCAGTTGAACCGAAGATACTTCTTATGGATGAGCCTACAAGTGCTCTTGACCCTATATCTACATCAAAGATAGAGGAACTTGCAAGTGAGCTTAAAGAAAAATATACAATTGTTATAGTTACACATAATATGCAGCAGGCAGTTCGTATTTCTGACAGAACAGCATTTTTCCTGCTTGGTGATCTTATTGAGTACGGTGATACGGAAAAGATGTTTGCATCACCTGAGGATAAGAGAACAGAGGATTATATTACAGGAAGATTTGGTTAATTTAATAATATATAGGAGGATTTTGGAAATGAGAAGCAGATTTGATGAGCAGCTTGCGGATTTAAATAAAAAACTTATTGAGATGGGTGCAATGTGTGAAGAATGCATATCTCTTGCAGCTAAGGCTTTGAAAGAAGGTAATGTTAATATAAGGTGGGAGGTCGAGCCGCTTGACAATTCACTTGATGACCTTGAGAGGAATGTTGAGGCTCTTTGCCTGAAGCTTTTGTTACAGCAGCAGCCTGTTGCAAAAGATTTGAGACAGGTATCAACAGCTCTTAAAATGATAACTGATATAAAACGAATAGGTGATCAGGCATCAGATGTTGCGGAGATTATTGGATTTTTAAATGGAAGAACAAGTGAAGAGTGTGAATATCTTGATCAGATGGCATCTGCAACAATAAAAATGGTTACTGAGTCGATTGATTCATTTGTAAAAAGTGATCTTGACCTTGCAAACAGTATTATTGATTATGATGATGTTGTGGATGATTATTTCAATAAGGTTAAAGTTTTTCTTATAGATTTGATTGCTAAAAATCCGAAAGACGGTGAGTATGCACTTGATCTTCTGATGATTGCAAAATATTTTGAGCGTATTGGAGATCATGCGGTAAATGTAGCTAAGTGGGTTGTATTTTCAGTAACCGGAAATCATTAAAATTATATATCATAGTACACGGAAATGAGGAATGATATGATTTGGTGTGTAGAAGATGACGTGAGTATAAGAGACATAGAAGTATACACTTTGGAGCAGACAGGTTTTATAGCAAAAGGATTTGGTGATGGAGACAGTTTCTGGATGGAACTTGCAACGACAGACGAGCTTCCGGAACTTGTGATACTTGATATAATGCTTCCAGGGGAGGATGGTGTTTCTCTTTTAACTAAGATAAAAGCATCCTCAAGAACTAAGGATATACCGGTTATTATGGCTACGGCAAAAAGTGTTGAGTACGATAAGATTAAAAGTCTTGACCTTGGAGCAGATGATTATCTTGTAAAACCATTTGGAATGATGGAGATGGTTTCAAGGATAAAGGCTGTACTTAGAAGATGTATGCCCAAAAAAGAAAACAAAACCAAATATGTCAATGGTATAATAGAGCTGAATGTTGAAGAACATACTGTATTGGTTGACGGAAAGAGTGTCAGTCTGACCTATAAAGAATATGAAATATTAAAAATATTCCTTATGCATCCTGGGATGGCTTATACAAGAAATCAGCTTTTATCAGAAGTATGGGGCATTGACAGTTACGGAGAGACAAGGACAGTAGATATGCACATAAAGACGCTCAGGCAGAAACTGGGTGATGGTGGCAGATATATCACGACTGTTAGGAATGTCGGATATAAAATGGAGGGATACAATGACTAAAAAAATATTTAAATCGGTACTTTTGATTGCGGTAATTATGGTGCTGTTTTGCTGTACATTTATTCTTGGAATTTTGTACAGGCATTTCACAAATATAGAAGAACAACAGCTCGAATCACAGCTTGGTTTTGTTGTCACAGGTGTTCAAAATCAGGGGGAGGACTATCTCAAAAATCTTGAAGAAAAGAAATATAGGATTACATGGATAGAAGCAGATGGAACTGTTAAGTTTGACAATAAATCTGATGTATCGAAAATGGAAAACCATGCAGACAGGGAAGAGGTTAAAGATGCGTTGAAATTTGGCAGGGGCGAGTGTTCGAGATATTCAGTTACACTTATGCAGAAAACACTTTATTACGCAAAGAAAATAAGTGACGGAAGTGTTGTAAGAATATCAGTAAGCCAGGATACGGTTTTTAAGCTTTTATTTTCGATGATTTCACCTATAGTTATAACAATAGTTTTAGCAATAATCTTATCATCAATTCTTGCAAAGGGAGTATCAAAGAAAGTAGTAGAACCTTTGAATAATCTTGATCTTGATGAACCTTTGAAAAATGATGCATATGGGGAAATTTCACCGCTTTTAAGACATATAGAGCATCAGCACAGACAAATAGATGAACAGCTTGAAGAACTTCAGAAAAAGAAAGATGAATTTCAGGCTACTATTGAAAATATGGATGAGGGACTTATACTTCTCGATGCAAAAAATAATATAATCAGTATAAACCCGGCAGCACAAAAGATTTTTGGCGCAACCGATGAGTGTGTCGGAAAAGATTTTCTTATGATAGAACGAAATCTCTCTGTCGGAAAAACGATAAAAGAGGCAATGGAAAAAGGAAAATCAGAGATGGTACTTAAAAGATATGGACTTGAGTACCGCCTTGGAATAAGTAAGATAGAATCAGCCGGAAAGACACTTGGTGCAGTATTACTTGCTGTAGATGAAACAGAGAAAAGTAATGCAGAAAGGACAAGGAGAGAATTTTCGGCAAATGTATCACATGAGCTAAAAACACCGCTTCAGTCGATTATCGGCAGTGCAGAACTTATGGAAAATAATCTTGTAAAAGAGGAAGATATGCCAAGATTTGTCGGACATATCCGTAAGGAGGCAGAGAGACTTGTAAAACTTGTAGAAGATATTATACGTCTTTCATGGCTTGATGAAAATAGGGACATGGAAATGGAACTTGTCGACTTAAAAGATATTGCTGAAGAGACAAAAGAAGTTCTGGAAAATGCGGCGAAAGAAAAGAATGTGACAATAAATGTAAGCGGGGACGACATAAAACTCCGTGGTGTAAGAAGTCTGCTTTATGAAATTGTATATAATCTTTGTGAAAATGGTATAAAGTATAATAAAGACGGAGGAAGAGTTGACATGACGCTGTCTAAGGAAGCTGAAAAAAATATTATTGTTATTGAAGATACAGGAATTGGAATAAAAGAAGAACAGCAGTCAAGAATTTTTGAACGTTTTTACAGAGTAGACAAAAGCAGGTCAAAGGAAACCGGAGGAACAGGTCTTGGTCTGTCTATAGTGAAACATGCGGCAATGTATCATAATGCAGAAGTTGTGTTGGAGAGCAAAGAAGGACAGGGCAGTAAGTTTACGGTTATCTTTCCGCGGGAGGAGTAGCCGTTAAATAATAAATATGATATACTTTGTTCATCAAATTAAATAACAGGAAGTTGAAGATAATGAACATGAAAATATCAATGATAGCACTTGACCTTGACGGAACATGCCTTGACAGCAAGGGAGAGATGACTGACAGGACAAGAAAAATACTTGAAAAATACGGACAAGCAGGGACTGAGATTGTATTTACAACGGGCAGACCGATTGTAGGTATATTAAAGGAATTGAGAAGCATTCCCGGGACAAATTATGCAATAGCATTAAATGGCGGTCTGGTATATCAACTTGCCGACAACAGTATTATTTACAGAAAAAGTATTGATAAAAGAGAAGTTATGCTTGTAAGAGATATAGTTCTAAGACACGATGCACTTACGGATGTTGCTTCCGGAGGACTTGGCATCGGTGATAAAAAAACGTATGACAGAGCAGAGAACTATATAAAAAATGATGATTTTAGAAAATATTATCTTTCAAGCAGAGGTTCAAAACAAAATCTTTGGGAGAATATTGAAGAACTTGAGAGCGTCGAGAAGATAAACATGTTTTTTAGTGATATGGATGATAGAAGAAAAACACTTGAAGAACTTAAAATACTTAAGACATCTAAGGTGTGCTCGGGCATGCCTAACAATATCGAGATAAACCATGGTGAGGTAAACAAGGGAAATGCCCTTAAATGGCTTTGTGAAAAGCTTGGAATTGATATATCGGAGCTTATAGCATTTGGTGATGGCGGCAACGACATTGATATGATAAAGACGGCAGGATGTGGAGTTGCAATGGCAAATGCCTGTGAAGAGCTTAAAGAGATTTCAGATATTATTACAAAGAGCAATGATGAAAACGGGGTTGCTTATATTTTAGAAAAATACAGCCTGGCATAGAAATAACTTTCTATGCTCAGACTGTATTTTTTTGATATATATTTTGAAAAAAGTTTTTCTCTGATATTATCCTGAAAGTCTGTTTTTTTAGTTCTTTTCATTTAATCTTAATCAAATGTGTAACATATTATGTTAAAAAAAGGTATGTCATGAATCTGCTATTTTAATGAAAAATATTGTATATAATTTTTTTTGAGTCAGTTATATTTTATAAAAAATATTAAATTCTGTATCGTGCATATATGATACAGAAAATGCGGTGAGAAAATTATTTGTATGAAGAAAAGAGGAGTAAAATGAGATACGGTTATTTCGATGATGAGAAAAGGGAGTATGTTATTACAAGACCTGACACACCGGCACCTTGGGTAAACTATCTTGGTTCACCTGAGTATGGTGCTATTATTTCAAATAATGCGGGGGGATACAGTTTTGAGAAGTCAGGTGCAAATGGAAGAATTTTAAGATATGTATTTAATCAGTTTGATGAACCAGGAAGATATATTTACATTAGGGATAATGAATCAAAAGATTACTGGTCAGCATCATGGCAGCCGGTTGGAAAAGATTTAGAGGAATATAAGAGCGAATGTCATCATGGAACAGCTTATACAAGAATGATAGCACAATATGCAGGTATAAGTTCGGAAGTTCTTTATTATGTACCACTTGATAAATCTTATGAAATATGGGATTTAAAGGTTACAAACAATTCAGACAAGAACAGAAAACTTAATGTAACAGGTTATGCTGAGTTTACAAATAACTGTAATTATGAGCAGGATCAGGTAAATCTTCAGTATTCACAGTTTATTACATCAACTCATTTTGCTGGAAATCGTGTAATGCATCATGTACATGGAAATCTTGATGCTTTAAAAGAAAGCGAATACATTGACAATAAAAATGTTTCGATGAGATTTTTAGGAATGGCAGGACAGAAGGTTTCATCTTGGTGTGGAAGTAAAGAAGGATTTTTAGGAAGATATCATGATTATTCAAATCCGAACGGTGTAATTAACGGAGCACTTGATAATAAGGGTAATTACAATGGAAATGGCTATGGTGCGCTTACAACAGAACTTGAATTTGCACCGGGTGAGACAAAGGAAGTTATCTTTATTGTCGGAATGAAATACGATGATGAAGCAGCAAAGATAATTGCAAGATATGATGAAAATGAGAATTTATGTGAGGAAGAACTTGTTGAGTTAAAGAAATTCTGGCATGGAAAACTTGAAAAATTCCAGGTTAAAACACCAAGCGAAGAATTTAATACAATGATAAATACATGGAATGCATATAACTGCTTTATGACATTTATCTGGTCAAGAGCTGCATCATTTACATACTGTGGTCTTAGAAATGGATATGGTTATCGTGATACAGTACAGGATATTCAGGGAATTATACATCTTGCACCTGAAATGGCAGTAGAGAAGATAAGATTTATGCTCTCAGCTCAGGTAGACAACGGTGGTGGACTTCCACTTGTAAAATTCACACACAACCCAGGTCATGAAGATACACCTGATGATGCATCTTATGTTCAGGAAACAGGACATCCTGCATATCGTGCCGATGATGCATTATGGTTATTCCCAACAGTATATAAATATATTTCTGAGACAGGAAATATGGAATTTTTAGATGAGGTAATTCCTTTTGCAAACAAAGATGAAGCAACAGTATATGAGCATTTACAGCGTGCAGTTAAATTCTCTGCTGAGCATCTTGGAAAACATGGAATGCCGGCAGGTCTTTATGCAGATTGGAATGACTGTTTAAGACTTGGAAAAGACGGAGAATCTTCATTTGTTGCAATGCAGTATTATTATGCAATGACAATACTCAGAAAATTTGCAGAATACAAAAATGATGATGAATATGTAAAACAGCTTGATAAACAGCAGGAGGAACTCGGAAAGCTTATTCAGGAAATCTGCTATGACGAGGATCGTTTCATAAGAGGCTTTACAGAAGAAGGAAAAGTTATCGGAAAGCGCACGGATGCAGAGGCTAATATGTGGCTTAACCCTCAGAGCTGGGCTGTAATCAGTAAAGTTGCAGATGAAAAGCAGGGCGAGATTATAATGAACAGTGTACATGACAGATTAAATACTAAATATGGTGCTATTCTTATGGATCCTCCATATCATGCAGAAGCATTCTCAGGTGCGCTTGCAGTTATCTACAATGCAGGTACAAAAGAAAATTCAGGTATTTTTTCACAGTCACAGGGCTGGCTTATACTTGCAGAAGCATTATTAAAACATGGCGACAGAGCGTTTGAATATTTTATGGAGAATTCACCTGCTGCACAGAATGACAGGGCGGAAACAAGGGTTCTTGAACCATATTGCTATGGACAGTTTACGGAAGGAAAAGCAAGTCCAAACTTTGGACGTTCACATGTTCACTGGCTTACAGGAACAGCCTCTACTGTAATGGTAGGATGTGTAGAGGGGATTCTTGGAATGCGTCCGGATTTTGAAGGACTTCACATTGAACCTTCAGTTCCTAAAGAATGGGGTGAATTTGAAATTACAAAGAGTTTCAGAGGCAGCAATCTTCATATTGTTATTAAAAATCCGGGACATATACAGAGTGGCTGTAAGAAGATGGTTGTCAATGGTATTGAAGTTGAAGGAAGTTATATAACTCAGGATATGCTTACTGAAAATACTGAAATAGAGCTTATGATGTCATAAGCTTCAAAGTTGTTTGAAGTTTGAAAAAATCACAGGAGGTTTTATAGATGGGCAAAATCAAATTTACGGATAAGAATGGATCTTTTGTTATTGAAAATCCTGAAAATTACAGTGGCTTATATCTTCCATTAGCAGGGGAGATGGGATTAAAATCAAATATTACACCTTCTATGGCAGGTGATGCAAAGACAGATCAGAATCATTTTTTACTTGAGCCTGTCAGTATTGAAAATTTACATAACAATAAAAATGGAAGAAATTTCTGGTGTCGTATAGAGGGAAATGGTATTTGGTCTGTATCAGGAGCATCTGCTTTACAGGAAGCTGAGAAATTTACGGCTTCTCAGGACGAAAGTAAAATAGAAGCAGGACTTATGTGGCAAAAACTTACAAGAATCTCAAAAAAATATGGAATTAAATCAGAAGTGCTATCATTTGTGCCAACTGATAAAAATATTGAGATTATGTATGTTACATTGGAAAATACATCGGCTGAGAGTATTAAATTTACACCTGTTGCAGCAATTCCATTATATGGAAGAAGTGCAGATAATATCAGAGACCATAGACATGTGACTTCTCTTTTACACAGAATTTCAACACAGGAATATGGTATTGAGGTTTCACCTGTTTTATCATTTGATGAAAGAGGACATCAGAAAAATAGTACAACATATTTTGTTTATGGTTCAAAAGAGGATGGAACAAAGCCTGAAACATTTTATCCTACAAATGAAATGTTTATAGGTGAAGGTGGAAGTTTTCTGAATCCGGAAGCAGTAAGAACTGTAAAGGAAGGTGTAAAGGCTGGAGCAAAGATTCAAGGAAAGGAAGCTGTCGGAGCTTTAGCGTTTGAAAGTGTAGAATTAAAAGCAGGTGAAAAGACAGGTTATATAGTAGTGGCAGGTATAACTGATGATGTTTTAGAAATAGAAAAAACTACTGTTTTATACAGAACAAAAGAAGCTGTGCTTGAATGTTTTGAAAATACAAAAAGACATTGGGTTGAAAAAGTAAATATTGACTTTGAAATGAACGATGACTCAGTTGACAATTATCTTAAATGGATATGTTTCCAGCCAATACTTAGAAGAATTTACGGCTGTTCTTTCCTTCCTTATCATGACTATGGCAAAGGAGGAAGAGGTTGGAGAGATTTATGGCAGGATTGTCTTGCACTTCTTGTTATGGAACCTGATATGGTTCGCAAAATGATAGTTTCTAATTATGGCGGTGTGAGGATTGATGGAACAAATGCAACAATAATAGGAAACGGACAGGGTGAGTTTATAGCAGATAGAAATAATATAACGCGTGTATGGATGGATCATGCTTATTGGCCGTTTGTTACGACTAAGCTTTATATAGATCAGACAGGTGATCTTGATATATTTCTTGATAAGGTGTCATATTTTAAGGATAGACAGTCATTAAGAGGAATGGCACATGATGATGATTGGAAAATTGAATATGGAAATACTCAGAAAACGGTTTGTGGTGCTGATTATTTTGGAACTGTTATTGAGCATATTCTTTTGCAAAATCTTTGTGCGTTCTATGATGTTGGAGAACACAATGAAATGAGACTTCACGGAGCCGACTGGAATGATGCTCTTGATATGGCATGGGAAAAGGGTGAAAGTGTTGCATTTACATGTGCATATGCGGGAAATTTAAAAGATATTGCATATTATTTAAGAAAGTTTGAAAGTAAAGATGGAATTTGTGTTATTGAGGTCGCAAAGGAAATGGAATGTCTGTTTAGAAAAGGGGAGGAATTGTATGAAAGTCCTCACAAAAAACAGGAGCTTCTTTCTGAATATACTTCACTGTGCAGTCACAATATAAGTGGTGAAAAAGCTGTATTAAAAATAGGCAGTATATGTGAAAATCTCGAAGAAAAAGCAGATTGGCTTATGAAAAACATTCGTGAAAATGAGTGGATAAAAGAAGATGACAATACGGGCTGGTTTAACGGTTATTATGATAATCATGGAAAAAAAGTAGAGTATTATAAAAAAGATGATGTTCGTATGATGCTTACAAGCCAGGTATTTGCGATAATGAGTGGTACTGCAGATGAAAAGCAGGTAAAAGCAATTTGTAATAGTGCAGATAAATACCTCTATGAAAAGAATGCAGGAGGATATCGTCTTAATACAGATTTTAAAGAAGAAAAATTTGATTTTGGAAGGATGTTTGGATTTGCATATGGTGAAAAGGAAAACGGAGCCGTATTTTCACATATGGCAGTCATGTATGCAAATGCATTATATAAGAGAGGATTTATAAAAGAGGGTTACAAGGTACTTAAAAATTTGCTTGACAGTGCAATGGATTTTGAAAACAGTGTTATGTATCCGGGAATACCTGAGTATTTTGACAATGAGGGACGCGGACTGTATGCGTATCTTACAGGTGCAGCGAGCTGGTATATGCTTACAATGATAACAGAAGTTTTTGGAGTAAGAGGAGAATTTGGAAATCTTGTTATAAAACCAGCACTTCTTCCAGAGCAGTTCGATAAAGAGGGTAAAGCTGCAATAAAACTTAAATTTGCAGGAATAACGTTAAAGATTACGATTCATGCGGATGTTGACAATATACATCATAACAATGGAGTGTATGACAAAATAATAAGGGTAGAGTGTGATGGAAATGAACTTGAGACTGCTGATTTAGGGAAAGTTGTAATAATGAAAAAAACGATTGAAGAAATGTCTCGTAAAAAATGTCATGAAATTGAAGTTTTTATAAAATACTAAAGAAGATAATTGAAATATATCTTATAATAAGATGTTATTAAAAAACAAAAGGGAAAATTGATGTAAAAATTAATTTTCTCTTTTGTTTTTTATGAATAAAAATGGTGTACCATTACCACATTGATTTATAATATTTGTCACGATATTTCTTTGGGGTTAAACCTATAAAATTTTCAAAAGTTTTAGTGAAATGACTTTGTGATGAAAAAGAAAGATAGTTTGCTATATCGATCAATGATTTATCTGAATAGCGGAGCAGATGAGTTGCTTTTTCTATTTTTTTTTCGCGAATATAATCACTGATGGAAACACCAAGATTTTGTTTAAATACACGGGAAAGATAGTTCTCTGAAAGCCCTGTATAATCAGCAAGAGTGGTTATTGTGATACGTTCTTTGATGTGACTGTATATATAGTTTACACATTGCATAACAGGTTTGGAGAGAATTGAACTTTTCTTTAAAAGAACCATTTTTCCGGTAAAATCCTTTGCCATTTCATGATGAAGATCGGCTACCTGGCGTATTGTAGTGCATGAGTCCATCTTTAGTATATAAAAGTCACTTAGGCGATATGCCTGCTCAGCTTCAAGACCTCCATCAATACAATATCTTGTAATCATAGCAGTAGTGACAACAAAATGGTATTTTATGTTTGTCAGAGGATTTTGCGAGAGAACGCCTGTGCCTTCAAGGTTTATAAAAGCATCTTGTTTGCAATTTTCAATTACAGCGTCCATATCCCCTGCTTTAACTGAATTATAAAAAGAATATTCAACATCAGGGGCACGATGAAGTATTTCGAATTCGCTGTTTGAAAGTTCTGTATTTACCCATTCTTCTGATAATGACATAACTTTTCCTCCTAAAATAGTGTTAAAATCCGATATAATAGTGTTAATATTTAACATTATGACATGAATCTGTTATTTTTACAAGTGAATTAGTATAAGGTATGCGACAAATGGAGTAATATATGACTTGTAAACGAGAAATGACATAAAGTTATGTCGAACGATTAAAAATATATTCTAGGAGGAATGAGAAATGAAACGCAGATTTTTAAGTTTAGTGCTTGCATCGGCAATGAGTGTTACAATGCTTGCCGGATGTGGAAACAAGGCAAATGATGGGACGTCAGGAAAAAGTGGTCAGACAGAAGAGGGAAAGATAATAAATATCTATTCATGGAACGATGAATTTCGTCAGAGATTAGAGGCTGTTTATCCACAGGTAGAATCAACATCAAAGGATGGAACAGTCACAAAACTTAAGGATGGTTGTGAGATTCACTGGATTATCAATCCAAATCAGGATGGTGTATATCAGCAGAAACTTGACGAAGCACTTGGAAGACAGGCTGATGCATCAGCAGATGACAAAGTTGATATTTTCCTTTCAGAGACAGATTATGTATTCAAATATACTGATAAAGATGCGGATGTTGCGATGCCTTTAAAAGATCTTGGAATTGATACGGATAAAGAGTTTAAAGATCAGTATGACTTTACAAAGACAACAGCTTCAGACAGCGATGGTGTTATGAGAGGTTCTACATGGCAGTGCTGCCCAGGAACCCTGGTATACCGTCGTGATATTGCAAAAGAAGTTTTTGGAACAGATGATCCGACAGAAGTAGGCGAGAAAGTAAAAGACTGGGATACAATGAAAGAGACTGCTGCTCAACTGAAGGAGAAAGGTTACTACACATTTTCTTCTTATGCAGACACCTTCCGTTTATATGGAAACAGCATCGCACAGTCCTGGGTACAGCCTGGTGAGACAACCATTACAGTTGACCAGAAGATTATGGATTGGGTAAATGATTCAAAAGAGTGGCTGGATGCAGGTTTCCTTAACCCTACTGTAAAAGGACAGTGGAACGATGACTGGAACAAAGCTATGGGCTCCCAGTCAAAAGTATTTGCATTTCTGTTTCCGGCATGGGGAATCGACTTTACATTAAGTCCAAACTGGGATGGCGATGCAGGCTCATGGGCAGTTACAAATCCTCCGCAGGAATACAATTGGGGCGGTTCTTACATTCATGCAGCAACAGGTACTGATAATCCAGAGCATGCAAAAGACATTATCCTTGCTATGACTGCAGACAAAGACAACCTGTTAAAGATTTCTAAGGATTATTCAGACTTCACAAATACAAAGAGTGGTATGGCAGAGGCTGCTACAGATGATGCAAACTTCTCTTCTGAGTTCCTTGGCGGACAGAACCCATTTGCATATTTTGCACCTGTTGCAGAGAACATTAAGATTGCACCGCTTTCTGCATATGATCAGGGATGTGTAGAGCTGATCCAGAACTCTTTCAGTGATTATTTCCAGGGAAATGTTGACTTTGATAAAGCAAAGGCAAACTTTGAGACTGCTATTAAAGAGCGTTATCCTGAGATCTCTGAGGTTAAATGGCCGGAATAATGTAGATAGTTCTGAGGATTTTGTTTGCAAAAACATCTTGCAGAATACTATTAAAAAAATAATGTCCATGTGACATTTGAAAATTGGTATAAGGAACGTGGAGAGGATCCTGTAACATAGGATTCTCTCCTGTTCTGTAAGATGTGTGTAAAGGAGAACTGTTATGAAGAAAAACAAGAAAAGCATTAATTATGGAAAATGGGGCTACCTGTTTATCCTTCCTTTTTTTATAA
>ERZ837910.4747-NODE-4747-length-12936-cov-5.730223_pt1 | contig 12936 bp, 10 predicted proteins | sample MGYA00519940_ERZ837910 | MGnify/ENA primary metagenome ERZ837910 (study PRJEB31850, sample SAMEA3708825) | human gut metagenome | biome: human gut; feature: human-associated habitat; material: faeces | place: China | collected 2014 ... | reverse complement strand
TATTAGTGCTGCTATTGATGTTTTTCTTGCATACAACGATTTCTGGTTTTATGCAGGTGGAAAAACAGGCAGAGCAGATTCAACAACAGCAGGAATTGGATACGACAGCGGTATTCTGGAAAAACATACATCAGAATAATATAAAACACCGTCATTGTAACAGACGATACCTGCAATCCAATTCCCAGCTGTCTCTTTATCTTCTCATCGATTCCACGCACTGCCCTTATAATTCTTGGCACCAGATGAAAAGCATCCCCTCCGCAAAGTGTCAATGTTAATATTCCATAAAGTACAAATAAGATATTTCCCTTTGAAAATATAAAAAATAAAATTGCGGCAACTAAATCGAAAATCAGATACGCAGCATCAAAGATTGCTTCCATCACATCCGGAATCTGTGGTTTGTAATTGTTCTCTTCCATCCTTTTAATCCTGCTCCTTTTCCATCAATTGACTGTAAAACAAATGATTCCCGGTACTCTTCATATCCAGGGATTCGTTTTCATTCGTTTTTTCCTTGTATTCCCTTAAATGTTCTTCCGCATTATTGCAGATCCGGTCAAATATCTGGATACACATGTGCTTTTCTTCTTCTGTCAATCCGCTCAAAACATTTCCTGCAAACTGTTTCTGTGCGTTTATTCCTGCCGCCACTATAAGTTCTGCCCGATCCAGCAGAATAATCTCTACATGCTTTTTATTATCCTTACTTTGTATTCTTTCAACCAGTCCTTTATTTTCCAATTTTTTCAACGAAGTTGAAACATGGGATTTCGTTGATTTTCTAACCTTTACTATTTCTGCTGCGGTATTGTGATGCGGATTATTATGAAGGAACATAAGTATATCGTATTCCATCTGTGTCAGCCCATACCGGTCACATACCTCTCCGGAAAGCAATTCATAATAACTTGTAATTGTTTTATGCTTATCCCAGAAGTACATCTTCTCTTCCTCTTTCATCGTTCTTTTTAGAACGATTATAGGGGAATATTTCCGGTATGTCAAATGTTTTTTGCTAATATGTCTTCGCCTTTAATGTTCCAATATATTCCCCATTATTATAAACAAACGGTCCGGCTTCTCCCTCTTCTCCGAAATATTCCGGTCTCAATGACAGAATATTGAGCAATTCATCCACCGTCTTCACCTTTGTTGCCTGATATGGTTGTTCAAATGCAATCTTTTCTACAAATAAGTAATCGTCCCTATACTTTATCAGGATACCTGTATGACCCACGAAAGTAACATCCGAATACGGGTCATATATCACGATACTAAGGAGCGATATCCTGTCACTGTCTATTTGAAATCCATAATGTTTCCAACTATCCGAAAATGCTGTTTCCGGATGTTTTTTATCCGCAACACTCTTTTCTCCATAGAGCGTGGTAAACATATCCCGGTTCTCTTTTATGGTTTCATACCTTGCCACATTATCGATTGCTTCTGTATCAAACATTAGATAAGTACCTTCATAATTGTCTTCCGTTGATTCTGCGTGAAGCAGGCCATCCAGTAAGAGAAAGGCTGTCATTCTGCAGTCCGTGTCGGAGTAATCATGATTCTGTTCCCAGCCATCCATACATTTGCCGATATCTGCTTTCATGTTTTCCGGATCAGACCAGACATCCTCAAGCTTTGCATTCTTCCCGGCCGAATCCGCAAAATCAGTTACCCATTCCCGGAATGTATCTACATGGGAAGCTCCCGCGGTATCCAGTTCTTTGCAAATTTCTGTAATGGTATGGTTTCCTCCCATATAAGTTGCAGCCGGTATCTTCTGTTTCTGTGCACATGCCCCCAGCATCAGGCACAGGAGCATAACAACAGCTGATAATTTCATTGCCGTTCTGGTTTTATTCTGCCTGTTCCATAGATTAAACGCTCCGCCACAAAACATCCTGCCAATTATAACTGTGATCCGTTTCTTCCTCATCCATAAACCTCTTTCTTATGATCCGCATATTTTACATATTTTTTAAGATTACCTTACGGTTTCATTTATGTAAATAGTATGGTTTCAAAATTAAAGAAATATTTATTTTTATTGCTCTGTTTGTGGAACATTCAGCAACGCTTTCGGCAGATATCACATCTGTCCTGAAAAGCAAAGTGACCGAATGAATTGCTTCTTATGCCACATGGATTCAGGCTTTATTCGGAAATGTTTTGTTATTCTTTTTTACTCCGTCTCCCTCAGCCGCTCCACAATCGTCTGCTTTCCAACCACACAATAGACCACAAGCGGAACCCCCGCGCCGATCACGGTAAAGATCAGTGCCGCAAGCACGACCGGACCGATGGTATACTGAAACCGGAAAAACCAGAACATTTTTTCAATCATCTTTCCCATAAACGGCTCAGATGCCACAACAAGAATAAGCGAAATGACAATCGCCGCAAGCGTATACAACAGTCCCTCATACACAAGCATCCGCTTCAACTGGCGTCTGGTCATGCCAACCGACTGCAGCACAGCAAACTCCCTGCGCCTTGCAATCATCCCCGTGAGGATGGCATTCAGGAAATTTAATGTTCCGACCACGGCAATCACGCCGGAGAGAACACCTCCAAGCAGCAGAAACATCCCACGGAACGAATCAAACTCTTTTTCGTAGGAAAACTTCGATTCATAGCTGTACAGCGGCTCGACCTGTTCCGTATAATTTTTCAAAAAACTTTCCATTGCTCTTGCACTCTGATTGTTTTTCATATCAAACATCATATGCATGACATCTTTTGTCCCGGTATCTTTGATAAACGTATCGCTTCCAAGCACAAACTGCGGCGATCCATAATACCGGCAGCTCATCGCGGAAGGCACCAGAATCTCTGCCACCACCGTATAGGTTTTTTGTGTATAATCATCTGCTTTCATGACATAGGCATCTTCATAATCGTCAACCTCATCCTCCAGGATCTCTTTTCCACTCTTTGCGTCAAAGTATTTCCAACTGTTTACGTACCTGAGTGTCACCTGATCGCCCACCCCGGCCCAGTTACTGTGATCAACTTTTTTGTTATAATCATCCTGCTTATAGACTGCCGCAATGGCATTCTCCTGATCCAGAGCTGTGACATCGCCTTTGAGCACCTTTACTTTCTGAAGCGGGAATGCATCCATTCCATACAACTGAATATCGTCATAATAACTGCCATCATCTGCCTGTTCCTTCCAATTGAAATAACCCTTTTCCTGCTCTTTTGTCATGGTATGTCCCATGGATGTAAAATACGCCAGCATATCTTTTTTCTTTATTTTTTCCAAAACCCGGGTTGTCTGTCCGTAGACACATCCACTCTCTTTAACCCCATTTTGCGCGAGCACGGTCTGCATTGCAGAATCTTCCACCGCTTCATCGGAAGAATGAAATCCTTTCTGCACGTTAAAATAATCCGCATTGGCAAACACAAAATCGCTCACACAGAAGTGTTTCAAATACAGATCCATATCAAATCCGTTTGCAAACATAACGGTCAGATTTAAAAGAACAACCGCAAGGGAGAGGGAAATGACAACAAGAACCGTTTTCTTCCGGTTTCGTCCCACATTTGCCCATGCCATACGCCCCAAAGACGCCGGCTTTTTTGCCGCTTTTGCTTTTTTTCGGCCACAGTCTGCCTCCGTATAGCGCACCGCTTCGACCGGGGATACCTTTGCAGCGATCCGCCCCGGCTTATTGCAGGATAAAAATACGGTGACCAGTGAAAAAAGTGCTGCTCCCACAAATACCCACGCATGCAATTTTATAACCGCTGTCGTGTAACTCGTCTGTGCCATGACAGCCGGTGCCAGTCCCACGCCGATTCCAAATCCCAGAAGAAGTCCCGCCGGGATTCCAATGCCTGATAAAAGGACTGCCTGCAGCCGGATGATCCGCTTGAGCTGCCGCCCGGTCATGCCGATCGTTTTTAACAGTCCGTAGAAACGGATATCGTTGGCAACGGAAATCTGAAACACATTGTAAATGACCAGGTATCCGGTAAATACAATGAGCACAAGCAATGCCACAATGGCTGCAATGCTTTCCGGATTCAGATTGCTGCTCGACTGCGCACCGGTATAGCCCCAATTTACACCAAATGCAATATAGCCCGGTTTGGAAGCATCTTCTGACTGAAATCCACAGTCTCTGATCACCTGCCGCATATCTTTTTCGATATGAAGTGCATTCCCAAACATAACGTCAAGTGACCATTTTCCACTCTCTTCATCCTCCCCGATATTCACATGCTGCAATGTCTTTTTCACATAACTTTCTGGCACGATCACATTGCTTGCCTGGGAAACTCCGTTGTAATCCCACCAGCCGGAGAGAACAAACTCCTGCGTCACCGTTTTCGGTTCTGACTGACCTCCTCCGATCTGATACGTCACGGTAAATTTGGTGCCGATTTTTGGCTGTACTCCTAACAGTTTTAACACCCGGGTATCTGTCATCGCTTCATTGCTTCCCTCTTTTGGACGATGTCCGTGCGTTGGTGTGCAAAAATAATGTTTTACTTCATGCGCATCCATATAGCTGACTTCCACCTGTGTCTTGCGAAATGCATCCCCGGTTCCCATTCCTAAAAACAACCGCGCACCTGTCTCCCGAATGAGCGGATCTTTTTTTAAGGTTTCCATCTGTTCTTCCGTCAGTTTCTTAAAAGACCCGTGCGCATCGCCTCCGGCCATAAGAAAGTTGGACTGCTGGAACGAATCGTTGATGGAAATTGCAATCGTAAACAGCGCGGTAAACAGCATCGTGGTCAGCATAATTGCAATCACGGCAATCAGGTTTCTCATTTTGGAAGCCCGCAGACTGCGCACGGCAATGGTGCGCACACAGGCACGGTTTTTTACCTGTATCATAATGCCTCACCTGCTTTCCCTGTCACAATCCGTCCATCCTCGATACGGATGATCCGGTCTGCGAGCTGTGCAATCTCCTCGTTGTGTGTGATCATCACAATGGTCTGCGCAAATTTGGTGCTGGTCGTTTTGAGCAGCCCCATCACATCCTGTGAGGTACAGCTGTCGAGATTTCCGGTCGGTTCATCTGCTAATAGAATCGCCGGTTTGGCTGCGAGTGCCCGCGCGATCGCCACACGCTGCTGCTGTCCTCCCGAAAGCTGGTTTGGCAGCACGTTTAATTTTTCTTTTAATCCGAGTGCCTCTGCGATCTCCCCGATAAATGCATTGTCCACGGTTTTTCCGTCAAGCTGCAATGGCAGCACAATGTTTTCATAGACAGACAGCACCGGAACTAAATTAAAGGACTGAAAGACAAATCCGATTTTTCTTCTGCGGAAAATCGTCAGTTCTTCATCCTTTAATGCAAAGATGTCCTTGCCGTCCACATAGACTTTGCCGGATGTTGCCCGGTCGAGTCCGCCAAGCATATGTAAAAGCGTCGATTTTCCTGATCCGGAGGTTCCTACCACCGCGACAAATTCTCCGTTTTCCACCGACAGGTTTACCCCCGCCAGCGCGTGCACGGCGGTCTCCCCCGTGCCATACTGTTTTTTCAAATCTCTGGTTTCCAAAATGACCATCCTGTAATCTCCTTTTGCTCCTGATTTGGCATTTCCTGCCTTCTTTTAAGATTGTCGCACAGAATTCTTTCGAGAATCTGTCCCGGAAACAAAAGATTCTTACAGTTTTGACACAATTGCCGTTGGAAAATACAGCCCAAACGTTGAGCCTTTCCCCGGCGTGGACGAAAGCCGGATATATCCGCCCTGCTGCTGCATGATAAAACGTGCCAGATACAGCCCGATCCCCACACCGCTCTTTTCGGCAACCGCGTTTCCCCTGTAAAAACGCCCAAATACCGCCGCATGCTCCTCCTCACCGATGCCGATTCCCGTATCCGTCACTTCCACGCAGGCAAACAGTTCATAGGAACAGAGTTTTATGGTAATCCCTCCTGTGTTCGTATATTTGATCGCATTATCGAGAATATTTCCCAGTGCTTCCATGGACCATTTCTTATCAAAGTACGCATAAACCGGTGCGTCTTTCTCTGCTTTTTTCGTCCCGGAAAACGCAATCGAAAGTCCTTGGGCGGCTGCTTTTTCCCGGTAACTTTCCATACCGTCTACCACCAGTTCTGTCAGCGGCTGCCGGATTGGATGCAACACAAAAACGCCTGTCTCAAGCCTTGAAAGTTTGACAAGCGCATCCATTAAAAACTGTAATTTTTCACTCTGCTGCCGCAGCTTTTTTACGGAATCCTGTGCTGCTTCCCCCAGCGGTTCTTCCTCCAGCAGTTCCGTATACAATAAAATATTTGAAAGCGGCGTCCGCGTCTGATGGGAAATATCTGCAATCAGTTCCTTGATTTTTTCCCTCTCCACGTCTATGCTTCGCACCGAAAGTTCCGATGCCGCCAGATACTGCGCCAGACGGTTTTCCAGCGATGACTGCCGCGACTCATCAAATGTGGTCTCGGAAAAGGTGCCGTTTATCGCCGCCTCAAGCATATCGGAAAGTCCATCCATCACCTGTTTCTGCCGGTGTCTGAAGAAAAATGCTGCTGCAAGCACACTCCCTGCCGCAAGCAATATAATTACAAAATATCCGATCATACTTCCCATACATATCCGATCCCATACACGGTCCGGATCTGCTCCTTTGCCTGTAATTTATCCCGCAGCCGCTTGATGGCAACCGAAAGCGCGTTTTCATCCACGTACACCGCGCCATCGGTCCAGATGCGATCCATCAAAGTTTCCCGCGGCACGGTCATCCCCGCATGCTGCACAAGAAGTGCCAGAAGTTTCTGCTCGGTTTTACTTAACTCCACTTCCTGTCCGCTTACGGTAAAACGCATATTTGTAAAATCAAACTTCCAGATACTGCCCTCCCAGATCTGTGTGTTTTGTGTGCTTTCTTTCTGCATCTGCACCGTCCGGTTCCGAAGCTGGGTGTTTACCCGCGCCCGGAGTACCGCCAGACTGAACGGCTTTGTGATGTAATCATTTGCTCCCTGCTCCAGTCCGCTTACAATATCCATTTCCAGATCGTTTGCCGTAAGTAAGATCACCGGAAGATCCGAGGTTCTGCGGATCTCCTGCAGCAGATCAAAACCGCTTCCGTCCGGCAGATTCACATCGAGAATCAGCAGATCTGTCTTGTTCTGGTGCAGATGCTGTCTGGTCTCCTGTATGTTTTTACAACATAGCACCTGCCGGTTTTTCTCCTGTAATGCGCGCTGCAGTCCCTGTGCGAGTGCCATATCGTCTTCCGTGATCAGAAGATGCATGATTTTTTCTTCCATTGGTTTCTTCCTGTTCTGTTTAGTTTTGTTGCGGGATTTGTTTCAATCCTGCAAAAAGACGAAGCTTAACGCTTATTGCTTTTTATCATTTTCAATCACACAGGAATGTTCTTTCGTCTTCTTATCATAATTGATTCCTACGAGCAGAATATTTCCTGTATATGGCTCTAACGATTGCGGATACTTTCTGTCTTTTATCTGTTGTAAGGCGGTATCCGCAGTTTTATTCCATTTCAGTTCCACAACCAGTGCCGGATAATCAGCTTTATATTCCGGTTTTGGAATATAAACAAAATCCGCAAAACCACGGCCGGTCGGCAATTCCCGGACGGGTTTAAAATAATACTGCATGGAACTTAAGTATGCGATCATAAGTACACTGCTAAGCGAATTTTCACCATGGTACATAATCGTTGAAGAATACCCGGTATGAATTTTCTCAATCCCCTTTGCAACCTCCATTCCATCTTTTTCCAGCGTTGCATCTAATAACGCTAACGATTCTTTTTGAAATGTCATCATCTCATTCCAACTGGTACGTTTCACTGCATGATTTAACTCGTGCCGGATTTCTTCATTCGGAATAAAAACATGCCGGCTGTCCTGATCATAAGCCAGATATCCCAAATGAATCAGGTACGTAAGCACATCATCCCGATTTGCAAAACTTACCGTGTCATTCTGAAAGGATGTCACATCCACTTCTACGGATGCACCCGACAACATCTCGATAATTGCAGATTTCAAGCCATCAAAATCCATGTTGATCAGTGGCACAATTGCCTCATAACTTCCGGTATTTGACCAATAACTTTTATACTTTCCATTTAACATGACACTGACAACGGCCTTCGGATTATATACCTGATAATCCTCTAATAAATAGCCATCATACCAGGATTTCACCTGTTCATAACTGCATCCGTATTGTTCACACAGTCCGTGGACTTCTTCTTCTGTAAACCCGACGTAAGGAGCCATCCGTCCTGCATCGAGCATGGTAAATTCTTCAAAATTGTTGAGTGCCGACTGCGTTTTTAATTTCTTAATCGGTAAAATTCCCGTCAAATATGCTAACGCAATGTATCTGGAAGGTTCTGTGCCTTTAAACATTCCTCTGAGAAAATCAATATATGCCTCCTGCAATGTATGATTCTGTGCCTCATCTCGAATCAAAACATCCCACTCATCAATGATGACAACAAATTTATTGCCCGTAGCCGCTTTGATATATGACATTGCCCCATAAGCAGTCCTGACCGCATCCGGAATGATCTGTCCGTATGCTTCCCTCAGTTCCTGTAAAATTCCCTCGTTGATATAATCTACAACATGATCTGTATCTTTGGCATCCATCATGCACCACTGTACATTAAAATGAATCACATCATACTTATTAAGATTCTTTTCATATGATGAAACTGTACTTATCTCATAATTTTTAAAGAGCTCTTTGGAATCACAGCCCCTGCTGTAATAAGCGGAAAGCATGTCTGCAGTCATGGACTTTCCAAAACGTCTCGGACGGCTGTTACAAATAAATTTTGATGTGGTATTTATCACCCGGTTGGTGTATTCCAGCAAACGGGTTTTATCAATATAAATTTCTGAATTGACTGCCTCTGAAAAAGCCCCGTTATCTGGATTCAAAAATCTTCCCATAAGTACCTCCAAAGAATAATCCGCTATACTATGCATCTAGTATAACGGATTACTCTAAAAACCACAATTATATTGCCGAGTCCCGCTCCCCCATACCGTTTTACTCACACGCAATATAGTTGTATTCCCACCGGAAGAACCCAGGCAGCCGTGCTCTTTTGCCATAAGCTTCATATTATAAAACTGATAACCGTACATCGCAGAAGCACCGAGTGCCCGCACCTTTCCTGCCTTTACCAGATCGTTTAAGGCTTCCATCGTCTCCTCGATCGAAGTCTCATAATCAAACCGGTGAATGATATACAAGTCCAGATAATCGGTTCCCAGACGTTTTAATGTTCCATCAATTTCTCTGTGAATTGCCTCGTCAAATATTTCTTATCTTTCAATTTAGTTATATAAGTCCCATCTGACTGAATATGTTGGCAATACCTTTATTCCGGATAAATTTACATATAGGCATCTTCAAACTGGTCTACCGGAATCGGCTTTGAAAAATAATACCCCTGATATATTCCGCATCCCATCTGGGTAAGCTTATCAATTTGTTCCTTTGTTTCAACGCCCTCCGTGATAACGGAAAGACCAAGTGTTTTGGTGAGTGAAATGATCGTATTTATAATGGACATACTTCTTTCTATGCGTTCCGGCCGGGTTGTCCTTAAAAAGCCCATATCTATTTTCAGCACATCCACGTCCATATCCTTTAGCGTATTAAATGAAGAATAGCCGCTTCCGAAATCATCTATTTCCACCTGAAAGCCGGATTTTCTGAACCGTTCAATCATTTCAAGTTCCCCTGCGGTTCCGGTCATAATTGCGGTTTCCGTAATTTCCAGTTTCAGTGTGGAAGGAATGATTTTATAGGTTTCAACAAGACTGGTAATTGTTTCATATACATTCATATAGTAAAAATCCTTGGTCGAAATATTTACGGATATATACAAATCGTCCCGCCCGGCTTTCTGCCACTGTGCAAGTTTTTGTACGGCAAGTTCCCACACAAACCGGTCAAGCCGGTAAATCAGACCTGTTTTTTCAAAAACTTCAATAAAATCCCCCGGAAAAATCAGACCGCGTTTCGGATGCTGCCATCGGACAAGAGCCTCTGCCCCCAGTAATTTTCCTTCCGATGTCACCTGTGGCTGTAAATACATGCAGAACTGTTTTTCGGCAAGTGCTTTATCAAAATCACCCACCAGCTGCTTTTCGGCAACGGTATCATGAAATATCGTGTCGCTATAGTATGCAATTGATTTATCATAGTTTTCCCCCAGTGTCTTTATTGCAAGATTGGCTTTATCACACATAATGGATACTTCTTCATTCCGGTCTGTGATTTCATAAACACCGACATAAATATGAAGATGATACAGGTCATTGTTAAATGCATGCCCCATGGTCTGTATCGCATCCATAAAATCCTGCTCTTTAAATTCTTCTTTTGGGATGCATATTGCAAATTTGTCACCACCGGTGCGTCCATAGACACTCCCTTCCCCACATTGTGCTTTAAGAAGATCTGCCTCCATTTTAAGGACTTCGTTTCCTTTTTCAAGACCAAAGAGATCATTGACCAGTTTAAAATCCTTGATATTGGAACAGATCAGCAGCCACTCTTTATCCGGATTCTCATTTAAAATTTCCGATGTTTTCTGGGCAAAATAATTCTTATTATACAATCCGGTAAGCGTATCATGTGTTGCAAGGTATTTTTCTTTCTCAAACGCAATATGTTTCTCCGTATTATCAATCAGATTCAGGAAAAAACCTATATATTCATTCTTTTTATCAAACAGTTTTCTGTATTCGATATCGAAATAATACGTTTTGTTGTCAATAATGGTTTGACCACTCCATTCAAGGGAGGCCGAATTGTTGGTGTCATGTTCTTTTATCCAGCCCTGTACATCCTCCGAGATCCCGGAAAGGGAATCCAGTGAACTGTTAAATATTTTCAATGCACGCTCATTGGCATACACACATTCGTTATTTATATCAAAACATATCACAGCGTTATTCATTTCATTTACAACGATGGACAGTGTTTTATCTACAAGTTCACGCGAAGAACGGTACAGCGTCAGGTAACAGATCAGTATTGCTGCGCATACAAAAAAAGGAAGCGACACATCAATCGGAAATTCTGAAATTCCACATATAAATTTTGATACCGTGATCACACATATTAACACAAGTATCGGCAAATATTTCTTACGGTAAAAATCCGGTATCTGTATAATTTTGATGATAAACGATGCAATAATACAAACTACCAGACCATATGCAAACACATAGTGAAAGTAAAAAATAATGGATTTGTCGGCTACATGATACATATCAAAATTCGGGAATCGCACGGTTTCTATCGTAAATACGTTATGAAAAATTATATTTAAAAACAGTAAAATTCCATCCAGATATGCAATTATGAAACACCCCTTTTTAAACGGTGAAACCTCGTGAAAAACACGTGTATACTGCTGGGAATACTGCAATACATATATCAGCATCAGATCAAAGGAAAACCGATAAAGTGCTTCCATTATATAAGAAAATGTTTCATTTCCTGAAAAAGTAGACAAACCATTGCTAAGGATCGTAACAATTGCAAAAATGAGGCATTTCACAATGGAAGATGCCACATCACTTTTTATTTTTCTGGAATATTTGATACAAATAAGAATTGGTACTATCATCAGGCATAATAAGATCATATAAAGTTTATCCATGAAGACGTTAAACCTCCATTTAATAATAATTTCTATAACACTCCTGTTTTAGGGTAACTCCCTTATTATTTATAATAACCTAATTTCACCAGATTGTCTAATATAATTCCATTTTCCCTATCCTGAAATATGGCAAAAAAGGACGATATGATTTCTCATATCGCCCCTTATCGCCCTCTGTATGATTTTAGAAATCTGTTAACCAAGCGCCACCCTTTCTGCATCTATGCCGCTTACAATGATCTGCTCTGCTGTCTTACCATTTTTAAAACGGTTTACTACAGATCAGCTAGTCTTCGTCAACTACCAGATCCGGCGAAATATCTGCGATTACCAGAGCGTCTTCTTTTGAAAAACCTCTCTTCCGAAGATTACGGTATACCGCCAGTCCTTTTTCGTTCTGACCTTCCGCACGACCCTCTGCACGACCCTCTGCACGTATCCCGTCAACAAATGATTTTTCATTATACTCAGTGATACACACGTCTTTCACCTCCGCTCTGTGTTTAAGCAAAAATGTCTTTAAAACATCATGCTCAATACAATAAGTTACCGCTGCATCGACAGCACTCTCAAACTCCATGGTTTTACAATTTTTACGGATTTCATTGATCAGCGTCATATAATCCTTTAACGGCCGACAGTTGTTAAGTAAGTCGTCATTTTTACCATCATTAAGATTCACCATATTGGCTGTCCACTCAAAATCTCCGCTGCAATCCGGATTGATAAAGGAATCCGAAAGCTTTAACTGCATAAACCCCGGCTGCTCCTCTACTCCATTATATAATACTGTATATCTTGGAGTCGGCAGTTTAATGAGCATCTTTCCGTAAATGTTGAGACTGTTCTCGGTAATATACCTGTCATACATTTTTCCAAAATACATGAATCCTCTGATGGGCATATTCGGATTAAATGTACTTTGCTGTTCCCAAAGGTACAAAAAACTGTCAAGAAGAATAGAAACATCATTCTTCATCTTAATGTAAATAACATCATCAATCGTATAAATCTGAATGTCTTCTGTGTTTGTGTGTGAGGTATGACATAGTGCGTTGTATAAAGATAAAACATTGTCCTTATACTCCTCATTTCCAAACAACAAGCAAAATAACCGGTCTTTATACTTTTTATTGACCATACTACTTTTCCTCTCTTTCCCTAATTATAAAAGCAGATATTTGTATTTATATAAACAGGGAGAGCGATTACTGCATTCCCTGATAATTTTCCAGGGAATGTCCCTAACATACAGCAATATGGAAGTA
>ERZ837910.4744-NODE-4744-length-12938-cov-12.842816_pt1 | contig 12938 bp, 10 predicted proteins | sample MGYA00519940_ERZ837910 | MGnify/ENA primary metagenome ERZ837910 (study PRJEB31850, sample SAMEA3708825) | human gut metagenome | biome: human gut; feature: human-associated habitat; material: faeces | place: China | collected 2014 ... | reverse complement strand
GCCCCTGCCGGATGCTGAGCCCCATCGTGGACGAGGTGGCCGAGGAGCGCACCGATGTCAAGGTGGGCAAGGTCAATGTGGATGAACAGCCCGAGCTGGCCTCCCAGTTCGGCGTGATGAGCATCCCCACCCTGCTGGTGTTCCGCGACGGCAAGCTTGTGAATCAGGCTGTGGGTGCCCGCCCCAAGGCCGGTGTGCTGGCGCTGCTGGGCTAAGAAAAAAATCAAGCTGTATGGCCGCTGCCTGTTTTCGAATGGGCGGCGGCCTTTTTGCATCCCCGGTTTTCGCTCTCCATCATCTGTTTTGGCGCTGGGGTGAAATGATTTCGCCTTTCTGTACAAACGCACAGAAAAACGGTAAGATAGGGCTGAAAAGCTGTTACTTTCGCGCTTTACAACTTTATCTTGATAAAGTAAAATAAACAAAAGAAGTGGGAAATACGCAGAGAGGGAACGAGGAGATCGAGATGGAATTCAGTCTGGACAGTTTGCAGCCCAAGGAGCGGGCCTCCTTTGCGCTGCGGGCGCTGTATGAGGCGGCGGGCTGCCGCAAATATCACATGGGCCGCTTTGAGGAATACGGGCTTTATCAGGAGAACCGGAGCTTTTTGTCCTCGGAGCAGGTCATCACCTTCACCGACCTGGATGGCCGTCTGCTGGCGCTCAAGCCGGACGTGACCCTGTCTATCGCCAAGACGGCCCAGCCCGCCCCCGGCGAGACCCTGCGGTATTACTACCATGAGAACGTCTACCGCCCCTCGGCAGAGAGCCACACCTTCCAGGAAATCTCCCAGATGGGCCTTGAGATGCTGGGCGCGGTGGGGGAAGCACAGGTACAGCAGGCGGTCCGGCTGGCGGCGCAGAGCCTGGCCCAGCTGGGGGCCGCGTGGGTGCTGGAAGTCAGCCACATGGGCTATCTGTTCGGCCTGTTCGACGCACTGGGCGTGCCGGAGAATGCCCGCCCCGGCCTGCTGGAAAAGCTGCGGGAAAAGAATGCGCACGAGCTGCGCCGCGCCGCGCAGGCCGCCGGGCTGGATGCCGCCGGGGCCGCTGCCCTGACCGGCCTGCTGGAGCTTTCCGGCAGCTGCGAGGAGACGCTGGCAAAGGCAGAGAGCGCCTGCCGCAACGACCGGATGCGCGCCGCCGCCGCTGAGCTGCGGGCACTGGCCAAAACGCTGGAGGCCTCCGGCGGGGCGGTTCGCCTTGACCTGAGCCTTGCCGGTGAGATGGAATACTACAACGGGCTGGTCTTTCAGGGCTACCTGCAGGGCCTGCCGCGCCCCCTGCTCAAGGGCGGCCGCTATGACCTGCTGATGCAGAAGTTCACCCCCGGGGCCGGGGCCATCGGCTTTGCGGTCTATCTGGACGAGCTTGACCGCCTGAGCGCCCCCACCCCGCCGGTGCAGAGGAACAGCACGGGCCGGGTCATGCTGAATGTGGCCCTGCCCAAGGGCCGTCTGGGTGACAAGATGTATGACCTGCTGGCCCGCATCGGCTACGGCTGCACCGAGGACTACAACGCCACCCGAAAGCTGGTGGTGGAGAACCCTGCGGCGGGCATCCGCTACTTCCTTGTCAAGCCCAGCGATGTGGCCATCTACGTTGAGCACGGCGCGGCAGATGTGGGCATCGTGGGCAAGGATATCCTCACCGAAGCCTCTGCCGATGTCTACGAGCTGCTGGATACCGGCCTTGGCAGGTGCCGGATGTGCGTGGCTGTCCCGGCAGATTACAAGGATGACCCCAGCCGCCCGGTGCGGGTGGCGACCAAATTTGTCAACATTGCAAAGAGCTACTATGCGTCCATCGGGCGGGATATCGATATCATCAAGCTGAACGGCTCCATTGAACTGGCCCCCATTCTGGGCCTTTCCGATGTTATTGTGGATATCGTGGAGACCGGCACCACCCTGCGGGAGAACGGCCTGCGGGTGGTCACCGAGTTCATGCCCATCTCGGCCCGGTTCATTGCCAATAAGGCCAGCTACCAGTTCAAGCACAACGAGATGGATGCCATGCTGGAAGCGCTGCGCAAGACCTTGCAGGAGGAAACAAAATGATCAAGCTGTATAATTTTGATGAGCTCAGGCCAGAGGAGATCCTGAACCGGGACATCCGCGCGGAGAAAAACGTGGAGGATGTGGTGGACGGCATCATTGCCGAGGTCCGCGCCCGGGGTGACGAAGCGCTGAAGGAGTATGCGCTGAAATTTGACGGGGCAAAGATCGACGACCTGCAGGTGACGCAGGCGGAGATCGATGAGGCCTTTGCCAATATGGACCCCTATTTCCTTGAGACCCTGCGGGAGGCTGCCGCCAACATTGAGCGCTTCCACCGCCAGCAGGTGCACAAGAACTTTGTGATCAACGAGAAGCCCGGCATCGTGCTGGGCCAGAAATATACCCCCATTGAAAAGGCAGGCGTATATGTGCCCGGCGGCACGGCGGCCTATCCCTCCACCGTGCTGATGGATGTCATCCCGGCCAAGGTCGCGGGCGTGTCGGAGATCGTGATGACCACCCCCGCCGGAAAGGACGGCAGGGTGAATCCGGTCATCCTTGCCGCCGCCGCCACCGCCGGTGTGACCAAGATCTTCAAGACCGGCGGTGCACAGGCCGTGGCCGCGCTGGCCTACGGCACCCAGACCATCCCGGCGGTGGACAAGATCGTCGGCCCCGGCAACATCTACGTTGCCACCGCCAAGCGGAAGGTGTTCGGCAAGGTGGGCATTGATATGATCGCCGGCCCCAGCGAGATCCTGGTGCTGGCCGACGGCGGCTGCAACCCCGCCTGGGTGGCGGCAGACCTGCTGAGCCAGGCCGAGCACGACAAGCTGGCCAGCCCTGTTCTTGTCACCGACAGTCCGGCGCTGGCCAGGGCCGTGCAGGCAGAGCTGGAGGTGCAGATCCCCCAGCTGCCCCGTGCCGCCATTGCCCGCGCCAGCGTGGACGACAACGGGAAGATCATCGTCTGCACCGACCTGCACAAGGCCATTGAGGCCTGCAACATCATTGCGCCGGAGCATCTGGAGGTCTGCGTGGAGGACCCCTTCGGGGTGCTGAACGAGATCAAAAACGCGGGCAGCATCTTCCTGGGCCGCAATGTGCCCGAGGCCCTGGGCGATTACTTTGCAGGCCCCAACCACACCCTGCCCACCAGCGGCACGGCCCGCTTCTCCAGCCCGCTGGGTGTGGACGACTTTGTGAAGAAGTCCAGCTTCCTCTACTACACCCGCGAGGCGCTGGGCGAGGTGGCACCCCGCATTGCCGATTTTGCCGAGCGCGAGGGCCTGCACGCCCATGCGAAGAGTGTGACGATAAGATATGAAGAGGACTAAAGGTGGCTCGCCCTCTCCGTCATTGCTTTGCAATGCCACCTCTCCCAAAGGGAGAGGCTTTGGCAATTTCCCGCAAGGCTACGGAAAACCGCCAGAGGCTCCCCCTTTGGGGGAGCTGGCGCGAAGCGCCTGAGAGGGTGAGGACGCTGACAGTGAGGAAATTGCTATGAGTAAATATCTCTCTCCGAAACTTGAAACAGTCACCCCCTACACCCCGGGGGAGCAGCCGCAGGACCAGCAATACATCAAACTGAACACCAATGAAAGCCCCTATCTGCCCAGCCCGGCGGTGGTGGCGGCGGTGAGCGAGCATGAGGTGGAAAAGCTCCGTCTCTACTCCGACCCCGCCTGCACCGACCTGCTGAAAACGGCGGCGGCGCACTTTGGCCTGCAGCCGGATCAGATCATGCCCGGCAACGGCAGTGACGAGAACCTCTTCTTTGCCCTGCGGGCCTTCTGCGATGAGACCCACCCGCTGGCCTATGCCGACATCACCTACGGCTGTTACAGCGTCTGGTGCGGGCTGATGCATATCCCCAGCCATATCATTCCGCTGAAGGAGGATTTCACCCTTGACCCCGCCGATTACTACGGCCTGAATGAGACCATCGTCATCGCCAACCCCAACGCCCCCACCGGTTTGGCCCTGCCCCGCAGTGCCATCGAGGGCATCCTGAAAGCGAACCCGGACAATGTGGTCATTGTGGATGAGGCCTATGTGGACTTTGGCGGCGAGAGCTGCGTGCCGCTCATTGACCGGTACGACAACCTGCTGGTGGTGCAGACCTTCTCGAAATCCCGCCAGCTGGCCGGTGCGCGGCTGGGCCTTGCCATGGGCAGCGCCAGCCTCATCGCGGACCTGAACCGGGTCAAGTTCAGCCTGAACCCCTATAACATCAACCGACTGACCTTGAAAGCAGGGCAGGCCGCGCTGGAAGATACCGTTTATTTTGAAAAGACCCGTGCCGCCATCGTGGACACCCGGGCCTGGACAAAACAGCAGCTGGAAGCCCGGGGCTTTGCGGTGCTGGACAGCCGCTCCAACTTCCTGTTTGCCTCTACACAAAAGAAAAACGGCGGCGAATTGTACCGGAAGTTGAAGGAAAAGGGCGTTCTGGTGCGCCACTTTGATGCCCCGCGCATTGAAAACTGGCTGCGCATCACGATCGGCACGCCGGAGCAGATGCAGATCTTCCTGAACACTCTTGACAAAATAATGGAGGAATGACCCATGCGGGAAGTGACACTGGAACGCAACACCAACGAGACCCAGATCGAGCTGACCCTGAATCTGGACGGTGCGGGACGCTATGAGGTGGACACTGGCTGTGGGTTCCTGAACCACATGCTGGAGCTGTTTGCCCGCCATGGCCGGTTTGACCTGGTGCTCACCTGCCACGGGGATGTGGAGGTGGATTACCACCACACGGCTGAGGATATCGGCATTGCACTGGGGCAGGCCTTTGCCCGGGCGCTGGGCGAGATGCGGGGCATCCAGCGGTATGGCAGCTTCTACCTGCCCATGGATGAGGCGCTGGTGCTCTGCGCGGTAGACCTTTCGGGCCGGTGCACCCTGAACTGGGATGTCCACTGCAAGACCGAAAAGGTGGGCGATTTCGATGTGGAATGCGCCTCGGAGTTCTGGCTGGGCTTTGCCCGCAATGTGCCCGCTACGCTCCACTTTGTACAATTTGCAGGGGAAAATACCCACCACATTCTCGAAGCCTGCTTCAAGGGGGCAGGCCGCGCGCTGGCTGCGGCAGTCGCCATTGATGCCGCCCACCGGGACGAGATCCCCTCCACGAAAGGACTGTTGGTATGATCGCGATCATCGATTACGGCGTGGGCAACCTGTTCAGCCTGCGCTCCAGCCTGACGCATCTGGGGCTGGAGGCCGTTGTGACCGCCGATGCACAGACCATCCGCAAGGCTGACCGGCTCATCCTGCCGGGGGTGGGGGCCTTTGGCGATGCCATGGACAAGCTCTCGGCCACCGGTCTGGTGCCGGTCATCCGGGAGCAGGCGGCGCAAAAGCCCCTGCTGGGCATCTGCCTGGGAATGCAGCTGCTCTTTGAAAAAAGCTATGAGTACGGTGAGCATGGGGGCCTGGGCTTTGTCAAAGGCGAGGTCTGCCCGCTGGAACCTGACCTGAAAGACAAAACCCTCAAGGTGCCGCAGATCGGCTGGAATGCCCTGCACATCGTACGGGATGACCCGCTTTTCCGATACATCCGTGAGGGTGAGTATGTCTATTACGTCCACAGCTACTACGGCAAAAATTGTACCGGGAGTACACTTGCTGTCAGCGATTACTCCATCCCCGTGACCGGCGTGGTCAGGGCGGGCAGGGTGTACGGCACCCAGTTTCACCCCGAAAAGAGCGGGGAGACGGGGCTGCGGATCTTGAAGGCGTTTGCAGAATTGTAAACTGGCTCGCCCGCTCAGTCAAAGCCTGACGGATTTGCGAAGCAAAGACGGAGAGGGTAAGGCCGCTAAAGGAGAAACTATGAATCTATTCCCAGCCATTGACCTGCGGGACGGCAAAGTTGTCCGCCTGACGCAGGGAGATTATGACCGTATGACCGTTTACGGGGAGGACCCCTGTGCACAGGCCCGGCAGTTTGTGGAGGCCGGGGCCGGGTATCTCCACGTTGTGGATCTGGACGGCGCAAAGGATGGCACCCTTTCCAACTACGGATCCATTGCCGCGCTGGCAAAGCAGGGCGGCTTGTACATTGAGGTGGGCGGCGGCATCCGCACGGAGGAGCGCATTGAAAAATACCTTTCTCTGGGCGTGGATCGCTGCATCCTGGGCAGTGTGGCCGTGACGGATTTTGATTTCACGGCCCGGATGCTGAAACGCTACGGCGAACGGATCGCCGTGGGAGTGGATGCCAAAGATGGATTTGTTGCCATCCACGGGTGGAAGGAGGTCAGCGCCGAAAAGGGCGTGGACTTCTGCAGGCGGCTGGCAGATGCCGGATGCACGGCCATCATCTACACCGACATTGCCTGTGATGGTGCCATGCAGGGCACGAATCTGGCGCTGTACCGCCAGCTGGCGGCAGAGGTGCCGGGCGTGGCCTTCACGGCCAGCGGCGGCATCTCGTCGGAGGCCGAGCTGCTGGAACTGAAAAAGATGGGCACCGCTGCCGCGATCCTGGGCAAGAGCCTGTATACCGGGGCGCTGGATCTGAAACGTTGTGTAGAACTGGTGCGGAATTAAACGGAGGGGAACGAAAATGATCACAAAACGCATCATTCCCTGTCTGGATGTCCGGAATGGCCGGGTGGTCAAGGGCACGAATTTTGAGGGCATCCGGGACGTGGCCGACCCGGTGGAGATGGCCCGGATGTACAACGCTGCCGGTGCCGATGAGCTGGTGTTCTACGATATCACCGCCAGCTTTGAGGGCCGCGCTCTGTTCACCGATATTCTGACCCGGGTGGCAAGCGAGATCTTCATCCCGCTGACCGTAGGCGGCGGCATCAACACGCTGGAGGATTTTGACCGGGTGCTGAAATGCGGCGCCGATAAGGTCAGCGTCAACTCGGGCGCTCTGCGGGGCCCCGGCCTCATCCCGGCGGCGGCCCAGAAATACGGCGATCAGTGCGTGGTGCTCTCGGCGGACGTGAAGCGGGTGAACGGCCAGTTCCGGGTGTTCGCCAAGGGTGGGCGCGAGGATACCGGCCGGGACGCGCTGGACTGGATCAGCTGGTGCGTGGCGCATGGCGCGGGGGAAATCTGCCTGAACAGCATTGACACCGATGGTGTCCGCACCGGCTTCGATCTCGAGATGCTGGACGCGGTCGCTGCCCGGGTGAACGTACCTATCATCGCCAGCGGCGGCGCGGGCAAAAAGGAAGATTTCCTTGAGCTGTTTCACCACAAGGGCATCGACGCTGGCCTTGCGGCGGGCATTTTCCACCAGAAACTGCTGACCATCCACGACCTGAAAACCTATCTGAATGAAAATGGTGTCGAAATGCGGCTGTAAGCTCTTGCGTTTCGGGCAACTTTAGGATAAACTGTAAGTATCCCCTTTGGGGAGGGAGTATTGACCATGGAACTGAAATTTGATGAAAAGGGCCTCATTCCTGCCATCGTGCAGGATCACTACACCAAAGAGGTGCTCACCCTTGCCTACATGAACGCCGAGACGCTGGCACTGACCATTGCCGAGGGGCGTACGGTGTTCTGGAGCCGGAGCCGTCAGGAGATCTGGCGCAAGGGCGATACCAGCGGCAATGTCCAGCATGTGGTGTCCATCACTGCAGACTGCGACAAGGACGCACTGGTGGTGGAGGTGGTCAAGGATGGCCCTGCCTGCCATACCGGTGCCGAGAGCTGCTTCTTCAATGAAGTGTATGTCTCGCCGGAGCTCAAACAGTTCAGCTGGCAGGGGCTTTACGAACTCATCCAGGGCCGCAGGGATCATCCCCAGGAAGGCAGCTACACCACCTACCTGTTCGAGAAGGGCAAGGAGAAGATCCTGAAAAAGGTGGGCGAAGAGTGCACCGAGGTCATCATTGCGGGCGAAAAAGAGGATAAGGAAGAGACCGTTTACGAGATCAGCGATCTTGCCTACCATGTTCTGGTGCTGATGGTCAGCGCCGGCATCACGGTGGAGGATGTGACCCGTGAACTGGAAAAACGTCACGTCATTGACCACAAGGTCAAACAGGAAAGGATGCAGTGAATTATCTATGGCAGATTATAAGAAGTCCAGTGTCCATTGCCACTCCACCATGTGCGATGGCAAAAATACCTTGCAGGATATGGCAAGTGCTGCGTGTGCGCAGGGCTTGACCACGCTGGGCTTCACCGGCCATAGCTACACCCAGCGCGACCGCGAATACTGCATGAGCCCCAGCCGCACCGCCCAGTACAAGGCCACCATTGCCAAGCTCAAGGCCGAGTACAAGGGTAAGGTGGATATCCTGTGCGGCATCGAGTGGGATATCCTGAGCGAGGATAAGCGCACCGGCTACGATTACTGGATCGGCAGCGCACACCACCTGTACGGCAAGAACACCGGCAAGTATTACGAGATCGATTTCCGCCCGCAGGACCTGTGGGACTGCATCAACGATGATTTTGACGCAGACCCCCTTGCCGCTGTGGAAGCCTACTTTGCCGAGGTGGAAAAGGTGGCTGCCCTCAAGCCGGATATTCTGGCCCACATCGACCTCATCAAGAAGCTGAATGCCAACGGCGAGTTCTTCGACGAAGAGTCGCCCCGCTACAAGGCCGCTGCCCTCAAGGCCCTGCAGGCCGCAAAGGCAAACGACTGCCTGCTGGAAGTGAACACCGGCGGCGTGTACCGCGGCTACCGCAAGGACTTCTACCCCGGCCCGTGGCTGCTGGGCGAGTGGCAGAAGATGGGCGGCAAGGTCATCATCACTTCTGATTCTCATGATATCAACAGCCTGACCTACGGCTTTGACGAAGCTGCCGCCGCCATCAAGGCTGCAGGCTTTACCAGCGTGCAGGTGCTTACCGGCAGCGGCTTCGAGACGCAGGAGCTGTAATTTTATGGCACGGACTCCTTCCGTCACCTTCGGTGACACCTCCCTCTGAGAGGGAGGCATTGGCAAAACCAGAAACTTTACCGTCATGCCAAAGGCTCCCTCTTTGAGGGAGCTGGCAAATCCGGAGGATTTGTCTGAAGGAGTTCAGGCCCGCAAAAAGATCGATCATCTGCAATGCCTTTTCCTGTTTTTTATAAATCGGGAAGGGATTGCAGATGTTTTGTTTTGTGTACAGATATCTTAAAAGTTATAATTTTGGAGGAACCCTATGACCCACGCGCAGCCCCAAAAGAAAAGCTTCTTCAACATGAACGTAGACCTGATGCACGGGCCTATTTTAAAAAGCCTGCTGCTGTTCATGCTGCCCATTCTGGTTTCCAACCTGTTCCAGCAGCTCTACAACACGGTGGATACCATGATCGTGGGCAATGTGCTGGGCGATACAGCCCTTGCCGCCATTGGCTCCTGCGGCTCGATCTACGAGCTTTTAGTCGGCTTTGGCATCGGTATCGGCAATGGTCTTGCCATCGTTGCAGCGCGCTCCTACGGCGCGCAGGACGAAGACCTGCTCAAGCGCACGGTGGTGGGGTCGGTCGTCATTGGTCTGATCGCGTCGCTGGTCATTACAACGGCAGGCTTTTTCGGCCTGCATGCCCTGCTGCAGCTGCTGGATACCCCGGCAGAAATTCTGGAAGATGCCTACAGCTACATCATCGTGATCGACCTTGGCGTTGTGGTCATGTTTATGTATAACCTGTGCGCAGGCCTGCTGCGCGCCATTGGCAACAGCGTAATGCCGCTGGTGTTCCTGCTCATCAGCTCGGTGCTGAACGTGGGGCTGGACCTGTGGTTCATTGCCGGGGTTGGCATGGGCGTGCGGGGCGCAGCGGTGGCAACGGTCATTGCACAGGGCATCTCGGTGGTGCTGTGCGTTCTGTACGTGCTGGCAAGGGTGTGCATCCTCATCCCGGAGAAAAAGCATTTCGCCGTGGGCAGTCATCTCTACTGGGAGCTGTTCAGCCAGAGCATCTCCATGGGCCTGATGAGCAGCATCGTGTCTGCGGGTTCGGTGGTGCTGCAGTACGGCATCAACGGGCTTGGCACCCTGACCATTGCGGGGCACACCGCTGCCCGCAAGCTGTTTGCCTTTACGGATATGCCGCTCATCTCCATGGCGAACGCTGGTTCCACCTTCGTTTCCCAGAACCGCGGCGCAAACCAGCCCGACCGTGTGCGCAGGGGAATGCGGCAGATGTATCTGTACTCGGTGGTGGTGATGGTCGCCGCCGTGGTGCTGATGAATGGCTCTGCCAGCAAGGCAGTGAGCTACAGCTACCCCGACATGCCCCTGTCTCAGAAGGGCAAAGCGGTTTCCGGCTCCCTGGACCTCGCCAGCTACGCAGAAACCAATGGCAACAAGGCCGTCATTGCCGTGTGTGACTACGCCGGCAACGAGACCTATTATGTCATCAACCTGAACGGCTCCGGCAACAGCTACGGCAGCCTGGTAGCCTTCCAGAACAGCGCCGATGGCGTGGGCGGCGCTTGGACCTCCTTCGGCGAGGGTGTGGCCAAGAACGAGACCTCCCTCTTTGCCAGCGCCCAGAACATGGTCTGCGCCGAGTATGTGAACGGCGTGGTCTTTGCCCAGACGGACAACGGCAACCTCTATGGCATCCCCTACGACGATTTCCTGGCCGAATCCATTGACCTGGAGTCTACCTACATCGCCCACCTGGATTGCGTTTACCAGGATCTGGCCTATAGCTACGGCCAGGGCAAGCTCTTTGGCCTGGCGGCCTACGGCTCCGGCGCGGACAGCGAATTTGTGGTCAATTCCATTAACCTGAAGGGCTCCTACTTTGACGAGGAGCTCTGGGAGCAGGTGGACGCCTACCAGGAAGACTGGGTGGCCGGGCGCAGTGGCGTCTTTGGCCTCACCCTGGCTTGTGACGATGCAGGCTCCCTGTATGTGATGGGCACCAGCGTGGATGAGGAGACCGGCGAGGAATCTACGGCTCAGCTGTGGAAGGCGGCCCTGCAAACCGACTGGAGCGGGACTGTATTTGGACCCTTCCGCATGGTCGGTGAGACGGGCCTCTCGATGAACTATCTCCAGTCCATGACCTGGGATCACAACACCGAGACCCTGTACTGGGCCCAGTTCTATCCCATGGGTATGAGCAACCTGCAGATGACCCTGCAGAAGGTGGACCCTGCCACCGGCGCCTGCACCCAGGTGGGTACGCTCTCCGCCGAGACCTGCGCCATGTTCGCCCCCCTGAGCGAGGAAGCTGCCGCCAAGGAGGCCCATGCCAATGTGCCGGTGATTGACAGAGATGAGGTAGGCGCGCCGGTGCTCCGCGACGACACCGTAGTGATGAGCGTGGGCAGCGCCCGGACCCTCCTGTACGATCTGGACCCCTGGTACACCACCCACAAGGATGTGATTTGGTCCTCCGACAATGAGGAGGTTGCCACGGTGGATCAGAATGGCACCGTGACGGCAGTGGGCGAGGGCAGCTGCACCATCACCGCAGCCGCCAAGGACGACCTCACCAAGGTGGATACCTGCGCCGTGCACGTGTCTGCTCTGGACTTGAGCCTGGAGGGCATCATCTCCGCCCAGTCCGCCGGTATCGGCAGCGTCACCGGCGCGGCAACCTACAAGTATGACATGGTGAAGAGCGAGCCTACCTTTGGCACGGAGAAAAAGATCACCTGGCCGGAGGAGTTCCAGGGCTTTGGCCAGAGTTTGGCCACCTCCACCATGGGCCGCGGCTCCATGTGGGCCTGCGAGTATGATAATACCGGTATGATCTATGAGATCGACCCGGAGACCGGCGTGGTGAAGGATATGCTGGAGCCCATTGACGGCGATATGATGTTCGGCATGACCTACTCCGAGACCACGGATCTTTTCACCAGCATCATGAACTTCTACCTCTATGTGGACCAGCCCTTTACCCACGAGGCTGAGCAGGAAATCATTGACTCCTATGACCAAGAGGAACACATGTTTATGTGGCACCGGCTGGACATGTCCTCTTACCTGAAAGCCTCTGACCAGAACTTCCAGACTGGCGAGACCGGCAACGGCTCCATTGTGGACGTAGTCTTCTGCGGCATCACCACCCTGGAGGGCGAGGGCGAGCAGTACCTCAGCCAGGATTACCTGGGCAAGTACGCTCCGGAAATCAGCTACAAGCCCACCACCACCCTGGTTCTCCTGGACAATGTGGGCCGCCTGTGGTACATCGATGAGATGACAGACATGAAGAAGGTCACCGGCGAGACCGGCAGCACCTACTTTACCGACGCCACCGGCGCCATGATGATTCCCGAGTCCTTCAACGGCGTCCTCTCCCTGGGCTATGACACCGATGGAGATGGCACGGATGACAGCTACTCCGTCTTCGTCATCCGGCAGATTCAGGAGACCCCGCTGCTGGATATGTACCTGGATGGCACCATGCCCCGGATTACCTACCACTTCTCGGACGTTGCCTTTGCCGGGAGGCTGGAGGACGGCACCCCCATGTTTGTGATGTCCCTGTACGACTACTGGAACAATGGTATCACCAATGAGCTGTACCTCTATGTTCCCGGCCATGAGACCGATGAGCTGGACCACGAGACCTGGCAGCCCATCCGGACTCCGGACCGCCTCTTCGACCTGGGCGACACGGGAGAGCACAACATCGTTGCCACCATCCACAAGGCGACGGTCACCGGAGGCGTCAGCGTCCAGACCGAAGCCGATGCCGAAGTCGTCAACACGTTCTGCGGCTTCTATCAAGGCTAATTCCCCTGCAAGCAAGGACCTGCTGCAAAGATGGGCCATTTCGCCCGGACCTGCAGCAGGTCCGTTTTGCGCCCACCGGCGGAAGGGGCCGGCGCTGACCTGCCGCTCTTGCGGGGATGGACGTACAGCTACGGGTTGGGAGGTCCGAAAGCCAGGGAAGCGCCAGTCAATCTGTGGGTATGTTCTGAAGGGAGGGGGCGCAAACTAGGTCAGGAGGGCGGTTTGTGGGGACTTCCAAAAATAGGGGGATTTTGTTCAAAAATTA
>ERZ837910.4739-NODE-4739-length-12948-cov-3.556426_pt1 | contig 12948 bp, 9 predicted proteins | sample MGYA00519940_ERZ837910 | MGnify/ENA primary metagenome ERZ837910 (study PRJEB31850, sample SAMEA3708825) | human gut metagenome | biome: human gut; feature: human-associated habitat; material: faeces | place: China | collected 2014 ... | reverse complement strand
GACGAGGCAAATATCAATCTCGCCGATGCCCCCGAATCGGTCAAAGCCGAACTTGCCAAAATCAACAAACGGCAGGATGCTATTATACGTTTTATCCGTAACTACGAGGAAAAGGAACTTAACCCGATGATACGGGCGACCAATTCTATAGCTGTCCGCTTCGATGGAATAGTGAAGACTTTGGAAACGCTTGTCCTTTCCCAATTGGAGAAGAACCAAGAGAAATACAATGCCGTACTGCAAAAGCTAAGCGACAAATTAACCGAACATGCTAATGTGATAAATGGTCAGGGTAAACGAATCGACACGTTATCCGAAGTGCAGAAAAGAGATAATGTAAAATTGTTGAAGTTGATAAACCTCTATGCGGATTTGGCAAGCTGCGGAGTAATGGACGGCAAGCGAAAAGAGAGCCTGAAAGCCGAAATTTACCAATTAATCAACCCCGAATAAACGATGAATATAGATTTTCCGCCACCATCCAACGGCACATATAACAATGCAGGCAGTAGCCGAAAGTTATGCAATTATTGCGAGCATGAGGATATGGAACGCATGGAGCAGGGAATCTATACCGAAGGATTTTTCAACCTCAGGGATGATAATGTCTATAAATCCCAAGTGATTAAAGATATTGATTCTAATATCGGTCAGTTATTAAAAACGGATGCCAAGTTTTACGCTATCCATGTCAGCCCATCGGAAAAGGAGCTTCGAGCAATGGGAGCTACGGAACAGAAACAAGCCGAAGCCATGAAACGGTATATCCGTGAAGTGGTTATTCCTGAATATGCCAAGAACTTCAATAAAGAATTATCTGCTTCGGATATAAAGTTTTATGGTAAAATTCATTTTGATCGTAACCGTTCAGATAATGAATTGAATATGCACTGTCATTTGATCGTGAGCCGGAAAGACCAATCCAATAAGAAAAAGCTATCTCCGCTAACCAATCATAAGAACACCAAAAACGGAGTAATAACAGGCGGTTTTGAACGCGTAAACCTATTCCAACAAGCGGAACGGGACTTTGATAAATTGTTTGGTTACGACCGCCAACAATCCGAATCGTTTGATTACCATAACATAATAAAAATAGATCTATATTAGAACAGTTCAAACTACAAGAGCAAGAAATCCCACTCGATAAAAGCAAAACGGAAAAAAATCAGAATAGCAATCAAGATATCCTGTTTGCTATAAATCTTGAAAACAAAGGGGAAGCGAACAATAGCCTTGACGAAAAAAAGAGAACCATATTCCTATTAATCAACCCATAAATTGTTTTTCTAGCTTGCCTATTTCTTTAGTTTCATCAGAAATATATACTATACAATATTCAGATACCCATAAAAAACAAATGCCAAAATTGAAAAAGAAAAAACGTAAGCTATAACTCTCCATGTCTCTAAACACACATTACTAAACAGTGATTATTTGATATAATTTAGTGACTGTTTTAATCTATAATAAGTATTTATTTTTTAACAGAACCCATATTTAGACAGAAATATAAAATCATGTTTACATTTTATCTAAAAACAGATAACCATATATATCAATCTCTAATAAATAAATTAAAAAAAACTAAGTGTATTTTTTTTCTAGCTCCAATCGTTCAGCCGAAGTAAAATCAAAATCTTCATACGTAACATTGGGATAAAACTGGCGTATATTTACTACATCGATAAAATCTGGAGACAAGTTTTTAATCAAATTGTATTTGGTTATAAATGAATTATTAACATCGTTTTGAGAATTAGGGATAGCTTCCCATTGAACACCAAAGTCTGATATTGAATTACAAAACAATACTACCTCTTCATAGTTAGAAAATAATCCTCTTAGCATTTTCATATAATCATATTTGCTATCATAATTAAGCATTGATTGTGAATTTACATATTTTGAGATATGAAACAATGTTCTAAAATAATGTCCAAGCTCATTATGAAAACCAGCATAGTATTTGCTACTCTGTTCTTTTATTTCGGCTTTTTTTGTTGGATTAGCAGGAGGTGTTAAATAGAACTCACTGTATCTAAAATCCCATTTAGCAGGTTTCAAAGAAAAAATATTCAAAATAGGAAGTGTCACTGTAGTTGAGTATTTCTTTAAATATTGATCTTTTAATAAATGATAGCCAGATTTATTTACACCTAAAAAAACAATTAAGTATGCAATGTTTATAATTGTTCTTTCCTTAATATAGTCTTTCCATATCGCACGATCTTTTTCTAAATCATTTTCTGTTGAGTAAATTTCTTCAATGCTAATTTCTGACAATTTATCTTTTACGATTTTTATAGCCTCATGAATCTGTTCGAAATAAAATTCGAATACTCGATTTTTAACCACATAGGATTCTTCTTCAAGGTACGGAATTCTACATGATAAATTATCAACAATCTCTCTATTGAACTTAATGCGTTCTATTAATTTACTTTCAAAACTTTGAATTAGAAACTCTTCTTTTTGCTTCTTAATAGCTTCTTCCTGACTCATTAATGTTTTATACAGGAAATATATTCCAATAAAAGTAAATAAACCACCGAGAAAAGAGCCCAAATGATCTAAACTTTCTGGTTTAAAGAAAGGATGCCACCCTGTATCAACAACAAAAGAAATTATAACCCATATAAGAATTAGACATATGGCGTATTTACAAATTATCCAACATAATTTCATCTGCAGATGCTTTTATTAAATTTAATGAACCAGCCTTCAATGTTTCTCTGTTTTGAATACTTGTCAAAGAGAAATCATCACGTCTATATGACCATATTGAGTGAAGATTGTTAATCAATAGATCAATATTTGGATCTATTATATAAACATTTTTATCTCGACATCCTCTTAATATATCATTAAAATGCTCATCTGTATTTGAAAAAGAATATCCAGCAATAATGATTTTATCAGACTGGACAATTTGTTGTGCAGATTCATACCAAGTAGCAATAAACTTACTTGATAAAACAGGCTTTATTCTCAATGGAGGAAGTATTGCTGGAACAACTATTTTTTTAGAACTTTCAGTAAAATCAATATTAGGTGTAACTATACGTTCAAAAAGCTCAAATGTATTTGTATCATAATAATCATTTTCCTCAAAAGACATCATGGTTCTATTATACATATTAATATAATCAAACAAACTACCATGAAAATATTTTGAATTAGGAACCTTTTGTCTTGCAAAAGATGTATAGTTGAACGTAATAATATTCCAATCATCTTGAAGCTGGGAATAGAAAGGTAAATGGTTAGTATCATCATTAAAAACCTGTTTTTCTCTTTCTTTCAGAAAAGCCCATAACATCCAAGATATATATAAATATGTTTTTATGTCACTATCCTTCTTTGTATAGAATCCAACAAAATATTTCACCATCAAATCCTCTATATCTAATAAGTTTTTGTAAACATGCCTCAATATTGGATTCGTTGAATTTCTGACACTCTGCTCTAAAACATATTGTAATATAGATTTAAATGTATCTGTAAAAGACAGCTTCTTTATATCAATAATGGCTTCATCTTCAACTCTCCTTCCCAATACTTCCTGAATTAAATTCTCTGTTTCTTCGTCAAACTCAGCTCCTTCTTGTATATACTTTATTTTTCGTAACAAACGATTTACAAGTTCTCCCATTTTTCTATCCGGTTCAGATAAAGAGCGGTTTGTTTCCAACTCATATTCTATATTAGTTGTGATAGTATCAATCTCTCTTCTAAATTCATCTGCCAGTTTGTCAATAGATCTTTTCACAAAAGATTCAAAACTAAATCTTAAACGGGGGAGTAAAAGACGAAGTTTATCATCAATCTGACTTCCGATTTCAGTTTGCACAAAATCACTTATTTGAGGTATTAGTTCACTCGTTATCGGCATTGCTATACCACTAAGAGAATCTACACCTGCACCTAATATTACAGTTTTACTCATAAGGTTCATTTTAAATGTATTAAAACACAAACTTACAAAAAAAAACTAAATCGCACATAACAATATACTGTTTAATTATCTACAAACTATTTTTGAATCCCAAACACTCATTTATGTCTAATAATCAACATCATTTTTTTATCTCTTTAAAAAATGGGGTGTATAAAAACATCAACTCACTAATAACTACAAAAAACCTTCGAAGTTTTGCAGAAGTAACAATACTTATTATCTTTGCCCTCAGTATTCTCCATGAGCAAACAACCGCAAAAGCACGTAGCAAATCAGTGGGATAATTCATGGGATATGCTTGAAGCTAAAAATATAAAATTTTAAATATCAGCATGGTAACTCCTATAGGAGAATCCCAGGCGGATTATTGAGAATTAAGCAATTATCTGATACAGATAGCTGCTTTTTATGTATACACACTAGAAGTTGACATTTATGCATGTTTCATGACAAGCAGCCAACTTTCCTGTTCTTACTTTTGATGTTTACCTCTTTTTCACCCTAAAACAAATGATGGAGAGTGGGGTTGGGGAGGAAATAATCATTAATTAAAAGAACAGTGTGATGAGAATGAAGACATTAAAGGAAGGTATTGTGGCTCATGCGGAGGGGCTGGGGGAATTGTTTAAGTTTTCGGCAGAGCATACTTGCAGAAGTATATTGCATAGCTTAGAAGAGTTTGCTAATATCGAGTTGCTAACTTTTAAAGATTTGACAGCAGGATTCTTTCTGGATTTTGAGCACTATTTGTGGGCTTCGGGATGTTCACGAAATACTTCGGCATGCTATTTTCGAGCGTTACGGGCAATTTGTAAAGAGGCTGAAAGGCAGGGAATGGTGAAAGACGCTAAGAAACTCTTTTGTGAGGTGTTTATGGGGTATGAAGAGACGAAGAAGAGAGCGCTGAGTATTGAACAGCTTCGTATGGTGGCGGGTGCAGATTTAAAGGAGTCAAGTTTAGTGATGGCACGAGATCTGTTTATCCTTTCTTATTATTTAAGGGGGATTCCTTTTATAGATTTAGCTTACTTAAGGAAGACGGATATTCATGATAATGTGCTTTGCTATCGCCGTAGCAAGACGGGAAGGATGTTGACGATTACACTTGAACCGTGGATGTGGGAAATTATCGAGAGGTATTTATGTGATGATCTTGATTCACCCTATTTATTAAGGATTATACGCCAACCGGGAAGCATACCAGAAGAAAGGCGTCAGTATGAGAGTACCTTGCGACTTTACAATAAACATTTGTATCGGTTATCTGAACGATTGGGATTAGAGGTGAGGCTGACTTCATATGTAGCCCGCCATACTTGGGCGACATTGGCGTATAATGAGGATATTCCGGTGGCTAAAATTAGTGCAGGATTGAGCCATGCTTCGGAAGAGATAACACATACTTATTTGAGATCGTTCTCTGATGAACAACTGGCAGTGGTAAATTTGCAAATGGCAGCATTGGTTAATCCGATGGCAGAAAGGGAATGGAAGAGGAAAGAAAAAGAAAAGGGAAAAGGAAATAGGAACGATAAAGAGAGGGAAAGTTCTAAAAATGAGCTTCATACAGGCGTTCCGATTCCCGGTAGGAAACGGAACGAGTCCGGCGGTAAAGGAACTGTTTTCCATTGAGATAAACAAGGAAAGCAGGAAATACTTATCGAAGTTTCCCACTTTTCTGTAAAAATTCGGTTAGTTTACAACATCAGACACGACAAAAACGGCTCTCTTATCCTGAAAGTTAGATTTTGTCCGGAAAAGTCATGTCAAGAAATGGGATGTTACTGTAATAATATGATATACTGCCTCAAAAGGCCTTTGTATAGATTAAAAAGCTTTCACTTTTTTTGTTTGAATGTACAATTGCCCTTACCCATATCTAAATATGGAAGAATCTCATTATTTAATCGAAGAATATAAGGAGAAAAAGCGAAGAATTGTCCTCCTTTTTAAAATGGAAGATGATTATTGTCCTCCTTTTTAGTATTGTTATCCGCCTATCCTATGCTTATGGCGCCGCTTGTTCCGTTTCCTACCGGGAATCGGAACATCCTTAACAAAACAGACAATAATCTACATAAAAAGCAAGCGCTATGTTAACACTCAGAACCAAACTCGCCCTGGCAGTACTACACGACATCCAATATAAGGATTATCAGTTGAGCACTTCCTTCAATTATTCCCCTTCCGAAATCGCATATCTACTGCAGGCACTCTCAAAAGGACATCTGATTACGCTGGCGGAGAACCAGCCGGACAACCTGCCCGAATCTTATCGCCTTGCCTGCGAATATCATAAAATCAACCTCCTTTCCATTCTTGAAGCATTGGGCGAAGGTATCTACTTCAACCGTCCCAGCGATGAGGATTTCTATTCCTGCTACGGGACAACAGCCCGTAAACTGGGCATCATCAACCAAATGACACGCATCTATCTGATGGAGATTTCCATTGCTGAACTCCCCGTCAGTGAATGCCTGACCGGCAACCATGCCATAACAATGCCGTAGTCCGCATCCGACACGCCAATATAAATCCGAATTACCCATGAAACGACTTTATCTGCTGATTCTGTTACTCTGTACGGTGAGTACCGCTGCCTTTGCCCAACGTGTGGCATTGCGTACCGACCTGCTGTTATGGGGAACCACCACTCCGAATGCAGGAGTGGAAATCAGCATCAACCGTCATTTCACAATGGTACTGAACGGCGCTTACAATGCATGGAAATTCGGCAATGATATGAAACTGAACCTCTATCTGGTACAACCGGAGTTACGATATTGGCCCTGCCGCAAATTCGAGGGGCATTTCTTCGGCGTGCACGGACATTACGCTTATTATAATGTGGGGCAGATTCCCTTTTTTTCGGGCATGGAAGACATCATTTACCGGGGCGACCTGTATGGCGGGGGCATCACCTACGGTTATCACTGGGTACTGGGCGACCGCTTCTCCGTGGAGGCCGTGATAGGTGGCGGCTACGCCCGCATGGAATATGACAAATACCGGTGCGCAGGCTGCGGCGAGCGCATGGGACATTATAAAAGGAATTATTTCGGGCCTACACGGGCCGGTGTGTCACTCATTTATTTCATACGATGAAAGCTATGGTAATTCTCTGCTGCATACTCTGGTTCTGCACCTCCTGCACGTTCGATTTTGACGAGCCGCAGGTGTGTCCCTACAATGTACGGCTGAATTACCGCTATGCCGGAAGACCCGATGCCGGACAGCTCGCCATGTATGTGGATAATATCAGGCAGTTCCTTTTCGATGCGGACGGGGCGCTGGTGGATACTTGGACATTGCAGGGCGACAGTCTGGAATACTGGCAGGGAGAATTACCTCCCGGACACTACACCCTCGTGGCATGGGGAAACCAAAGATATGAAAGTGATATACTACCCCCGGCGCAACCCGGCGTGACAAAAATCCGTGAACTGGTAATGACCTCGGCCACGGGAACACCCGCAGGAGGATACCGGACCAATACCGAACGGCTCTATTACGGATATGGCACATTCGAAGTTCCCGCCACAGGGGTTTCAGTGAACAGGACCGTATACCTGACACACTGCCACGCCGTGCTCCGGATAACCGTACATTGGGAAGACGGTTACTATCCTGCGGAAGGAACGGGCGGATATACGCTCCGTATGCGGGGCGTGCCTTGCGAATACGGTTTTCCGGCAGGTTACGACATACCGCTGGCCACGGGCGACGGGGCTTTCACGTTCCCCTCCATAGGCAGCCCGGTGACGTGGCACCAGACCCGGGCGGCAATGAACTACAATGACGAACTGACGGGGGAACTGGTGACATACCGCCTGACATCGGGTTCGCACCCGTTGCTGAGTATCTACCGGGGAAATGAAAGGATTATGAAAGAGATAGACCTTCAACTATTCTTTCGCAAGCTGCCTGTCAGTCTGGACGAAAACACGGAACAGGAATTCGACCTGCTGGTAACCATAGGGCGGACGATTGTGGTGACGCAAATGAATGCGTCGGACTGGACGGAAGGAGGAGGACTTGGGTAAATTAAAAATTGAAAATTGAAAATTAAAAATGAGGCATATAAAGAAAATATTAGGAGGATTGGTTGGGGTACTGCTGGCGGCGGAAGCATGGGCGGGCGGAACTCCGGTACTCAGTTCGCATGTCTTTACGCAAAGGGACAGTCTTCATATAGAACTGCTGTTGAATCTGGACGATACAAAAGCAGGGAATGCGGAGGCTTACCGCTTTACGCCCGTGTTGCGCAGTGCGGGACGTTTGCAGGAACTCCCGGCAGTGGTGGTGAGCGGGCGTCGGCGTGCCCGTGCCGATCACAGACAGCAGGTGCTCCAACCCACACCCGGTTATATTCCTCCTTACCGCACGCTTTATGCCCGAAACCGGAAGGACAGTATCAACTATCATGTGTCCGTCGCTTACAGTCCGTGGATGGAACATGCCTCGCTGGTGCTGATGCGTGAGCAACGGGACTGTTGCCGGATGAAAATTCTCGGAGTGGAGCCGCTGATGGCAGACCTTGATTTGGCAAGCCCTTTCCGGGTGCCGCAGGGGCAGATAATGATTTCACAGGGGCAGGCAGCGGGTTCGCAAGGACAAGTAGCGATTCCGCAGGCGGTTGTGGAAAGGCAGGAAACGGGTGCTACCGACCGACGGGAAACAAAGGGCCGTGCAGACTGCATGCCCTGTGCTGAATGTACGGCTATGGTGACTTACCTTACTCCCGAGGTGAAAACACAAAAACACCGTTCGGAAAGTGCCACCTTATATATAGACTACCCAACAGGAGTGTATGATGTCCGCCGGGAGTTCCACAACAACCATTCTGAACTAGAGAAACTGGACAGCCTGATGCGACCGCTCATCAAAGGGAATCTGGCAAGCATCTCTGAAATTTCCATTTGCGGCTATGCTTCGCCTGACGGAACATACAAAGACAATGAAATACTTGCTTCCAACCGCGCCCGCTGTTTCAAGGAATATATGTGCGCAACGTATATGCCGGGACACAACCTTTATAAAGTATCTTCCATACCCGAAGATTGGGACGGGCTGGTGGAACTGCTGAAACAGCATCCTATGAGACATGGTGACGAGGTATTGACTCTTATTTCACGGACAGGCATTTTTGAAGGACGTGAAAAGCAGTTGATGGATATGTATGGAGGAAATGTATATAGGGAACTTTTGCAAGACTATTTCCCACAATTAAGGCGCATACGGGTTACGGTGGGTTATGAAGCCCGCGCTTTCAATATCGAAGAGGCGGCAAGCCTGATATATACACATCCCCGCCTGCTGTCATTGCAAGAAATGTACCGGGTAGCCGCTTTCTACCGTCCCGGTACAGAGCAGTATCGTGAAGTTTACGAGATAGCCGCTTATCACTTTCCGAACGATGCACTGGCAAACATCAATGCCGCTTCGGCGGTGATTATGGCAGGCGACCCGATAAGTGCCCGGCAATATCTGGATAAGGTAGCGGACGATCCGCGTGCATGGAATGACTTCGGTGTATTGGCTTACTTGGAAGGTGACCGGAAGAAAGCCGAGGAATGGTTCCGCAAGGCACTGGGCATAGAGCCGGAAAAGGCGAGGAAGAACTTGAAGAAAATGAAGAATGAAGAATGAGGAATTAAGGATAAAGTATGAGTAATGAAAATAAATAGTAACTACATAAAACGCTACAAGTAATGAAAAGATTAGCTAAATTCTTGCTACGCCTCTCATTAGCGGTGCTGCCATGCCTGACGGCAGCTTGCACCTCGGAGGTGGAAACAGTAGGCGAAACTCCCGGAATACCGGAGAATCCGCAAGCCAACGACCCCAACCGCCGTTCGGTGGTAATCTCTTTGCAAAACAAGTTGATTCTGGTGAACGGTACGTCGGAAAACCGTACCACCATGACCCGCGACGGCATAGCCGAAGACGATGAAAACCGTATTGAAAGTTTTGATATTTATGCTTTTGGTAGCGATAAGGAAGAAGGACCTTACACATTTCAGGAACGCTTTGTCTATCGTGTGGAAGCCGGTAACCTGCCCGCAGGCACTTCCCCGCTCGACCTGAAATCAGATGAAGTAGCCGGGAAGGTGAATGTGGTGTTCTATCCCCGCAAGGGTCTATTCACCAAGTTTTATTGTGTGGCCAACCAAACGAAAATGAATGATGAGACAGGTCATGAGTACATCGACTATATACCGTTGCAACAGAGTTCTCAACAGGCAAGCACGCCGGGCGATGCAGTAACGACACCCGGCATTCCCACCGAGAATGACTTTATCAAACTGAATACCCCGTTATTGGAACCCACCGGTTTCAATAACGATATCCTACTTGCCCCACTGCCCATGTCCGGTGCCAACGGGCAGCCGGTTGACTTGCGGGAATACAGCATGGGGACTTATGTGCGGCTGAATATTTCGCTCACCCGTGCCGTGGCGCGATTTGACGTGGTGAATGATGCCGTAAAGTCTCATTTTACTATTACCGATATCAGTATGGGCAACGGGCGACAAGGCGTAACACTGTTTCCCATTCGGGCTATAGGCGACGTTCCCGCCACACCCGGACAGTTGATTACATATCCCTACCGCCCTTTTGACGGGTTGAACGCCAACGTAGGAACTACTACAAAGGCTTTCTATTGCTACCCGTGCAAGACAATGGATGACGGATTCCTGATATTGAAAGGACTGTATGCGGTGAATCTGACAGACGAGAAGAAAGAGGTTTCTTACCGCATCCCCTTCGAACGGGTAAGTGACGGTAACGGCACACATATTGAAATTAACCATAACCATCGCTACACGGTGCAGATTACCGAGGCTGATCCTTTTGAACTGACAGCCAATATCCGTCTAGTGGACTGGGAAACGGGCGATTATATTGACGATTATGAGCCCGACAACGGGCTGGATGCCATCACCGTATCTGCCCTGTTGCCTGACGGTGAAACCACCTATGATGTTAACACCAGTATTGTCACACTGGCACTTAAGGCAGGCAGCAGTTTCAATATTTCTACTGGTTCTAATGCCGGGGTAGAGGCAAAACTAAGCTATTACGGTGGAACTACGGAAACCGAATGGTTGAAGCTGGAAGAAATACCCGGTACCGCTACCCGTGCAGGCGGTACGCAGCAAGTAAAGTACAAAGTATCTTTCAATGAGGACTACATGGGTGATAGCTATCCCCGCGGCATCCTTCGCCTGATAGACAAAGCGGGGGGCGGTGAGGAAGTGATATTGATAAATACCACTTTCGGCATCCCTGTCGTCGAATCAACAGGAGGCACAATGAGTCCCGACGGAGTCAACAACTGGGATGCGGCAGAAAATACACTTTATCTGGTACAGGCAGCTGATGCCAAAGTTTCTACGGGCAAGATAACCATCACCTCCATAGGCGGCAGTAAAGTAGAACTTCCCGCCGATGCAGGTATTACTGTCACACCGGCTTCGAGCACGCGCACCACGCAGGAATATACTTTCCAGTGGGCAGGTACGAATGCCACCGACCTGACGGAAAAAGAACTTGCCGTAACTCTGAAAAACAACTCGGACGAGACGAAAATCGGGGATGTCAGGGTGAAATTACTACCTAACCAAATCAGTAACTTGCAGCTAACAAATGCAGGGACAGGTATCAGCCTTTCAAGCGTAATGGGCACCACCGCCACACTTACCATGCCTATCATCAAAGACAGGCAATTCACCCTCACAATGGATAATTATAGCAAACCAACCATAAGTAAATGTCCGTCGTGGTTAGAAGACATCACACCGCTGACCACACGTAGTACACCGGAGAATAAAACCGTAAGCTTTACCTTCAAACTGATAGAGGATGCCGCGAATTTCGATGATACACAAATCGTGTTCACGAACGCTACCGGGGGTACAGGAATGACAGTAAATATCACGAGAGAATTTCAGATACCTACAATTTCGGCTGTCAGTATGGATCCTGCTATAAATTCGTATGTATCAGGCAGTAAATCATTGAGTCTGTATCAGTTGAAATCGTCTTATAATTCTACTGCTACACTAAAAGTATATTCTTTGGGAGGAAGTAAGTTACAGTTCCCGGCAAACGTGACGGCTAACTTAACACAGTCTACCGCAAAGGAGCAGAATTATGTGATTAAATACAATACTAACAGTTTCTCATTAAGTGATATCAGTGGCGGAACGCTTTCCGTCAAGAACTTATCAGATGAAGTGAAGAGCCAAGCTATTTCGGTTACTTTCAAAACATCATTACCCACATTTACCACAAATAAATCCGGTATAAGCTTTACGCGAGCGACAAGCGATGTAGATATGAGATTTTCAACAAGCAATTCCGACCTTTGGGGAATAACAGAATTTACGGTGACATTTGCAGCGCCCACAACTTACAGCTACAATGAGAGTAAAACCAGTAGTGGAGCAAAAGACTACCAGACCGTAACCAGAGAAAGTACAACATCAGGAAGTCCTATAAAAAATACTACTTTTAAATTAAAATTTAAAGATGTCACTATCGATGAGATAGAAAAGAACTTATATTATTTTGTTTTTACTTCGGATGACGGCAAATTCCCCGACTATCAAATTGATGAATGGACAGGTAGTCCAATCGTACATGGTATGACTACTTATGATTTGAACGGATATTGGGTCTATTCACCCCATATAAATAAGACATGGGATGCTGCAAATTCATCTCCCAACGGATGGAGTTTACCCACAATGTACGAATACACCGCCTATTTTGTCACAAGGAATCATACTGATTACAATGATATCAATTGGTATAACGTTAGTCTCAGTACCCTTCAAAAACGAATTTTTATTGATGCCCGGTATTGGTCAAAAGATAAGATCGGCAATGGGGCACGAAGCATTAATTTCGGTAATAATGGTACAATGTCAATGTACGGTTATCCGGATAGGATAGATACAGCCTCTTTTATATACATCCAG
>ERZ837910.4738-NODE-4738-length-12950-cov-4.453044_pt1 | contig 12950 bp, 9 predicted proteins | sample MGYA00519940_ERZ837910 | MGnify/ENA primary metagenome ERZ837910 (study PRJEB31850, sample SAMEA3708825) | human gut metagenome | biome: human gut; feature: human-associated habitat; material: faeces | place: China | collected 2014 ... | reverse complement strand
AAATTCGAGCTTGCCGTCCGCCGTCAAAGCCGAGCCCGAAGGGAGCGAAGGCGTGACGGAGTGAGTAAATTCGGTGTAGGAAAGCCCGTAGCCGAACGGATAGACGACGTTGTCGTCATACCACTCCTCTCCCGCCGTATAGCCGCGCGTTTCGTAGTAGCGGTAGCCCACGTAAATACCCTCCTCGTAGTCAACGGAGTAGTAAAGGCCGCCGTCATACTTATCGGTGGAGTCGGCCGTACAGCCGGTGCCGAAATTGACGAAGGTGGGGTTCTGCTTGAAGTCGGCTGCCCAGGTATCCACCAGGCGGCCGGAGGGGTTCACTTCGCCGTTGAGAATTTCACCCAGCGCCATGATGCCGTTGGAGCCGGTGAAGCCAATCCACATGGCAGCATCAATCTTGTCGGCAAAGGGGGCATAGTTGGGGTCGGTCAGGAAGGTTGCCTCGAAGCTGGAGGGAATGTTGAACAGGACGACCACGCGCTTGAAGCCCGCGTTGCACACGGCATCCAGCAGGTCAATCTCGTTCTGATCCAACTGCAAATAGTGGGAATCGGCGCTGACGGCACCGGCTGTGCTGCCCTGGTAGCGGGGCAAGTCGAAGCCCTCGCCGCCGATACGGGTGATAACCACCAGTGCGGCATCATTGTAGCTTTCGTAGCTGGCCTTCACCTTATCGGTGTACTTGCTCTGGGGCGTCTCGGCGGTGCTGATCATCTGATTGCCGCCGGAATCCAGGTCGCTGGAGTTGGCAGCCCGGGCAGCGCCGGATGCACTGTTGTTATTGTAAAATTCCTTCAATGTGGGGTTTGTCTGGAAGCCCGCATCTTCCAGGCTGGCATACAGGTCACGGTTTCCAGAGGTATCAAAGCCGCCGGAGCCGGAACCGCCATAGGACAGGTTCACGCTGTTCTTGCCGAAAACAGAAATCTTTGCATCCTTGTTCAGCGGGAGCGCATTTTCCTGATTTTTCAGAAGGACAAACCCCTCCTCCGCCAGACGGAGGTTCAGCTTCTGGGCGTTGGCATAAGCCTCGTCCTTGCTGGTCACATCGGTGACATACATGGATTCCACGCTGTTGTCATAGATGGGGCGCTTGCCGCCAAACACAACGTCCATGAGGCTGCTGAACATACCGGTGACCAGGATGTTTGCCACAATGGCAACCACCAGCACCAGGGCAGTGACAATGCCCCACACCGTTACGCCGCGCCAGGGACGGATTTTCTTCACTTTCTTCTCTTTCATGGGATGAAATTACATTCCTTTCCTGTGTTGTGTTCTGTAAAAAGGAACCGGGCACTTGCCCGCCGGGGCAGGCAAGTGCTCAAAATCGGGAGCAACGGATTAGTAATTTGCAGCGGGAACACCCTTGTTCTCGTCCCAGGTCAGAACGGCTTCCGTCTCCACCTTCAGGGCATCCACCAGCGGTGCATGGGCGGTCATGGTGGTGCCGGGGTAGGACTCGTTATTCTCGGTCATGACCTTCAGGCAGTTGCCGCCGGCCTTCAGATGCACGCCGCTGGCAATCAGGTAATACTGGAAGTTGGGCACATCGGCGGTGTAGGTCACGGTGTCAAAGGCAGGCACATCGGTGATGGAAATCGGCTCGTAGCCCAGCTTCTCATCGTTGAGGTAGATGCCAAAATTGGAGGAATCCAGGTTCAGGTCTTCCATTTCTGCGGACAGGCTCAGATAAATCACGGCATCATCGGTATCCACATCGGAGACAATCCAGAATTCCAGGCTGTTGCCGAAGGAATACAGGTAGCCCACGCAACGGTCGCCGGAGCAGTTGCGGTTCTCGTTGAGCATAATCATGCCCACCTCGTTGGCGGTGCCGGAAACGGCGGGGCCGGTCTTACCGGAGAGGTTGGTGTCCTCTGCCTCGAACACCCAGGTCTGGGTTCCGGAAACGGTCTTGTTCCAGGAGGCGGTGATGGTGGTGTCGCCGGACACGGGAGCAGAGAAGTCATAAGCATTGCCATCGGCATCCACCCAGCCGGTGAACTCGTAGCCAACCCGCTCAGGGTTCGCGGAGGGAGCGGCAACGGGCGTACCGATTTCCACGGGGTAGCTGTAGGAAGCCAGCGCCTTGCCATAGTAGCCATAGTCAAAGGTCACATTGGCATAGTCAGCGCCATCCTTCGTCCACAGGCCGTACAGCTCCACGCTGGCGGTGATGTCGGACTTGAAATCAAACAGGTGGGTGAAGTCGGCATCGGCATACCAGCCCACAAAGGTGTAGCCCTCGCGGGTGGGCACGGTGTTCTCTGCCTTCTGACCCTTGACGGTTTCAACCACTTCGGGAGCGGGAGCGCCCTCATAGTTCTGGTTGTAGGTCACGGTAAAGCTGTTGTTTGCCACGTCCACGGTGAAGCGGGCGGATTTCTTACCGGCCTTGATGGTAACGGTCTTGGTGCCGGAGGCCTTGGTGGCAGGAGCCTTGACCTTCAGACCGGCGGCGGTCATGGGAATTTCGTCGGTGGTGCCGTCGTCGTAGGTAACAACCACGGTGCCGCCTTCCAGGGTGAACTCGTCACCAATGACATAGGCGGTCTTGACGGGCAGGCTGCCAACCTCGATGGATTTGACCGTCTTGGAGGAATCCAGGTCGGTTCCGGCGAAAGCCACCGAGCAAAGGCTCACCAGGCACAGGACGCTCAGAACCAGTGCAATCAGTTTTTTCATAGCTATTTCTCCTATTGGTATTATTTTGTTACGGGGCTGCTTTCAGCGTTCAACGCCAATCCTTGACGAAAGAAACCATCATTTGGAATCTTCACCATGACCGGTACGACACCCCTCAGTCAGCCCGCGCAATCGACTTTGAAACAAGGCTCCGGCCACATTGTTTGCAGCCGGAGCCTCTTGGCGCTGGGATTATTCCGGCTTAAACTGCCATGCGCTCAGATTTATTCAACAACAATGTTGATGGCCTGAGTGAAGGTCAGCTCGCCGCCCATGGCGGGCATCAGCCAAATACCGGTCATGGCAGGTGCCCAGGGGACATTCTGCGTCACGGTAACGGTGTAGGTGCCGGGGGTGGTGGGAATACCGGTCAGCTTGATGCCATCGTTGACGGTGATGGCCTTCTTGGTGCGCAGGCCGTAGGCAGTGCTGAGAATCTTCTCAGCTTCCATGCCGGGAACGGAGCCCTCGATGTCATAGGACATCTCGTGTTTCTCCTCCGCATCCTCGATGGCGATGGTCACGCCGTCAGCGTGGGTCTTTTCCTCGTTGCGCAGGTAGCGGGAACCGTTCATGACGTACCAGTTGGTGATTTCCTTGGGCATGAAGCCGCCGGTGGTCAGGAATGCCTGGTAAGCCAGAGTCTCAGAGGTGATGACCAGCTCGGTCTGCTCACCGCTCTTGACGGTGACCACGGGATTTTCGCCGTTGGCAGCTGCCAGAACCTCACCGTTGACGGTGTAGGGGCTGACGACATTGATGGTCAGCTTGACATTCTGAGCGGAGATGTAGCCGTCGCACTCGATGTCAACCAGAACTTCATAAGTGCCCTGGGCGGGGTACTCGCCGTAGATGTTGTTATCGGCAGTCCAGCCGGTCTTGTACTCGGCATCGCCGGGCTGATACTGACCCACGATAGGACGGTCATAGCTCACAACGAAGCCACTGGCGGTCATGCCTGCGGGCAGTTCCTGTCCCTCTGCCAGGGTGACATTAAAGTCGGTGGTCTCGGCGCAGGCAATCTGAGCGGCGTTGGCCAGACCGTAGCTGACGGTGGCAGTCAGCTCAAAGTCGCTGGCAAAGTTCTTATACTGGTTGGAGTTGACCTTTGCCTGCTGGATGCGCTGTGCGGATTTGCGCATTGCATAGTAGTGGGTGGTGGACTCGAAGGTGTCGTCGCCATCCTCGGTGGGGCAGAGCACGTCGCCCTTGCCGTCACGCAGGGAAGCATCCCACTGACCAACGGTGACATAGCACTTGTGAGCGGTGTCGCTGCCCATCAGGGTGTCGTCACCGGCACGGAGCATCAGGTCGCAGGAGACAAAGTCCTTTGCCCAAGCGTCGTCAACGGTAGCGCCGGTGAAGCCCCACTCGTTGCGCAGCAGCTCCTCGTGAACAGCCCAGTTGTTGGAGTTGACAACGTAGCCAACCCGGTTGAAGGAGGTCATCATGCCATTGGTATGACCGTACTTGACCATCCACTCGAAGGAACGCTGATAGATTTCACGGAACACCTGCTCGGTAGCGAAGGTGCAAACGCCGCCGTAGTCCGCACGGTTGTATTCCTGGACATTGGCAAACATATGCTTTGCGAAGCAGGAAACGCCCTTGCTCTGGCAGCCGTCAACGATAACAGCGGCCATGGAGGCGGTCAGGAAAGGATCTTCGGAGTAGTACTCAAAGGTACGACCGTTGAAGGGGCTGCGATGAATGTTCGTGCCGGGGCCTCGCCAAGAGAACAAGCCCACAAGCAGCGCCTGGTTGCCATACATCTTGCCCTGCTCCTCCAGCAGCTCAATGTTCCAGGTTGCAGCAGCAATGGGGGTGGACTGCCAGCAGGTACCGCCGAACTGAACGGGGCCATCCTTGCCGCCATCGCCATCGGTGAACAGCTTCACCAGTTCTTCCCAGGTCAGGGAGTTCATGTAGGAATCCCACAGCTTGGAGTTCTCATCCTCGGAGGCGATTGCAACGCCGTCGATGACAGTAGGCTCAGTGTAGGTCTTGCCGGCCAGGTCAGCCAGGCGAACCGTGGTCTCTGCGCCCTGGGTCCAGCCTTCGGGAACTTCGGAAACATACCAAGGCTGGCCTTCCTCGTCCATGTAGGGGTAGTAGACTTCCTGGGCATCCAGCATTGCAGCTTCCCAGTCAGCCATAACGCGCTCCTCGGCAGTCTGTGCAGCGGGCTGCTCCAGGCCGGTGGCACGGGAAATCATGTTGTCCAGCAGGTCGTCACGGACGGTTGTGAAGTCGTCCTCATACACGTTCTTGATTTCGGCACCGGTCACCAGGTCAGTCTTGCACTGGATGCCGCTGGCAACGGTGAAGTCCTGGGTGAACACAATGTCGTGAGAGTTGCGCTGCACGGCCAGGCCGTAGGTGCCGGCTTCCAGCTCATAACCGGCGAAGCCATTGTTGTTGGCATCATCCCAGTCATAGGAAGCCATGTCCTGTGCAGTCACTTCGATGGTGACCACGTCGCTCTCGCCGGGCTGAAGCATCTTGGTCTTGGCATAGCCGACCAGGACAGCCTCTGCCTTTTCGATGCCGCCGTTATAATAAGGAGTGTGGGCATACAGCTCCACCACATCCTTACCGGCCACGCTGCCGGTGTTGGTGACCTTCACGGAAACGGAGATAACCTGATTGGCAGCGGTGATGGCAGGATCAGATGCACCGGCCAGCTCCCAGTCAAAGGTGGTGTAGCTCAGGCCGTAGCCGAAGGGATAGGTAACGGCTTCCTGATACCAGCTCTCCCCGTCGGCATCGTCGTGTGCCTTGGTTTCGTAGTAGCGGTAGCCGTAGTAGATGCCCTCGCGGAACTCGGTATCACAGAACAGAGACAGGGTGCCGTCCTCATACTTGAGCCAGGCATCCATCCGGTTGCCTTCTTCATCAACGTTCTGGCTCATGTCGGAGAAGTTGGTGAAGGTGGGATCCTTGGTGAAATCGCTGGGCCAGATGTCAACGGTGTGGCCGGAGGGATTGACCTCGCCGGTCAGAATATTGGCTGCAACCAGAGTGCCCTGGTCGCCGATGCCGCCAACCCACAAAATGGCATCCACACCATACTCGGTATCCACAGGAGCGTTCAGCTCGGGAATCTGCATGATGTTGGAGGAGTTAATCATGACAACGACCTTTTTGAAGTTGGCCTTGGCCAGCTTAATGAGTTCCAGCTCGTTGTCGTCCAGCTGCAAATAGTGGTCGTTGGGGTCGGAGTGGCCTTCCACGCTGTTGGTGGCCAAATCCATGTTCTCGCGGCCGAAGCGGCTGAAGCAGACCACAGCCACATCGTTATAGGATGCAAAGGTGCTGGTAACGGACTTGCTGAAATAGCTCATGGAAGGCTCCAGCAGCTTGCCGGAGTCGTTGGTCTCGTGGACACCGCCCAGAACCTGGAACAGGTTCTCGTACATGGAAACGGTTTTGGGGTTCACATGGAAGCCGGCCTGCTCGAAAGCATCATACCAGCCCAGCTTGTAGTCGGTGCCTTTGGTAGCGCCGGAGCCGCCGCCGCCACGGTTGTAGTCAACGGAGCCAATTCCCAGGAAGGTGACGTTGCGCTCATCGGCACCCAGCGGCAGCGCGCCATTTTCGTTCTTCAGCAGAACCTGACCCTCGCTTGCCATCTGCAGATGCAGACGGTTGCCGGCTTCCAGCGCTTCATCGAGACTGCTGTAGTCGGCGTAGAAACGACCGCGTGCGTTCAGGTCGCCGGACACGGTGCCGGTGAGGTCAACGTACTTGGTGTCGAGTGTCTCGCCCATGGCAACACCGGGAACCACGGTTGCAACCATGGAGCCAGCCAGTGCAAGAGAGAGCATACTCTTAACAAACTTGTTCATTTCTTGTCCTCCTTTTTAATTTGACCACGGAATTCCGCAATCCTTTTTGATCCCAGGGACATCGTAGCATACTTTTGCGGTTATGAACGGTATGTAAACTTTTTCGCGCGGTTTTTTCACTTTTCCGTTGTTGCACCCTGCACAAAAAACGCCCCGCAATTGCGGGGCGTTTCGGTAAGTTTCGTAAAAAATCTAGTCAAATAACGGGAACATCAGGCTCAGGCTGAATTGGCCATCCTCGGCGCGGATTTGCAGGCTTCCCTCATACCGCTGCGCCAGCGCCTGAATGCTCTGCATTCCAAAGCCATGGTTCGTCCGATCCTCATTGGTGGTCTGGGGAATGCCGTTTACAAATTTCATTTCCCCCAGATACCGGTTTTCCTCCTCAATCAGCAGGAAGCCCCCTTCGGTGCGCACCGTCAGGGAAATCACCCGTTCCTCCGGCTCCCGGATTTGCGCCACCGCATTGATGGCGTTGTCCAGAATGTTGCCAAACAAAGCGTAGACATCTCCGTCCGGCAGGAATTTCAGCTTCTCTCCATTTGCAAGGCAGGTCAGCTGGATGTTCTGCGTCCGGCAAACCAGCATTTTTTCGGACAGCACCACATCCAGGGCGGTGGAGCCGGTGTTGACAGAGTCATCGTAAATGCGCACCAGCTTATCAAGCTCTTTCAGGCTGCTGCGGTAGCCCTCCTGCCCCAGCGCCGCAATCTGATGGCGGATGTCGTGGCAGCGGATGTTGATGGCATCCTGGGCGCTTTTCTCCCGCTGATAGCGTTCCCGCTCCTCCGCCAGCATATGCATGGCAATTTCAGCCCGACGATCGGTTTCTGCCTCCCGGCAAAAGCAGGTTGCGACGATTACCACCAGCAAAGAGCAGATGGCCAGCAGCAAATTGATCAGTGCCACGGCATCCTGCCCGTTTCTGAACTGAATCGGACGAGCCAAAATATCCAATATAATAAACATCCCCACCGCCATTGCCGACATTCCAACCACCACCCGGCGATCCAGCCGCTCAAAGGAATTGAAGCGGCGGTAGTTCCCATGCCACACTGCAATGTTGCAGAACGCCATCAGGCTGCCCAGGAGCATCAGGAAAAGCAGCACTCTGTCCACCAGCAGGGGGAAGTTCGGAATCATATACCGGGGGATTTCAATGAGATGTTCGCAGGCGCTTTGAATACTATAGGAGATTGAAACGGCGTAGAGCGCCGAATAGGCCGAGACATCACAGGAGAAAATAATCGCCATCACACACAGCAAATATAACCCCATATACCGGATAATTCCGGTGATGGCAAATTTCTCAAATTCGCTTACAAACGGAAGGCGTGTCATCATCATCCATGCCATTCCAATCAAAAAGCTCAGCGCCATGCGCACATAGCGGGTGGGCTTTCCCGGATGCCAGCCGGTGATGAGCATCCCACCACCCATGACAAACAGGGTAATAAGCATATCATTTTGTATGAAATAAATGATGTAATGCAGGAGCTTCATTTCCGCTACCTCCCCGTTTTGGAAAGATGCAGCGCTTCAATGAAGCCCTTGCGGCGGCGCATGGAGATGGGAAATTCCCGCTCCCCCAGATAGACATTCTCTGCGTCCATCCGGGTAACGTGGTGCAAATTGATGATGGTCTGATTGTTGACCCGGAAGAAAATGTTTTTCGGCAGCCGCTCCTCCACCATTTTCAGCGTTCCATAGCTGCGAAGCACCCCTCCGGCGGTTTGATAATGAATGTGGTGATCGAAGATTTCCACATACAGCAGCTCATCCGGGCGGATAAACACCTTGTTTTTGTCCGTATCCAGGGCAATGGTTCCCTCATTCCGGCGGCAGCGCGGCAGCAGGCGCTTGAGCTTCATTTCCAGCGCCGTGGGGCTCACCGGCTTGAGAATATAGTCCGCCGCCTGAACCTCATAGCCCTGAATGGCATACTGCGCCAGCGCCGTGAGGAACACCAGCACCACGGTACTGTCCCGCTCCCGCAGCTTGCGGGCGGCCTCCATGCCATCCATCACCGGCATACGAATATCCATAAAGACAATGTCGACCCCTTCGGCATATTCCTCCAAAAAGGTCAGCGCATCCCGATACCACTGAATCTGGAATTCCACATTTTCCTTTTGGGCATACGCCTTTAAAATGTCACAAAATCGGTCTGCATTATACTTTTCGTCCTCCACCAATGCAATTCTGTACATTGATTTGTCCCCTTTTTAATCTCTTTTTAGATAAAGTATACAGGGTTTTTGCAGAAAAAGCAAGAATAATCTGGGCGGCAGTGCCGCCGGACAATGATGCTGCGAACCATGTACGAATCCATTGGTTTCCTGACCCGCCCGGTGAACGGCACGCGCTCTCTGTAGGGGTCGACTAGCAGTCGACCCGTCGGCGGCTTTGCCGCCGCAGTTGTAGGGGCGCATAGCATCCGCCCGAACCCCCATGAAACTGAGCTGTTTGTTGAATGGGGATGGTTTTGGCGCTTCGCGACGGGTCGACATACTCGTCGACCCCTACAGGGTGCAGCGCAAGACGGTTTTTGAGCGATAACGAACCGGGCGGGTTAGGGAACCAACGTATTCGTACTATCCCCGCAGCGTCACTGTCCGACCGCACTGCGGTCAATCCTCTGCAAACAGGGTCTGCTTACAGTACTGCACGATGGAGGAGCGCTTGACGATGCCGATAAAGGCATCCTTGTCATCCACCACGGGAACAAAATTCTGGGTGGAGGCTCGGTCAATCAGCTCATGCATGGAGGTGGTGACCCGCACGGGGACATTGTCCTTGCGGCGGTAGATTTCCATGATGCGGTGCGCCTCCGCCTGACGCATATCCATGTAGCACACATTTTTCATGGCCCACAGTAAATCTCCTTCGGTGAGGGTTCCCCGGTATTCTCCCCGGCGGTTCAGGATGGGCAGTGCCTGATAGCCGGCGGCTTCCATTTTTTCCAGCGCTTGTCGAACGGTATAATCATCGTACAGGTATGCACACATCGCCTTGGGCAGCAAAAAGAACAAAATATTATTCATTTACGGTTCTCCTTCTCCTTGATCGGCTGAACTGCCGGTCTCTCCGTTTATTTATTATATCACAATGGAGATCGGAAAGCATGAATATTTTTTGTTATTTTGCTCAGTTGCTTCCAAAAAGTCACCCGTATATTTGTTAATTATTAACAATATGTAAATTGGGCAGGAGATTTTCCCCTGCCCAACCGGTTTTTAGTTATGGAACTGGAACTCCGTCATGTCCAGTGTTGCAAAATAGTCCATGGGGGTTTCCGCCCGACGGATAAGCTGGAAGGAGCCGTCCTCTTTCAGCAGCACCTCGGCGGAACGAAGCTTGCCGTTATAATTGTAGCCCATGGAATAGCCATGCGCGCCGGTATCGTGAATCACCACAATGTCCCCCACGTTGATTTGGGGCAGACTGCGCTCAATGGCAAACTTGTCGTTGTTCTCGCACAGGCCGCCAATCACATCATACACATGGTCGAGGATGGCATCCTCCTTGCCCAGCACGGTGATGTGGTGATACGCGCCATACATGGCCGGACGCATCAGGTCAGCGGCGCAGGCATCCAGCCCCACATACTCCCGATAGATGTGCTTCTGGTGCAGCACGGTGGAAACCAGGTGGCCATAAGGAGCCAGCATAAACCGCCCCAACTCCGTGAAAATCGCCACGCCGTGATTTCCATGGCTTTGTCCAGGGTCAGGAATGCGGTTTTTTTCATGGTGTGCGTCCTCTTTCTGCTGCGCGTCTGTGTCCACAGAAGCGATACATCTGTTTTTCTTTTATACTAGTGGAAAATGCACAAGTTGTCAACAATTTTTTGTGCTTATCCGCCAATAGAATCCAACTCTCCTGGCAGTAGAGTGGCTCTACAGGGCGGAGTGGCAGGAGAAATACCGGGCGGAGAGGGAATGGCAGCAGGTGTAGGGTGCATTTTTCATAGCACAGAGGTATCATAAAAGTAATCTAAGAAGCCAGGAGGCAAAGCATCATGACCAGAGTCAACCGAACCAAATTATGTGACCGCATTCTCCCGGACTACACCCGCGGGGAAGAAATTTTGAATACCACCACCCATATCATCGGGGGTGCCTTTTCCGTGGCGGCGCTGGCGCTGTGTGTTGTCTTTGCGGCACGGCATAAAAATGTCTATGGCATCATCTCGTCCGTTATCTATGGCGTAACCATGATTGCCCTGTATACCGTTTCCAGCGTGTACCACGGTATGCCCGTCGGCATGGGCAAGAAAGTCATGCAGGTGATTGACCACTGCACCATCTATTCCATGATTGCAGGAACCTATACCGTGATGGCGCTGTCCGCCCTGCGCCCCATGTACCCCAGGCTGGGGTGGGGCATATTTGCCTTTGAGTGGATCATGGCAATTTTCGCCACAGTGCTCACCGCCATCGACCTCAAAAAATATCGGGTGCTGTCCATGGTGTGTTACATCGGTTTGGGCTGGGCCATTATCCCCTTCGCGCGGCAGACCTATACCGTGCTCACCCAAAATGGCTTCCTGTTCCTGCTGTGGGGCGGCATCGCCTATACCATTGGCGCAGTGATGTATGGCATCGGCTCTAAAAAGAGATGGATGCACTCCGTGTTCCACATCTTTGTGGTGCTGGGCAGTGTGCTGCAATTCTTTGCCGTGCTGCTGTACGCAGTTTAAAATTTCATTTTCCCCGACACACCAACGAAAACCCCGCTGCATTTTGCAGCGGGGTTTTCAGCAAAAGGGGTTAGAAAGAAGAGAGGTAGAAAAGAGGGGTCTACGATGAGAAAGGGAGCGGCTCACGGCTTCCGCAACCTTTCTTGTCCTTAGAATATCCCGGGGTTTTGAACGTCCAATAACAGATTTGAAAACAAAATGCGGCCAAATTATGAACGTTCTTCTCCTCTGGTCAGCGCCATGGCAACCGCCACCGCACTGATGCCGCCGGCCAGCTTTCCTGCAATCATGGCTGGCAGCAGCTCTGGCGCAAAGCCCGCGGTAAAACCCAGGTGGTCACCAAACACAAAGGCCGCCGACACTGCAAAGGCAACATTGACCACCTTTCCCCGGGGATTCATATCCTTGACCATACCAAAGGTGGCAATGGAATTGGCAAGGCTGGCAATCAGTCCCGCCGCCGCGGCATCGTTGATGCCCAGCTTTTTCCCGACGGCCAGCAGGGGCTTTTGCAGCAGGCGGGTAACCACTGCCACCAGGGGGAAGGCTCCCGCCAGCACAATGGCGATGCTGCCCACCGTCTGAAAGCCCTCGGAAATATCCGCCATGCCGGGAATCAAAACAGCGCCCGTCAATGCCTTTACAATGGCCGCCGCCAGCCCTACCGTGATGACGGCCACCACCCCTTTTCCAAAGATGGCGAAGCCCTCAACCATTTTCTTCTCCGCTTTCCACAGCCCCAAGGCAATCAGAATTGCCAGGAGCACAATGGGGATGAGATTGCGCAGCACCATCCCCACCGGGAATCCGGCCACCAGGCCGCCCACCAGCACCCCCACCGGAATGGTGACAATGCCGCACAGGACACCCTTTGCCATATAGGGGCGATCCTCCTCCTGCAAAATGCCCATGGCAACCGGAATGGTGAATACGACGGTCGCCCCCAGCATGGAGCCAACGATGACCCCGCCCAGGGCGGCAGCCTGGGGGTCCTCCGTCAGCTCCCGCGCCAGCACTCCGCCGCCCATGTCACAGGCCAGAATGGAACCGGCAAACATGGCCGCATCCGCCCCCAGAAGATGAAACACCGGCACCACCGCTGGCCGCAGCACCGCCGCCAGCACCGGGGCAAGGCAGACAATGCCCACCATTGCTAGCGCCAGAGACCCCATGGCAAGAATGCCGCTTTCAAACTCCTGACCAATGCCAAAGCGATTGCCTGCAATTCTGTCCGCCGCGCCCAGCACGGCAAACACCGCCATCAGCACAATCAGCAGTCGGTCAGCAGACATATTTTATCCCTCCGTATGCTTCTTTCCGTCATCCACAATGGCAACCACCGCCGCATCCACCGGGGCATCCATGCAGTAGCGGGAGGCGACGGTTCCGGTTGCCAGCAGCACCCGGTCGCCGGGTCCCGCTCCCACCTGGTCAGCAGCCACCAGCTCCTCCTCCCCGGTGCGCACCACCAAAAAGGTCTGCCCCTGAAGACACTGCGCCTTTCGGGTTGCCCAAATGGAACCTATAACATTACCGATTTTCAATGGTTTCCCTCCAAAATTTCCTTTGCCAAGGGGGTCAGCACGGCATCAAAGCCAGGGCGTTCCCCCCGCTGCCGCAGCCGTCTGGCTTCCTCTGCGGTGACAAGCCGCTTCCGGCCACCGTCCGTAAACAGCACGCCCCAGTTTTTCAGCTCCCGCCGGGCAGAG
>ERZ837910.4735-NODE-4735-length-12963-cov-6.844050_pt1 | contig 12963 bp, 12 predicted proteins | sample MGYA00519940_ERZ837910 | MGnify/ENA primary metagenome ERZ837910 (study PRJEB31850, sample SAMEA3708825) | human gut metagenome | biome: human gut; feature: human-associated habitat; material: faeces | place: China | collected 2014 ... | reverse complement strand
GGTAAATGTCTATGGTGTAGCTCATCGACTGGAAAACGAAGAACGAGATGCCGACCGGGAGGAAGATGTTCTGGAATTGCAGGAAGCCTTGTCCGAACAGCTGGTTGGAGATGTCGATGAGGAAGTTCGTGTACTTGAAATACCCCAGCATGCCGAGGTTCACCGCGACGCTCAATACCACCAGCCAGCGTTTCGTCCACCGGAAGCGCGCCCGGTAGATGCCCCGGGCGATCAGGAAGTCGCTCGCCGCGGCGAAGACGAGCAGCAGGAAATAGATGCCGCTCGACTTGTAGTAGAAATAGAGCGAGAAGGCGATGACGTAGACGATGCGGGCCATCGGTGCGCGGCGGAAAACGCTGTAAACGAGCAGGAATCCCGCGAAGAGGAACAGGAACAGCCCGCTGCTGAAAATCAGCGGCGAGGAGGCGTCGTAGGCAAACAGCGCCTGGAGCCTGTCGGTGATGCCGTCCGTTGCGGGAAAGGTCATTGCGCGCGCGGGTTAAGGGGTGCGGAGGACGGGAGGATGCTGCGGTCGACGGCGGCCCTGCGCGCCGAGTCGAGGACGGCCTGCGCCGCACGGCGGCGCAGGCTGGCGATCCGCTGCTCGGTGTAGACTTCCGAGACTCCGGCGTTGATGGCGTCGAACAGCGCCCATGCCACGCGGCGCCCTCCGGCGTAGTTGATGTGGGTGTAGTCCTTGCCCGCCCAGCCGTTCTTGACGAACTGTTCCATGCCGCCCAGGGCGCGCATGGCGTCGCACGTGGGCCAGAAGGCCGCGCCCGTGTTCCGAGCCGCACGGCGCTGGCAGTCGAGCATGTGTGGGATGGCGTCCATCGGTTCGAATCCGGCGTCGGTCTTCACCGAACGGTCGCTGACGCCCAGCACGAGCACCGCCGCCCCCGGGAAGCACTGGCGGACATAGGCGATCATCTTCTCGATCTGCCCGGCGTAGTTGGTGTAGTTCTTCACGCCCGGCTGCATGATGTTCAGCCCGTACTGGAGCACCACCAGATCGTAGCCCAGCATGGCGTTGATCTGGGCGTTGACCGACGGGTTGGTCCAGAACATCGCCTGCCCGTTGTTGCTGCGCACGGAGTAGTTGTCGACCACGACGCCCCGGCTTTCGAAAACCGCTCCGTAGCCGACGAAGTCCTCCGCGCCGGAGAGCACCTTGAAGGCGAGCGAGCGGACACGGGGGGCCGAAACGGCGATCTGCCGCACGGCGTCGTCGCCCGCGATGTCGAATTCGCGGCGCTGGGCGTCGTTGAGCGTCACCTCGACGCGGCTGTCGCGGGGCGAGAGGAAGAAGACGCGCGCCGTGGTGCACGAATCGAGGCGTTTGCGGTAGTCGGTGCTCTCCCAGCGGGTCGAAGCCCCGGCCGCAGGCTGGCTCACCCAGCCCGAGACGTAGAAATTCTCGCGCAGGCGCGCGGGTGCGGCTTTGCGCTGCATGATGTTGTAGGTCGTCCAGCCCTTCGACTGGGTTTTGACCGTGCGCCGGAACGCCGTCAGCGGCGAGGCCATCGGGGCGAATCCCGCGCCGCCGCCCGAGTAGGCCGACTGGAGCCGTTCGCGCAGGTCGGCCGTGAGGATGTCGCCCTCGACGAACGAGTCGCCCAGGAAGGCGATGCGCACCGGGCGCGGAGCGTTGAGCAGCGTGTCGCAGAAGGCCCGGATGCGTCCGCTGTCGCTGAAATCCTCGATCGGGGTCAGCGTCGCGACGAAGCGCGCCGAGTCGGGCACGGCGCGTTCGCGGCGGGCCGTGTCCTGCGCGAGGAGCCATTCGTAGGTGATCTGCACCTCGCGCGGGGTGGTGTCGGCCTCGATGCGTTCGGCGACGGCGGCCATGTCGATATGGAACTCCTCTTCGTCGAAGAGCGCCGGCTCGGCGGCGGGTTCGGCCGCTTCGGCGTCGTCGAACGAAAGGAGGTCCGAGAGGATGTTGGCGCGGCGGAGTTTCACGCCCCCGACGCTTTGCGGAGGGATGAAACTTACGGCCACGAGCACTGCGATGAGCGCTGCGGCCGCCAGCCAGCTGTGGTGGGTGTAATCTTTTCCGGGGGTGTTCATCGGTGGGTCAGTCGCGCCGTCCGAGGATCAGGAAGACGTAGTAAAGCACCGACGCGATGGCGCTCAACGCCGCTACGAGGTAAGTGCGGGCCGCCCACGAGAGGGCCTCTTTGGCCTGCGCGAGCTGTGCTCCCTGCATCGTGCGGCTGGTCTGGAGCCACTCCACGGCGCGGGCCGAGGCGTTGTACTCGACGGGCAGCGTGACGAGCGAGAAGAGGGCCGACATGGCGATCATGCCCACGCCGATCCAGCACAGCAGTTCGTTCTGCGTCGAGGCGAGGATGACGAGACCCAGGATGATGACCCACGTGGCGGCCGTCGAGGCGAACTGCACGACGGGGACCAGCTGCGAACGCAGCGTCAGCGGGGCGTAACCGCGGGCGTGCTGCACGGCGTGGCCGCACTCGTGGGCCGCCACGGCCGCGGCGGCGACGCTCGACGACGAGTAGACCGAGTCGCTCAGGTTGACGGTCATCGTCTGCGGGTTGAAATGGTCGGTGAGGTGTCCGCCCACGTGCGTCACCTTCACGTTGTGGATGTTGTTGTCGCGCAGCATCTTCTCGGCGACCTCGGCGCCGGTCAGCCCGCCGGGGAACTGCACCTTCGAATACTTCTTGAACACCGATTGCAGGCGCGCCTGCACGATGAACCCGATGACGCCGATGGCGATGATCAGGACGAACATGCCCATCGTCGCGGCGTCGTAGCGCGCGGCGTGCGGCTCTGCATAACCTGCCTGGAGCAGGGCAATCATAGGAAATGTCATAGCGTTGTCTGTTTTGTTTTCCGGTGCGTGTAATACGCTCCCGCCTGCTGCGAGGGCATCAGCACCATATCATTAACGTTCATATGGGCGGGTAATTGTGCCGCCCATGCGATTGCTTCCGCAATGTCGGCGCCGGTGAGCGGTTCGACGCCGTCGTAAACCGCGTCAGCGCGCTTCTTGTCGCCGTGGAAACGCACTTCGGAAAATTCGGTCTCGACCATTCCCGGGCGGATCTCCGTCACCTTGATCCCGGCCGAAAGTAGGTCGGCGCGCATCGACTGCGAAATGGCGTGCACGGCGTGTTTCGAGGCGCAGTAGACCGCGCCGTTCTCGTAGGCCTCGGTCCCGGCGATCGAGCCGATGTTGAAGATGTGCCCGCGGCCCGCGGCGACCATCTTGGGCGCGATGACGCGCGTGACGTAGAGAAGCCCCTTGACGTTGGTGTCGATCATGGCGTCCCAGTCGCGCGTGTCGCCCAGGTCGATGTGCTCCAGTCCGGCGGCGAGACCCGCGTTGTTGACCAGCAGGTCGATGTTTTCGAGCGGAGAGAGGTTGCGGCGCACCTCCTCCTCGGAGCGCACGTCGAAGGCGAGCGTCGTGCAGCGGCCGCCCGCCGCTTCGATCTCCGCGCGCAGCGTCGCGAGCCGGTCGGCCCGGCGGCCCGTGGCGATGACGGCGTATCCCTCCTTTGCCAGCCGGAGCGCCGTGGCGCGTCCGATGCCCGAAGTGGCTCCCGTAATCAATGCCTGTTTTTGCATACGAAAAACGTTTGTTTTCCGCAAAGATACAAAAAAGTAGGATGGCTGCAAAACAGAATTGCGGGCGCGTTTGTAAAACCTTCCGGCTGATAAAAAGTGTCGTTACGATACCGGAAATACGAAATTTATATGTTACTTTGTACAAATTTTCGACAAGACAGCGCACCGTGAATCTCGCCTTTTTCATCGCACGCCGCATGGCGCAGCCCGCGCCCGGGAACAAGCCCGGGGTGATGGAGCGTATCGCCGTGGCGTCGGTGGCGCTGGGGATGGCGGTGATGATCCTCGCGATGGCCGTCATCATGGGCTTCAAACGCGAGGTGGCGCGCAAGATGACGGGGTTTGCGGCTCACGTCGCGGTGACCGACATAAGGGGCGTGAACGCGCTCGATGCGCAGCCCGTGCGCCGCAGCGCGCATGTCGAGGAGCTGATCCGCCGGACCGACGGGTTCGTGGCGATGGCTCCCTATGCCGTCAAGGGGGGCATTGTCCGCACGGCCGACGCCGTGGGCGAGGTGATGCTCAAGGGTGTCGAGGCGGATTACGACTGGTCGTATTTCCGCGAATGGCTCGTCGCGGGGGAGCTGCCCCGTGTGGGCGGCGAGGTCCGCACGAAGGACATCCTGCTGTCGCGCACGCTGGCCGACAAACTGCTGCTGGGCGTGGGCGACAAGGTCGAGATGCTGTTCGTCGAGCCGGGCGAAATGCCGCGCCGCGACCGTTTCAAGGTGGCGGGCGTCTACGAGTCGGGGATGGAGGAGATGGACGGCGTGGTGGTCGTGACGGACATCCGCAACGTGCAGCGGCTCTCGGAGTGGGGACCGGACGAGATTTCGGGCTACGAGATCCTGACGCGCTCGCTGGCCGGCGCCGACACGTTCGCCCGGACGCTGGGCCGGACGCTGTTGTACGATGATGCCGAAGATTCCGAAAACCTCGCCGTGACGAGCGTCCGGGAGCGGTACGCCAATATTTTCGATTGGCTGAAGGCCCACGATGTGAATGCCGCGGTGGTGATCGTCATCATGCTCGTGGTGGCCTTCTTCAACATGACCTCGGCGCTGCTGATCCTCGTGCTGGAGCGGACGCGGATGATCGGTCTGCTGAAAGCCTTCGGGATGCGCAACGGCTGTCTGCGGCGCATCTTCCTCTGGCGGGCGGCGCTGGTGACCCTGCGGGGGCTGGCGTGGGGCAATGCCGCCGGACTGGGGTTGTGCCTCGTGCAGAAATGGACGCATCTGGTGAAGCTCAGCTCCGAGGGATACCTGCTCTCGGAGGTGCCCGTGTCGCTGGGTTGGGGCTGGTGGCTGGCGCTCAACGCGGGGTTCGTCGCCGCGATCGTCGCCCTGCTGGTGATCCCGACGGCCGTGGTCTCCACCGTGAAGCCCGAAGAAACGATTAGATACGAATGAAACCATACAATACAGATCAGACCAAAAAGGAGGAGGTGCGCGAGATGTTCGACAACATCGCGCCAAAGTACGACCTGCTGAACCATACGCTTTCGATGAGCATCGACCGCGTGTGGCGCCGCCGCGTGGTCGGCGAGGTGCGCCGCGCAAAGCCCGGCCGCATCCTGGACGTGGCGACCGGAACGGGCGACCTGGCGATCGCCATGGCCCGCCGCATCCGCGACGTGCAGGTGCTCGGGGTGGACCTTTCGGAGCAGATGCTCGCCGTGGCACGCCGCAAGATCGAGGCCCGGGGGTTGGACGGGCGCATCGTCCTCGACCGGGGCGATGCCGAGCGTCTCGCTGTGGCCGACGCGTCGGTCGATGTGGCGACCGTGGCGTTCGGGGTGCGCAACTTCGGAGACCTCGGGGCCGGGCTGCGCGAACTGGCCCGCACAATAAAACCCGGGGGCAAAGTCGTTATCCTGGAGTTTTCGCGTCCCCGCAACCGGGTGTTCCGGGCGTTGTACGAATTTTATTCCTACAAAATCCTGCCCCGCATCGGCGGGCTGGTGTCGCGCGACAAACGGGCCTACGAGTATCTTCCAGCCTCGGTCGGGGAGTTTCCCGCGCCGGAGGAGTTCATGGCGATGATGGCCCGGGCGGGATTTCGCAACTGCCGGGCGCGGAGCCAGAGTTTCGGTATCGCACAAATATATATAGGAGAAAGATGAAGATGATACAACGTTATTCGGTGTACGTATTGCTGCTGGCGGTCGCGGTGTCGCTCTCTTCGTGCCGCCGCGCCGTGGAGAAGGCCCGGCGCAACATCCGCTTCGAGGGCATTGAAAGGGTCGAGCGTCAGGGACTGACGGGCGCCGAGGTGGTCGTGCGGGTGATGAACGATACGGGTTACAAGCTGGTGCTCGATGCCGCGGAAATGGGCGTTTACTATGCCGGCGGCCGTGTGGGGACGGTCGTCCTGCGCGAGGCGGTCGAAGTGCCCCGCCGTACGACGGACAGCTTCCGGACCTTGTGGCAACTGAAAATCTCCGACCCGCTGGCGCTCTACGTGCTGGCCCGGAAGGTGAAGTCGGGCGATCTGTCGCAGGTCGAGGTGTCGTATGCCGTGGAAGGGCGCGGAGGCCCGGCTCCCGTGAAAATTTCGCGCGAACGGATGCCGTTGTCGGATTTTTTGAATACCTTTGGCCTTACGATCGAGGACGTTAAAAAACAGTTGAAATAATGCGCAGATTGCTTTTCCTCATGCCGATTCTCCTGTGCGCGGCCGTTTCCGCGCACGCGCAGTCGCTCGACGCCTTTAAGCAGCGTCTGGCGGAACCCACGCCCGGGGCGACGCTTTTCAACCGGGCGCAGGTCACCGTCACCGAGCATGACGACGCCGCACGCGCCGTGGCCGACGCCGCGCGCGCCGGGCAGCGGCTCTATTTCGAGGGTTTTCACCGGGTCTGCGTCTTTTCGGACAACGGGCCTGCGGCGCGCGACGGGGCTTTTGCCGCCAAGGCGCTGTTCGAGGAGACTTATCCCGACGTGAAGGTTTACGTGGATTACGAGATTCCCTATTTCATCGTTTCGGCGGGCAACTGCCTGACCAAGGAGGAGGCCATCATGCTCAAGGGGCGTGTGTCGGCGACCTTCCCGAAGGCTTTTCTCAAGCAGCTGAAGAGGGAGAAATCCCCGATTTCCAACCTTTTGGACCAATAAAAGTCCGGTTTCGAAAAATAATTCTTTTTTCTTTGCTTTTCCCGGGCGAATATTTAACTTTGCGGCGTTACGGAACAATTAACAATTAAATGTTTAATGCCATGAAAAAGATTGTCTCTTTTGTCATCGTCCTGGCTGCCGTCGCAATGGTAGGCTGCTGTGGAAATTCGAACAAGAAGGCTGCCGAGGGCGCTGCCGCCGCTGCCGCTACCGAAGCTTCGGCTTGCGCAAACTGCGCCGAGAAGTGCGATTCGACGGCTGCATGCTGCGCCGAGAAGGCCGATTCGACCAAGGCCTGCTGCGAGAAATCGTGCTGCGAGAAGGCCGAGGCAAACAAGTAGTCGCCGGTTAGGTTTGAGAGTGAGGGAGATTCTTCGGAATCCCCCTTTTTTGTTGCCGCACGGAATTGCCGTGCGGTTTTAGATTCGGCGCGGAATGTGTACGGGGAGTGGAAAAAATGGTTATTTTTGCATGAAATACCCGCAATTATGAAAGTACTGCTTATCAACGGAAGTCCCCGCCGCGAGGGGAACACCTTCATCGCGCTTTCCGAAGCGGCCCGCGCGCTCGAAGCCGAGGGCGTCGGGGCGGAGATCGTCTCGATCGGAACCAAGGCCGTGCAGGGATGCATCGCCTGCGGAAAGTGCGCCGAACTGGGGCGCTGCGTCTTCAACGACGCGCTTTACAACGAGGTTCGCGAGAAACTCGTCGGGGCCGACGCCCTGGTGGTCGGTTCGCCGGTCTACTATGCCGGGCCGAACGGGTCGCTGTGCGCCCTGCTGGACCGGCTGTTCTACTCCTGTTCCGACCGCCTGGCCTACAAGCCTGCCGCGGCGGTGGCCGTATGCCGCCGGGGCGGGGCGAGCGCGACGTTCGACCGGCTGAACAAGTATTTCACGATTTCGAACATGCCCGTCGTGTCGTCGCAATACTGGAACAGCGTCCACGGGAGGCTGCCGGGCGAGGCGGCGCAGGACGCCGAAGGGTTGCAGACGATGCGCGTGCTGGCCCGCAACATGGCGCGGATGCTCCGGGCCGGACTGCTGGCTTCGGAAGGCCGTCCCGAACCGGAAGAGCGGGTCGTGACGAGTTTTATCCGCTGAAAGGCCCGTCCGCAGGGCGGATGAACGGAAAAAGAGCGCCGCTATTTGCAGAATCGGGAAATATTGTGTACTTTTGGGGCACCTTTCGGAAAGATGCAGGAGTGGTTGAACTGGCCCGCCTGGAAAGCGAGTAAACCCCTAAAGGGTTTCAGGGGTTCGAATCCCCTCCTCTCCGCAAACAAGCTTGAATACCAAGCAATTACAGAAAACACGCACAGTTTTACGCACACAAAAGCTAAAAACTGTGTGTGTTTTTATATATCTGTTAATGATTTCATCGGAAATTATGTGGGAAAATGATAAAATTACAATAGAACAGAAATACTTCGAACTTCTTAATGGGAGCAATATATTATTGTTCGGGATAGTAAAAGATCACACTGAGAAAATCCGACCGATTTACCCAATCGTGACTTTTATTTTACAAAGGTTAGAAACTGTTATTGAATTGACTAGCAACTACAAAGTATGGGATGCAGAAATCGTACTCCGATCCGCAATGGAAACATTTGTAAAGTTAGTGTATATAACTATCGCACCAATTGACGATCGATCAAAAAGACTGGATGAATTTTGGAATAGCTTAGCCGAAATCAATTCAATAAAGATGTCTGAACAGGCTAAAAAAAATTTGCAAATATTCGGTAATAGCGAGGTTCATAAAATTGCCTATATGCCTTTATTACTTCCTGAGAGTTTAGAAAATAGATTACGTGAAAAATGGCCTAGAAAAGAGCGACAAGCAATTGAAAAACGGTGGTCGTTTACCGAGATATTAAATTATATAGCCACTGAATATAAAGAAACCCCTTGGGAGAATATTACAGCATTGAGTCATGGCTATCGTATGAGTAGTCATGTTATGCATGGGGATGAAACAGGAATACAGATTATAGAAGAGCGCGATAATCGACCTGAAGACGCACGAGATAAAGCATACAGAGGTCACATTCTACGGTTATATAGCGATTGCCTTGTGTTTACCATTCAGACGGGTGCTTTAACTATGAAGTATTTGGGTTTTAACAAAGAGCAATCTCTCTTTTTCGATATTATGAAAGAAATTAAGTCCATTGAAAAATTAGAAGCAAAATATAAAGATAAAATATTCGAAGAATCCTACTACGATAAATATAGATAGCGGGTAGAATACCCGCTATTCACTCTTATCGCTAAATGCATTTACGGTGTAGCCAAGAAATTTTTAATTTTTGCTTTTATATTTTCAAAAGTTGCTGTAAGCCTGCTGCTTTTAGCGACAGGAGTCAGTAACGATGTGTGAGCCAATGCATCCCTTATCGGCTTATATTCTTTAGCATCTTGCTCTAAACGCTGTCTCTCTTGTTGATCTGCAACAATAGTCGCTGAAAGAAAAGCCAACGATTTCATTTCTAGATAAGAAAGGTCATTCGGATTTTGCCGTATTTCAAAAGCAATATTCCCGTCTTGTTTATTTCTGATTTCTTTAGCCCTGAATCCCCTTTGAGGATCGTGCACTTCGTTATGTGCTGTTTGGCTTAAAGGAATGTTTTTCTTTTGAATAAACTTTCGTAAAAGATTTTCTGAAACAAAACATTCACCATATGAAGCAAAATTAAATTGAGCATCATTAGATAGCCCATCAATCCAAGCATTAACTTCATCGCCGTTGGGACTTCCTTGCGGTGGAGTATAATCGACAGAAATAGCATTAAATAATTCTCGCGATTTTCGTTCTTTCTTATTGATTCTAGGGTTTTCCCCATCTCCGTCTTGTCTAAGTTCTATACGCCATTTATCCCAATCGTCAATAATATGCTCTCTTAATAGTTTTCCAATTTCAACGAGCAATTCCTTAAATAATGGATCATCAGACACGACACCTTCTCTACTACTAGTAAAGCGATCCGCTCCAGCCCCATCGTCTAACTCATTATAGTGTATTTGGCCATATATATAGCTTTCAACAAGTCGAGCTTGAGGGATGTGTTTCAAAATATTTCTCTCACGAAGTCTTCCATTCACATACAAATCAATCGAAACATTCTCATCAGCACCTCTGATTTTTAAATTAGAAGGAAGTAATACTGATGCAATGAATCCATTTATTCCGTCCGGCGCTTCTAAATCCTTATTCCGTTTCAGAGAGTTGTTGCCAATAAGTTTGTTATCAACGTAAGGATCGTTAGGGTCGTTTATCTTCCATAAGAATTGAGTAGTATTAGCTAAATCGCTCAATTCGTCTACTGTGATCGGATCGCCATTTACATATATTGTAAAAGCAGGATCAAGTAAGGAAAATTTAAAAGAAAGCGCAATTAATTTGCGAATCTGTTCGACTCTGCTTCTTATTCCTTCATTAAGTTCTTCGAAGAAAATAATCGTTCCACTTTCATTGTCACCGATAAATGGGGCTAATAAATCCTCATTTATCGGTTCTAGACTATATTGATCGGGAGACATATCGTGAATTATCGCGTCATCTAATCCTGTATTATCGATAACCCCTCCGATGTATTCTCCCTCGATAGTTTTGGTGTAAATTGAGATACGCTTCGCACAAGACAATAGTGCGAGCTTCCCGATACCTTTTCTTCCTATATAAGGCCGCCCGCTATCGGTAGTTACATCTCCATCTTTTCTTTTAGAATACCCGATACGCAGAAATTTTTCTTGAAAATCCTCTTCATCCATCCCTTTACCATCATCCTTAATGACAAAAAAATTCCGGTCTCGATCAATTGTAATCCAAACATTCTTTGCATCCGCATCCCAAGAATTGGATATAGCCTCACCAATAACAGTTATGAAATTTCTATACAGATTTCGTCCTAGATGATTCAATATACTAAGAGAAATATTAAAATTGAATTCGGCCATTTTTATTATTGTTTAGGTGATGAAATACTGCCAACTAATTTAATAAAAAAAACTCTTTTTACCAAATATCCAAACATAACAATCAATAGTACATCCAATGGAAGCATTTATTCGCCGCTTTGTTTTATTTGTCCGACTAAACTCTCGAGCCGAGTATGTGCTGACGTCTGATTTTTAAGTTCGCACTGCCAAACGACTATCACGTTCCAGCCAAGTTCCTTTAATATTCTTTCCTTGATTGCATCTCGAGTAATATTGCTTGCTATTTTCTCATTCCAATAACTAGTATTGCTCGTAGGTCTTTTTCCCGCTCGACATGTATGTCCATGCCAAAAACACCCATGAACAAATATAGCGGCTTTATACTTCCGTAGTACTATATCCGGCGAACCCGGTAACGCTTTGACATTTTTTCTATACCTAAACCCTTTGGAGAACAAAAATTTACACACGATTACTTCTGGCTTTGTGTCTTTTTGTCCTATCCTAGACATAATTCGCGATCGCGTCTCTTTATCCCATATATCCATAGCCTGCATTTATTCAATATGATATACAAAATTAAAAAATAACGAGTAATAAACATAATGTTTTATATCTTTGCCCTAGTAAGTAATCTATCTAGACAACAATGTATTCAGAATCAACTCTCAAGAATATAGGGGTTATCGACCTATTTTGTGGAATAGGGGGATTAAGCCACGGCATGAAACAAAAAGGGTTTGATATTATTGCGGGGTTCGATATAGATAAAACTTGCAAGTATGCATATGAGTTTAATAATACTGCTAGTTTTTTTGCTCAAGATGTCGAAACTATAACTAAAACACAAATTGATAAATTATTTAAGAAACATACGGTAAGGATATTGGCAGGATGTGCCCCTTGTCAACCCTTTTCTTCCTATGCTTTCAAGCATAAAGAAAAAGATAGTAAAAAGTACGACCTTTTATATCAATTTGGACGTCTTGTAGAAGAGGTTTTACCTGATATAGTGACAATGGAAAATGTCGCTCAAATCCTATCATTCAAACAAAAACCGGTTTTGCAAGACTTTATACACAAATTGAATTCGCTCGGATACCATGTAAGTTGCCAAAAAGTATATTGTCCGGATTATGGAATTCCTCAAACGAGAAAGCGCATTGTTTTACTGGCATCTAGATTGGGCCCGATCCAACTGATACCACCGACACATAACCCGGAAAATTATGTTACGGTCAAAGATGCCATTGGCGATTTACCTCCGCTCCAAGCCGGAGAAACATACATTTCAGATAGTTTACATAGAGCGAGATCATTATCAGAAATAAATCAAAAACGGATAAAAGCGACTCCTTACGGGGGCGGCTGGAAGAATTGGCCATCGGATTTAAGGCTAAAATGTCACTCCCAAAAGTCCGGGACATCTTTTGGGAGCGTTTACGGGCGAATGGTATGGGAAAAACCATCCCCCACTATGACGACTTTATGCACGGGAATAGGCAATGGACGTTTCGGGCATCCTGAACAAAATCGAGCCATATCTTTACGTGAAGCCGCTCGATTTCAAACATTCCCTGACACTTATAAATTTTTCCCAGATGAACAGCGAATATCAATAACAAAAGCATCTAGATATATCGGAAATGCTGTTCCGCCGAAATTAGGCGAGATTACTGCGATAAGCATAATAAACCATTTAGTATTGCATGACAAAATAAAAGACGAGGCTTAATCTTTTTTAACTCTCTTCATTTTTGATTATATTAATGCAGTAACATCTTTTTCAACTCTACTAAATACACACAGCACAAAAAATACTAACATCAAAATTCAAATTTTGAATCATGCGGTCCTTAATTCAAATATTGGACCCGCCACCATAAAAACCAAGAGGTTAGAAAAATAGTTCTAACCTCTTTTCTTTTTATGTACACACACCTAATATAGAGCTTATCTTAAATTCCAATACGGAATATCATCTGAAATTATCACAATACTCTTTGAGTTTTTTGATATGTATCTGATATTGTAGAAAAGGTCCTCACCATCTCTATTGAAAAAATGCAACTCATTCCCCTTCCCTGACAGCATATTTATTCAGAAATTTGGAGATACGCCTTGGTTTCCATACCTTTGTAAAACATACTAACACGGAAAGTGTAAGTTTATTCTTGAGCTGTGAACGTAGGAAATTCACTTTTAGGAAAGAATAAGCCGACATCTTCCCGCGTCGTATCCATCCATGGATATGGGCGTGGGGCTGTTGCTTATTTTAATAAATCAGTTGATAAATATATCAATCTGAC
>ERZ837910.4733-NODE-4733-length-12976-cov-3.570854_pt1 | contig 12976 bp, 10 predicted proteins | sample MGYA00519940_ERZ837910 | MGnify/ENA primary metagenome ERZ837910 (study PRJEB31850, sample SAMEA3708825) | human gut metagenome | biome: human gut; feature: human-associated habitat; material: faeces | place: China | collected 2014 ... | reverse complement strand
GGTTTCTACCTTTTTAAATAAATCTAAAGCCATCCCTCGTTCTTATACCAGGCAATAGTCTCCCTTACACCTTGTTCCAGATTGTACTGAGGTGCAAATCCCAACTCTCTTACAGCCGGGCTGATGTCACATTGCCAATTGCGTTGTTTCATTATGTTATACTTATCAGAATTGAGAGTGCCGGGCTTCTTGCTACGCACCGCCCAGAATTCAGCGAGCAAAGATACAACTTTCAATATAATTAATGGGCATACTATCCGAATTACAAACGGATTACCCAATTCTTTTCGGATCAGGTCGGAAAAAGCGCGGCTACGGTACACCTGTCCGTCTGCCAGGAAATAGGCACGTCGGCATGCCTGTTTTTCAATACCGAGGAATACAGCCTGCACAATATCTTTCACATAAACAAACGTCAGATCCTGCCGGCGAAAGCCAACAGCAAAGTCCGTGTGCTGCTTGATGGACTTAGCCATCAGGTAGTAATCTTTTTCACGCGGACCGTACACTCCCGTGGGGCGATAGATGACATAAGGAAAAGCGGGAATGCTTTGCAAGTAAAGCTCCGCTTTAAGTTTACTCAACCCGTAAGCAGTATTGGGCATAGGGGAGTCTTCTTCCGTAATCGGCTGATAAGTTCTCTCATGAACAGGGCCAAACACACTCAGCGTACTGATATAGATAAATTGCTTTGGTATCATATTCAGTTCACGAAGAGTATCGACAAAGTATTTCGTCTGCAAATAATTCACCCGGTCAAACTCCCGTTTGTCGGCACATTTGGTGACACCGGCACAATGGATGATATAATCGAACTTATTATATGTTCCCTTATGGCCGGAAAGCTGCGCACGCAATTCATTAGGGTGTGCAAAATCCAGTTCCAGGATGTGTATCTTACGGTTTCGCAGATATTCCCGGCTGCTGCTCGAACGGATACCCGCCCACACGCCGAACTTCCGCTTCAACGCTTCTTCCACGATGAAACTTCCGATAAATCCACTGGCTCCTGTTATTAATATACTTTCCATTACTTCTTGGGTTCTACATGAATATTGATCAGCGTACCTTCGCCAAGCATCGTTTTTAATTTATGTTCAATAGCCGTAGCCGTAGTATGAGCTTCTTCCAATGTAATCCCTCCATCCATACGCACATGTACTTCAATAGCGCAATAACTACCGATACGCCTCGTGCGGAGATGATGCGGCTCACTAACTCCGGGAAAAGAGAGCAACACTTGCTCAATATCTTTCTCCACTTCATCCGGCAAAGACTTCTCAAGCAACTCCTCAACACAAGGAATCAACAGTTGGATAGCTACCTTCATTATAAAGAAACTGACAATCACAGCGGCTATCGGATCGAGTACCCGCCAATGTTCGCCCAACAAGATTGCGCCTCCGATACCCACAGCCGTTCCTATAGACGAAAAAGCGTCGCTCCGATGGTGCCAGGCATTGGCTACTACTGCCTGTGAATTCAGACTCTTTCCCTTAATAACTGTATATTGATATAATATCTCCTTCAGCAAGATAGAAACAAGAGCAGCTATCAGGGCCACCATTCCAGGTGCTTCCAGCTGTTCCCCTTTCATAAAAGCCCAAATAGAAGAAGCACCGCTCCACAAAATTCCGAACCCCACCAATAATAATAGAATTCCAATAATTGCAGTGGCTAACGTTTCATACTTCCCATGTCCATAATCATGATCTTTATCCTGAGGTTTATTGGAAATACGGACAAACACGAGAACAATGACATCCGTCACAAAATCAGATAAAGAATGAACCGCATCTGCCAACATAGCAGCACTATGGCCTAGAATACCTGCCACGAACTTAAAGGCAAGTAGCGCAAAATTAGCAATACTACCGATAATCGTTACTTTGTATATTTCCTTCTCCCGAGACAGAGAAGCAACTTCTACGCTCATTCTATACTGATTATTAAAACAATAATGGCGCAAAGATATAAAATAAAAGCCATTTTGCATTTCTCATTTATTATTTGTTTATTTTCTAAGCCCCACTTTATCTCCACGTTGGGGTATATACATCTTTTTTGCATATATCCCCATTCTTTTCAAGACAGAAACAAAGCAAATTCGCAAAAAAATTGTTTTCTTTGTATCTATCATAATGCAATCCATTCAATAACCAATATATTATGGCCAAAAACAAAGAAAAAAAAGCCGGCAAGCGAATGAAGAAGAAAGAACTCATTTCTGCCCTTATGGATTTTTTCCATTCGAAACCCGATGAGGTATTGTCCCTGAAATACATATTCGAACAGCTTCATCTCACCACGCATCCCCTGAAGATGTTGTGTAGAGATATCCTAAGCGACATGCTACTGGATGATTACATCACCGAAATAGAGAAAAGCAAATATAAGCTGAACAATCATGGTGTGGAAATGACAGGCACTTTCCAGCGTAAAAGCAATGGAAAAAATTCCTTCATTCCCGAAGGTGGAGGCGACCCGATATTCGTGGCCGAACGTAACTCTGCCCATGCAATGAACAATGACAAAGTAAAAATAGCATTCTTTGCCAAACGCAAGAACCATGACGCTGAAGGGGAAGTTATTGAAATACTGGAACGTGCCAACGACACATTTGTGGGTACGCTACAAGTAGAAAAATCTTATGCTTTCCTGGTAACAGAAAACCGGACGCTGGCAAATGATATCTTCATCCCAAGAGATAAACTGAAAGGTGGAAAAACCGGAGACAAGGCTGTTGTGAAAGTAATCGAATGGCCGGACAAAGCTAAAAATCCAATCGGACAGGTACTTGATATTCTGGGTAAAGCCGGAGACAATACCACTGAGATGCACGCTATTCTGGCAGAATTTGGTTTACCCTATGTCTATCCTCAGGCAGTAGAAAAGGCTGCTGATAAGATTCCGGCTGAAATCTCTGAAGAAGAGATAGCCAAACGGGAAGATTTCCGTAAGGTCACTACTTTCACCATCGACCCAAAGGATGCCAAAGACTTTGATGATGCTCTCTCCATCCGCAAACTGAAAGACGGCTTGTGGGAAGTGGGCGTACACATTGCAGACGTTACCCACTACGTAACCGAAGGCAGCATCATCGACAAAGAAGCCGAAAAACGCGCTACATCCGTGTATCTTGTAGACCGTACCATCCCGATGCTTCCCGAACGTCTTTGCAACTTCATCTGCTCCCTGCGTCCCGACGAAGAAAAGCTGGCATACTCCGTTATCTTCGACATCAACGAAAAGGGAGATGTGAAAGACTCGCGCGTAGTACATACGGTAATCAAGTCCGACCGCCGCTTTACTTACGAAGAAGCACAGCAAGTAATCGAGACGAAAGAAGGAGACTTCAAAGAAGAAATCCTCATGCTGGACACCATTGCCAAGGCGCTGCGTCAAAAGCGTTTCGTAGCCGGAGCCATCAACTTCGACCGTTACGAAGTGAAGTTTGAGATAGACGAAAAAGGGAAACCTATCAGCGTCTACTTCAAAGTTTCCAAAGACGCCAACAAGTTGGTGGAAGAATTCATGTTGCTCGCCAACCGCACCGTAGCTGAAAAAATCGGCCGCGTGCCGAAAAACAAGAAGGCCAAGGTATTCCCTTACCGTATCCACGACCTCCCGGACCCGGAGAAACTGGATAACCTGGCACAATTCATCGCCCGCTTCGGCTACAAGATACGTACCGGTGGGACCAAGACAGATGTTTCCAAATCCATCAACCACTTGTTGGATGACATTCAGGGCAAGAAGGAGGAAAACCTTATTGAAACCGTATCCATCCGTGCCATGCAAAAAGCGCGTTATTCCACGCACAACATTGGACATTATGGATTGGCATTCGAATACTATACGCATTTCACCTCACCCATCCGCCGTTTCCCGGACATGATGGTACACCGCTTGCTGACGAAATATCTGAATGGCGGACGCAGTGTTTCCGAGACTAAATATGAAGACCTCTGCGACCACTCCAGCAATATGGAACAAATTGCAGCCAACGCTGAACGTGCTTCCATCAAATACAAGCAAGTAGAATTTATGACGGAGCGTCTGGGACAAGTGTTCGATGGTGTTATTTCCGGTGTTACGGAATGGGGGCTGTACGTTGAACTGAACGAAAATAAATGCGAAGGTATGATACCTATCCGCGATCTTGGCGATGACTATTACGAGTTCGACGAGAAGAACTACTGTCTACGCGGACGCCGTAAGCACCGTACCTACAGTTTGGGCGATGCAATTACGATTAAGGTGGCACGGGCCAATCTGGAAAAGAAACAGTTGGACTTTGCGCTGGTAGAATAAAAGGCACGGATTACGCTGAATACACGGATCAAGGGTTGTTGATTAATGAAAGAAATCCGTGTAATTCCGCGTAATCCGCGCCTAAATTTTCGTTCTCCTATACACCATAATTCTCCCTGTAAGCCGTGGGCGACATTCCTGTGTGATGCTTGAAGTATCTCCCCAGATAGGACTGATCAGGGAAATTAAACTGATTAGCTATCTCCTGTATGGAAAGTGCTGTAGAGTGAAGTGTCACTTTAAGCTCAAGTATCACGTAATCGTCTATCCATTCTTTCGCTGTGCATCCCACCGTTTGTTGAATCGTCTTACTCAGATGCCGCGTAGTGACACAAAGTTTATCCGCATAATAATCTACCGAACGCTGCTCCCTGAACGACTCTATCACCAACGCAATAAAGCGGTCCTTCAACCGCCAACGCAAATGATTCGGCTTCGTTTGCCGGTAAAGACGCTCCGACTGATTACAGATCTCATAAAACAGCATCCGGCAACAGTAAATCACCAACTCACGCTGATATATATTATCGCTGTCCACAGACTTCTGTTGCAGCAGTTTAAGATAATGATTGCATATCCCATCCCACTCTTCGTCTCGGAATGAACTATAATTATGCTCACGCATGAAGGATACCTTATCCGAAGGCAACGAATAGAAAATCTCATGTCGAAACTGTGCGGAAAAAGCAAAAACGGCCAGTTCAAGATCATCTGTAGCATCTTTATAAAACGTAATCTGTTCAGGGAAAACAAGTATTACACTTCCGGCAACTAAAGCATACTTCTGCTGGTTAATGTAAAGCTGTACTCCTCCTTGCAGACAAAACAGCAATTCTCCTCTCTCCATCCGATAAGGATAAGAAAACAAGTCGGATTTCTGCCGGGTATGAAACAGGTATTCCTCACTCATAAAGTTCTATTTTTGAAGTACAAATATACTCTTAAAGTAGCTTATGAACAAATTAATCCCACTTTTTGAACAATTCGCTTCGATTTTTGAACCGTGAGACAGGCAATAGAAGCCGTAACTTTGCAGCGGTTAATAATTTCGGTTATTTGCTCATCAAAGATTGGATATATAAGTATTAGTTACGAGCTACCGGCTACAAGCTACAAGTAGCTGCGCTATATTCCGAAAGGCACTTGTAGCTCGTAGTCTGTAGCTGATTTATAACCCGTCTGTTGTGAACTTAAGAAAAAAGATTGTAATATGGCAAAAAGAGAATTAACAACCCGGTATCTGTTTTTCATCGCGGGCTTATTTGTAAATGCGTTCGGTATTAGTTTAATTATTAAAGCAAATCTGGGTTCCTCGCCTATATCGAGCCTTCCTTACACACTGAGTTTAAAATTTCCCGTCACACTGGGACAATTCACGCTTCTGCTGAATGCCGTGCTGATAGCCGGACAAATATGGCTTCTGAAAAGGAACTTCAGAAAAGAGCAGTTTCTACAAATTCCCGTAGCAATACTCTTCAGTTTCTTCATAGATTGCTCGATGGCTTTGCTGGAAGGATTCACTCCTGCGGGCTATGCCTCGCAGATTCTATCACTGATAGCTGGCTGTGCGATACTTGGCCTGGGAGTAAGTATGGAGGTAATTGCCAATGTAGTAATGCTATCCGGAGAAGCCTTTGTGAAAGCCATCACTCTGCGCACAGGGAAAGAGTTCGGAATCACAAAAATCGGCTTTGATACAACGTTGGCACTCCTGGCTTGTGCCGCATCGCTCCTATTAGCAGGCACCATAGAAGGTGTACGCGAAGGTACAATCATTGCCGCATTGATCGTAGGACTTTTCGCACGCTTCTTCAACAGACGGCTGGGGTTTGTCAATAAAATGATTACCTTTGCACCGAATAAAACACCCATTCAGCCCTATGAAGACAATTGCAATCACCGAACTGACGGAAATTGAAGCAATCATTCGCAAATGCCCCTACTGCATGGTTGGCATCACCGACCTAAAGGGGAATCCCTACGTAATTCCCATGAACTTCGCTTACCGGGATGGAGTAATCTACCTGCACTCCGGCCCCGAAGGCGGCAAAGTGGCAATGGTGAAACGGCATCCGCAAGTCTGTATCACTTTCTGCGAAGGACACGAACTGGTGTATATGCACCGGCAGGTGGCATGCAGCTACAGCATGAAGTCGCGCAGCGTGATGTGCCACGGAAACGTCCGTTTCATCGAAGATATGGACGAAAAAAGAGAAGTGCTTGATATAATCATGCGGCAATATACAAGCGATGAATTCAAATACAGCGAACCTGCCGTGCGCAACGTAAAGGTTTGGGAAGTAAAAATAGACAAAATGACTTGCAGATCCTTCGGACTACGACCCAGCGAGGTCACCTCAGAGTAGTTATAAAGCCATTTCAGGATGGCTACACCCTTTCCCCCGGATAGCTACACCCTTTACTACAAATAGCTACACCCTTTCGCTAAAAGGGTGTAGCCCTAAAAAAACAAAGAAACCACACCTCCCCTCAGTAATATATCATCAAATGCAACTCTAATTATGTCCCTCTCACTATATCTATGTAAATGAGAGGATTATCGCAAACGGTTGCGGAGAAAAACTTGCAGATTCTACTCATTTACTAATAATGCTAATCTATATTGTACTTAGATTTGGGGCGTCTAATAACAACTATACATTATGTATTATGAGAAAAACCACTTTTAAAACCTTTGTCCTTTTTAGTGCAACCCTGTGGATGACAAGTTGCGTAGATGATGTGTACAACCCTAACAGCGGGAAGAACAGTACAAAAACAGCAGAAGAGTACTTTGATTTCACTACACGTGCGGATGTAGACCTGAATGTAGACCTCGGCTCGCTGGGAGCCTATGCATTGATTGAAATCTACACTGAGTTTCCGTATGAAGTATCGGAGAACGGCTCTTATACGAAGCGTGATATTGAAGCTAAATTCAAAATTTATGCAGATAAATCCGGACGTCAAAGCTGCAAAATGACTTTACCTAAAGATGCCACAACCTTGTATCTCTGCCCCAACAACTGGGGGCTCCCCATCTGTGAAACCCTAAAAGTGGAGAATGGAAGCGTCAACTATACTTACACGGAAACCCGAGGAATCACAGCACTTGGAACCCGTTCGGTAAGTTCAGGTAAGGGTCCTGTCTACGTGGTAGATCAAGGACAAAAGATGTATTCGCTTTGCCAATGGGGTGAACATAGTTGCATTACAGCTCCAACGGATTATTTACTGAACGCCGGGCTGGATGCAAGCTGGATTAAGAAAATACAACGCACCTTCTGGAACGGACAAGATGAACGTCCCAATAACACCACAATGGATAATAGTAAATTCATTACAGATGTGACACACATAAATACTACCATTGCACAATATGCCAAGAATGAAAATGGAACGACTTCTACCATTACAGAAGCAGCTATCTATTTCACTTTCATGGAAGAAAATGCCTGGAATCAGAATACCATCGGATATTATTATTACCCACAGGGAGAAGTACCCATATCCCCGGACGCTGTCAAGAAGTTCATCATTTTTCCGAACGCATCAACTGCAGGAAATGTACCTTTCGTCATGCTGAACAATGAGAATGAAAAATATGCTTCGCCAGCCGCAAACACCAGCCCACAGTGGCTCTACAGAAGACTGGACGCACCTCTGGCATTAGGAAACAAAGTAAAGTTACTGTTTGAAAAAGAAGACGGAACAATTACGGATAAGTTTCCAGCCGGTTATACAATCGGATATTTCCTGATATCCAATGGCTATGGCAACGGTTATGGCAAAGATCATACCCCGAACGATGTGAACCTGACACCGGGATACATGGGCAATCTGGGGTATATTTACTCTAATCAGGCATGGAACAGCAATGGAAAATCCAGTTTTGTCGCCATTACGGACTCCGAAACCGAGCGCGTAATATACGGTATAGAGGACGGAACAGATAAGAGTTACGAAGATATGCTATTCTACATTGAAGCAGATCCCAAAGGATCTATCTACGATCCCGAACGCCCTGTGATTCCGCCTGTTGACGATAAGCCAGTTACCGAACTTCACGCAGGAACCTTACTTTTTGAAGACATCTGGCCCAGCGGCGGAGATTATGACATGAATGATGTAATTATTGAATATTCCCGTACTGTGACCTTCGACAAAAACAACGTCGTGACAGAAATAAAAGATACATTTACTCCTGTATGGGATGGCGCCCAATTCCTGAATGCCTTTGCATATCAAATTAATGCCGCCCAGGTTGGACAATTAGCATTACCTGAGGGCGCTGTATATGAACCAGAAATACAGTCCATTGTAGTGTTCCCGAATGCCAAAGAGGTACAAAAGCAAAAATTCATAGTAACCCGCACTTTTAGCGGCAGCCTGAACAAACAGGACCTCAAAGCCTATAATCCGTATATCATAGTACACTACAAGCCGGGAGCAAACAACCGTCAGGAAGTGCATCTGCCTAAGCAAATGCCCACAGACTATGCCGACAAGAGTCTGAACTACACACATGACGACGCCTACTACATCCATCGTGACGGGAAATATCCGTTTGCTATGGATATCCCGATACACAACTTCGTTCCGGTAACAGAAACAAAAACAATCGGTTCGGAAGGAGAATATCCGGGATTCACCAAATGGGTAAAAGGAGAAACCGGATATGAAGACTGGTACAATCACAAGGAATGATATGTTTATTTCTATACGGTTTTGAATGAAGTGATGATTTATTTTTTAGACGCGGATGACACGGATGACGCAGATTTTTTATTTATTGATGTGACAGCGCAGCCTTTAAATCCGTGTCATCTGCGTCTAAGAGATTGAATACATAGGCTAAAATCATTTACCTCATTTCTATACCGATATGCATTATATAGGAGTAAACTGAAGAACATAACTTCCTGTGTGATAGTGTACTTGGTGTCCCACTAAGATTAGCCGTAGTGGGACACCAGTTCAGTCCTAATGGGAATATAGCTCAACTGCACAGGAATGAACATATTTCTGCCTGCGAACCTTAAATTAAGTTATATTCTACAGCGGGTATTCATCAAATGCATATAGCAACGTTGAGAGATACCGTTCGCCTGTATCCGGCAATAATGCAACAATTGTTTTCCCCTCATTCTCCGGAAGAAGTGCCAGACGAGTGGCTGCACTGACTGCCGCCCCGGAAGATATACCTACCAGCAGGCCTTCTTTCTGAGCCAACTCGCGTCCTGTACGGATAGCATCGTCATTTGTTACCTGCAATATTCCATCAACCACTGCTGGATTGTAGTTCTTGGGAACAAAACCGGCACCGATACCTTGTATCTTATGTGCTCCCGGAGCACCTCCCGAAAGTACAGGAGAGTCGGTCGGCTCTACCGCTACCACCTTTACATCCGGATTATGTTTTTTCAAGGCGACACCTACTCCACTTACCGTTCCGCCAGTCCCTACACCAGCTACAAAAATATCAACATGACCTTCCGTATCCCGCCAGATCTCCTGTCCTGTAGTACGTTCGTGCATGGCAGGATTTGCGGGGTTGTCAAACTGCTGAAGAATCACCGCACCGGGTGTAGCTGCTTTCAGCTCTTCAGCACGGGCAATAGCTCCTTTCATACCATTGGCACCGGGCGTAAGCACCAATTCGGCACCCAAGGCTTTCAGTAAGTTGCGACGCTCAACGCTCATGGTATCGGGCATGGTGAGAATCAACTTATAACCTTTTGAAGCGGCTACAAATGCAAGTCCTATTCCGGTGTTTCCACTGGTAGGTTCTATGATAGTCGCTCCGGGTTTCAGCAAACCGGAAGTCTCGGCATCTTCAATCATTGCCAGTGCCACGCGATCTTTCACGCTTCCGGCAGGATTAAATGACTCCAGTTTCACGATCAGACGGGCTTTCAGCCCCTTTGATTTATTGTAATTACTCAGCTCCATCAGGGGAGTGTTGCCCACCAGATCCGTGAGCTGTTTTGCTATCTTTTTCATAACATATTGGGTTTTAAATTATACTCTTCTTTCTAAATGACAAAGATAGAGGGTTAACGGTTCATAGGAAATACCATATTTGTGGGATTTTCATACTATAAATGAGGGATTTTCGCTGAGAATAGTTACCTTTGTACCCACCTTATTATAAAAGGATATCCCAATGAGTCCATTGAACTTTACTCACATTTTGACACAGGCAGTCGATGAACTATCGGAAAGCTCATCTTACAAAGGACTGTTTCATCAGCACACGGACGGCACTCCATTGCCTTCGGCTAGGGCACTGCAAGATATTGTAGAGCTATCGCGTGCCATCCTCTTCCCCGGTTATTTTGGTAATTCCACAGTCAACAGCCGCACCATCAAATACCACATCGGCGTAAACATCGAACGCTTGTTCGACTTGCTGACCGGTCAGGTACTTGCAGGTCTTTGCTTCACCGGAAACGGAGAATGTACCTGCTGCACTGAACTTCAGCGTGAAGAAGCGGCACTGATTGCCGCTAAATTCATCAGCAATTTGCCGGGAATGCGCCGCGTGTTGGCCACTGATGTGGCAGCCGCCTACAATGGAGATCCGGCAGCACACAGTTTCGGAGAAGTAATCAGTTGTTATCCCGCCATACGTGCCATCAGCAATTACCGCATTGCGCATGAGTTACTGAAACTCGATGTGCCCCTTATTCCGCGTATCATCACTGAAATGGCCCACAGCGAAACAGGAATCGATATTCACCCGGGTGCCGCCATCGGCAGCCACTTCACCATAGACCACGGAACGGGTGTTGTAATTGGGGAGACGTGCGTCATCGGAAATAACGTGAAGTTGTATCAAGGCGTAACTCTGGGTGCCAAGAGCTTTCCATTGGATGCGGACGGTAAACCGATCAAGGGCATCCCACGCCACCCGATACTGGAAGACAATGTCATTGTCTATTCCAATGCCACCATTTTAGGACGTATCACTATCGGACAGGGCGCCACGGTAGGCGGTAATATCTGGGTGACGGAAGACGTTCCGGCTGGAGCAAGAATTGTACAGACTAAAGCCAAAAAGTAACCGGCAGTCAGCAAGCAAGCGCCCCGGTTGAGGGACACAAGCGTTCCGGCTGAGCAACACAAGTGTTTCGGAAGAGAGACACAAGCGTTACATCCGAGAAGTACAAGTGTTCTGTAAAAGGGATATTAAGAGAATAGTAATCATCAATAGAAACAATAGATACAGAAGAAGTTACAGCAGCTTCAACCGTAAAATTGTAAATCGTAAAATCAATAATAAACAGATGGAATCCTTTCAAATGATTGCCAAGACCTTTCAAGGTCTGGAAGAAGTATTAGCACAAGAACTGACTGCATTAGGGGCAAACGACATAGAAATAGGCCGACGCATGGTGTCTTTCAGTGGAGACAAGGAAATGATGTACAAGGCAAACTTCTGCTTGCGCACAGCAATCCGTATCCTGAAACCGATCAAGAACTTCACTGCCAAAGATGCTGATGAAGTCTATGAACAAATCAAAGCTATCAGCTGGGAAAACATCCTGAATGTGGAGAAAACATTTGCTGTAGATGCCGTTGTGTTCAGCGAAGAATTCCGTCACTCTAAGTTTGTATCTTATAAAGTAAAAGATGCCATTGTAGATTATTTCCGCGAGAAATTCAACAAACGTCCGTCCGTACGAATCAACCGCCCGGATGTACTGCTGAATATACACATTGCACAAACCACGTGTACGCTTTCGCTCGACTCATCGGGTGAGTCACTACACCGCCGCGGTTATCGCCAGGAAGCGGTAGAGGCTCCGTTGAACGAAGTTCTGGCTGCCGGAATGATCCTCATGACGGGCTGGAAAGGAGAATGTGACTTGATTGATCCGATGTGTGGTTCGGGTACCATCCCCATTGAGGCGGCACTGATTGCACGTAACATTGCTCCGGGAGTATTCCGTAAGGAATTTGCTTTTGAGAAGTGGAATGATTTCGACCAGGATTTATTCGATACGATTTACAACGACGACAGTCAGGAATGTGAGTTTACACATAAGATATACGGATACGACAATAATCCGCAGGCCAACGAAATAGCAACGCACAACATCAAGGCAGCAGGTGTATCGAAAGACATTGTCTTGAAGTTGCAGCCCTTCCAGCAGTTTGAACAGCCGGCGGAAAAGTCCATGATTATCACCAACCCGCCTTATGGGGAACGTATTTCTACCAATAATCTGCTGGGACTGTACCAGATGATAGGCGAGCGTCTGAAACATGCTTTCACCGGAAACACGGCATGGGTGCTCTCTTATCGTGAAGAGTGCTTCGACCAGATAGGACTGAAACCGACTGCCAAAATACCTCTGTTCAACGGTGCACTGGAATGTGAATTCCGTAAATACGAGATTTTCGACGGTAAATATAAGGAATTCAAGAAACAGGAAGGTGAGGACGAAGAAGGAGAAGACAGAAAAGAATCCGGCTTCAAGTCAAGAGAATCGAGAGAATTTAAACCGAGAGAAGGGCGGGATTTCAAACCGAGAGAACCGCGCAAACCGGGTGAGTTCAAATCGAGAGATGACAGACCGAGGGAGTTCAGACCAAGAGACAGCAAACCCCGTGAGTTCGGTTCAAGAGAAGATAAGCCCAGAGGTGAGTTCAAGCC
>ERZ837910.4730-NODE-4730-length-12982-cov-3.359248_pt1 | contig 12982 bp, 11 predicted proteins | sample MGYA00519940_ERZ837910 | MGnify/ENA primary metagenome ERZ837910 (study PRJEB31850, sample SAMEA3708825) | human gut metagenome | biome: human gut; feature: human-associated habitat; material: faeces | place: China | collected 2014 ... | reverse complement strand
GGCATATTCTATATGCTATACTATCTAATCATTTTAATGATGGGGTATGATGAGAAATTTACAACAGGAGGTAAAATACGTTGGAAACAAATGTAAAGCGAGGTAGTACTTTGCTTGCTGTGAAAGTTGGTTTTTGGTATGTAGTAAGTACTTTTTTGGCAAAAAGTTTATCCTTTATCACTACTCCATTGTTTTCAAGAATGATGAGTGAAAGTGATTATGGAGAATTTATGAATTTTGCCAGTTGGCTTACAACATTGTTTATTGTTACTAGTTTGGAAATGTTTAATACCCTTCCCAGGGCATACTATGACTATACAGATGAATTTGATCAGTACAACTCTTCTGTTACCATTGCTAGTTGCGGGCTAGCGGTAATTTTCTATGGTTTGTTTTTGATCAGTGGAGAGTGGATTTATGAGATAGTTTCTATTCCGATACATTATGTTCACATTTTATTTGTTGTTCTTATGTTTCAGGCCGGAAAACAGATTTATCTTGCTAGAGAGCGGACTATGTATCGCTATAAATCAGTAGTGTGTATTTCGCTGATAAATTTAATAATTCCTACGGTTATCGCAGTAATTTTAGTTGGTTTACTACCTGTAGAATATCGATTATCAGGACGTATTTATGGTACGTATGTACCAATTATATTGATTAATTTATTTTGTGTATTGATTCTTCTAAAAAAAAGAATAACATTTAAAATTGAACATTTTAAATATGCATTTAAATTGTCACTTCCATTGTTCATACATTTCTTTACAGCATATCTGTTAATATCCACAAATGTTATCGTTACAAAAAGTGTGCAAGGGGCACAAGCTGCGGCTGTTGTAAGTATAGCAACCAGTGTGCTTCATATATTAACTGTACTATTTGAAGCGCTTACGGGTGCTGTGACAACATGGGTAATGGATAATTTGCAACAAGGAAATGGAAACAAATTATATCATGATTCCATGTTCTATATTTCAGGATTAGCTGTGGTTGCAATTGGGACTATTTTATTTGCTCCAGAAATTGTATGGATTTTAGGGGGGGCAAAATATGCATCTGCCACTCCATTAATTCCTTTTTTAGTAGTGGCTGTATTTATTCAAGCAATTACCTCTTTGTTTACAGTGATATTGACATATGAAAAGAAAATTGTAAAGACCGCAATTTTTACTGCTACTGTAGCGATAATTAGTATAATTGGAAAAATTATACTGATGCCAAAGTATGGAATAGACATACTCCCGACTATAAATGTAGTGACCTTTGGTGTGTTATTTGTACTCAATTATATTTTAGTAAGGAAAACTAGTCATTGTGTAGCAATTAATATTAAAGGAACAGTAGTCGTAATAATGTCAACGGGTCTTTTTGCCTTTTTTTCCTCTATACTATATACGTATACACTTGTGAGATATATTGTTATTGGAACAATAATTATTGTTGCGATTATTATAATTTTGAAATATAGAAAAACGCTTCTTAACGCAATAAGAAAAGTTTGTAAAAGAAGCTAATAAACGGAGAAAGGAAAAAGAAATAATGAAAGCACTTGTGATTGCAGGCGGAGCTCCGCAAGCTGCATTAGTAAAAGAATTAAAAGGCAGAGGATATACAGTTTTGTTAGTAGATCGAAATGACAAAGCGGTTGCGGTAAAGTATGCAGATAAATTTTACCCGATTTCTACACTAGATGTAGATGAGATACGTAAGGTGGCAGTCAATGAAAAAGTTGATTTTGTAATATCGGTGTGTGCAGATCAGGTATTACTTGTTGTTGCACAAGTTTGCGAAGAACTTGGACTTCCTTGTTATATTGATTATCAAACAGCTAAGAATGTTTCCAGTAAAGAATATATGAAGCGGATTTTCGTAGAAAATAATGTCCCAACTTCTAAATATATTGTTATAGCTAAATTTGATGCTGAGAAAATTCGTGACATGCAGTATCCACTTATAGTGAAACCTGTCGATTCATATAGCTCAAGAGGGGTTAAGCGTGTTGAAAATATAGATGAATTAAAAGATGCATTTCAAACGGCTGTGAAAATCAGTAGAACTAAAACGGCCATTATTGAAGAATATGTAGATGGTGATGAATTTAGTGTAGATATCTATGTAGAAAACGGAATAGTTCATGTGCTTTGTATTAGGGTCTTAGATAAAATTCCGGAAATGGATGGATTTGTAATATGTAGAGGAAGATATCCGGCTCCAGTCTCTGATGAGATGATTTTAAGCATTAAGAATGTAGCACAAAAAATAGCAACATCATTTGGATTAAAAGATACTCCAATGCTGGTACAGATGAAAGTGAATGAAGATAAAATCAGTGTAATTGAATTCTGCGCTCGTACAGGTGGCGGAATAAAGTATCGTTTATTGCCGAAAGTGTCTGGGTTTGATGTGGTCAAGGCTGTGGTAGATTTAACATGTGGTGAAAAACCGCATGTTAAAGAGTTTAATCATAATCGATATATTATAGATGAGTTTTTATACTGTAAATCAGGGGTTATTGATCATTATGAGGGATTTGAAGAACTATTGGAAGAAGGAGTTGTAAGCGATTATGATATATATAAACCAATAGGTTATGAATTTGGTAATATATCTTGTAGTGGAGATAGGGCAGCCTATTTTTCAGTTGAGGCAGATAGTTTTGCAGAATTAGAAAAAAAACATAGACTTGCTGGCGAAAAAGTAAAGATAATTGATGTCAAGGGGGAAGATTTAATACGGCATGATATCATTCGTTTTATCAAGTAGTAATGCTTTGAAAATCTAATATAATTTAGCTTATGCTGATGTGTGCAAAAATATGTATGCTTAAAAAATATTGTATGTTGATTTTTGAAAAAAAACAAAAAATATTTGAAATGAATTGTCAAATGATACAAAATGTAATTACACAAGTGCTATTTGGAGTGATAAAAAATACAGGAGGGGGATGAATGAACCAAAGTGTTGAATTTTTAAAAGTAATTGATGAAGTACAAAAAAGGGAAATACCAGAGTATGTCTTGAGAAGAGCTAAGCAGTCTTTATTAGATTATCTTGCGGTCAGTTCTGCTGGAGCGGTTTTCCAAAAAGAGAAAATCGATAATTACATGGGGTTTGCTATGCCGGAGGTCGGAGAACTCAATGCAATTGGCACAGGGAAGAGGCTTGCATTGAAAGAGGCTGTATTTTTAAATGGTCTGAATAGCCATGCTTTGGATTTCGATGATGGCACCAATTCCGGCATCATTCACCTCGGCTCTCCAATTTTTTCATTATTGCTTCCGCTGGCTGAACGATATGATCTTGGAGTCGAGGAGGTGCTAAAAGCAGCTGTGATTGGGTATGAAACTTCTTACACGATGGCGGTTTCCATTCAGCCCGAACATAAAATAATGGGCTATCATGCGACAGGAACCTGCGGTGTGCTTGGTGCTACGATAGCAGCTAGTTATATGCTTAACTTTACAGAAGAGGAACGATTTCAGGCGTTTGCGGTGGCATGTGTATCTGCAAGCGGTATGCTCAAGGTACTGGATGATGAGTCAGAACTGAAACCGTATAATGTTGCAAAGACGGCATTGCTTGCACTAACAAGTATTCAGCTGGCTAAATCCGGCTTCAAAGGTCATCATGACCCATTAGGTGGACGCGGGTTTGTCAAAATGATGACCGGTAAGGATGAGGTTGAACTGAAGTCGGTATTACTGAATGGAACTTATGCCGTAATGAAAACTTACACTAAACCTTATGCAAGTTGCCGTTATACACATCCGTCGGTGGAAGCTGCAATCCATCTTAGGGCGCAGGTGCGGATAGGGGATATAGAACGCATTGATATCAAAACTTATTCCCTTGCGGTTGCAGGGCATGATCACACTGATATTCCCGGTTCCTATTCTGCTAAGATGAGCATTCCCTATGCGACCGCAACAGGACTTATCTATGGAAAGGCTGGTTTACAGGAGTTTAGTGAGGAAAGTATTAGAGGAGAGAAGGTACTTAACCTTACAAAGAAAATCCATGTCGAATCGGACGATGAGCTGAGTGCAATGTTCCCTGGTGCTCAGGCGGCAATTGTTCGCATTACGAAGACGGATGGAAGCGTTTTGGCAGAGCGTGTGGATTTTCCGAAAGGTGAACCAGAGAATCCGCTGGATGAAGCAGAGTTCAAGGATAGATATGACAGCCTGATGACGTATGCTCATCAGGCACATGGAGACGAAATATATCAATTGGTTTATGCAGAAAACGCGAAAATTCGGAAGGTTATGGAAATCATAGGAGGAGGTATAAGATGAAGTTAGTACTTGGGACAATGACATTCGGAGAGTCCGTATTTGCTCCGAGTGTGAGCGAGTTTGTAGAGATGTTCTTAGATGCTGGATATGAGGAACTGGACACAGCATATGTTTACAACGAAGGAGGCAGTGAAAAACTGTTGGGAGAGGTTTTGCCGAAGCTTCGCCATCCTTATAAAATTTCAACAAAAGTGAATCCTCGGATTACTGATAAGTTGGACGGAGAAGCCGCCTATTCTCAACTGAACGAGTCGTTAAAAAGGTTAAGGGTTTCTACAGTAGATACTTTTTATCTTCATTTTCCCGATCCTGCAACACCAGTGGAAAGCGTTTTAGAAGTTTGCAACAATCTCTATCAAGAAGGAAAATTCAGAGAGTTGGGGCTTTCCAATTTCCCTGCATGGATGGTAGCGGATGTATGGCATGTATGTCATAGAAACGGTTGGGTATTGCCAACAGTGTTTGAGGGTATTTACAATCCTTTGACCAAAAAAGCAGAAACTGAGCTGAACGCATGTCTGAATCATTTTGGAATGCGTTTCTATGCCTATAATCCGATGGCAGGTGGATTGCTCACGGGACGTTATGGAAGATATGAAGATGCTCCGACAGATGGGCGCTTCACACACCGTCCGAATTATCAGAGGCGGTATTGGAAAAAGAGCTATTTTGATGCTGTGGAAATTATCAAATCATCCTGCGAAAAAGAGGGCATTGCTATTATCGAAGCAACTTATCGTTGGCTTGCTTATCATTCTATGCTGAATGCAGAACGTGGAGATGCGATTATTATAGGTGCATCTAAGCTGAATCATCTGAAGCAGAATTTGGAAACGGTGAAAGCGGGTTTCTTGCCGGATTCTATTGTAGATGCCTTTGAAAAAGCGTGGCGGTGCTGTAAGGCGGACAGTCCCGAATATTTCACTTTGTATAAAAGTAAAGGCTCTGTAGGAGGAGAGAAGAAATAATGTTGAATCAAGAAAGAGTATTTGAAGAACTGGCAAAGCACGGTGTTACATTCTTCACGGGGGTGCCGGATTCTTATCTGAATGGTTTCTGCAACTATGCTCTAGATAACTGTGGAAGCAGAAATATCATTACCGCTAATGAAGGGAATGCGATAGGTATTGCCTCTGGGCATTATTTCGCAAGCAAAGAGATTTCTTTGGTCTATATGCAGAACAGTGGGCTGGGAAATACGGTGAATCCTCTGGTCAGTCTTGTGGATAAGGATGTGTTTGCTGTTCCCATGCTTTTACTCGTCGGTTGGCGTGGGCAGGGAAACACTGAGCCGAATCATCCACAACATAAACTACAGGGGGAGATTACACCTGGACTGTTGGAAATTATGCATATTCCCTATACCATCCTTGAGGATGAGGATGAGAAGTTTGCTAATACAGTGGAGAAAGCGGTCAAGTATTGCAAAGAAAATCGACAGCCTTACGGTTTAATCGCACCGAAGGGGGTCATGGCGGCGAACGATAAGCCGAACAACGTGGATCGTACTTATCCGATGAGTCGGGAAGAGGCTATGGAAGTTATTTTGAATAACATGCCGGAAGACACCATCTATTCCGCAACGACAGGAAGAGCAACAAGGGAATTATTTTTCTTGAGGGAAAAGAGAGGCGAAACAAAGGCGCATGACTTTCTGAATGTTGGTTCTATGGGGCACGCAAGTTCTGTTGCGCTTGGGGTTGCATTGGAAAAACCTGAACGGAAAGTTGTTGCCTTGGATGGTGATAGTGCCTGCATGATGCATATGGGTGCGATGACAATGGTCAGTAAGCTTGATGCTCCAAATTTTATGCATGTTGTTTTGAACAATGGATCGCATGAGTCTGTGGGTGGGCAACCATCCGCTGGTCATAAGGTAGACTTTACAAAAATAGCGGAAGCGTGCGATTATGCGACGGTTGGACATCCTATAACAACGGAAGTGGAACTGGTGGAGGCTTTGGAGGTTCTGCGTGATTGTGGTAAAGCATCTTTCATAGACTGTCGAATTCATAAAGGTTTGAGCAGAAAATTACCGCCGGTTATATTCGACCACAGAGAAGTGATTGATGCTCTGATAGATGACCTGAACGAATAAAGAATTACAATGGATAATAAAACAAAGTTCCGTATTAATCGGAAGAAAGGAATATAATTATGAACAGTATAAAGAAAACAAGAGAATTTCTACAGTCAGTCGGTCTTCCAAGAGGGGATGCATACGATTTGCCGACTTCTGAAAAACGATTCGCTGATGGCGGACAGTACCGCTTTGAAGTCCCCGGAATTCAAGGCCCAAAGGTTATGCAGGCTCTTTTGGAGGCAATGGATGGGTATGGCCTGTATCTGCATCGTGTAACACAGACTCAGGGTATTATGCGTTTGACAGATGAGGAAATCAGTAAGATGATGGAGCTTGCCCACAAATGGCAAACCGATCTTATTCTTGCCATCGGTCCACGTGCAACCACAGATACATCTGCATCGGTACATACGGAGGAAGGTGTGCGCATGGGGTATCGTCTGCGTGGGCAGGAGCAGATTGTTCGTGCTATTGAGGATGTGAAACGTGCCGCTCATCTTGGATGCCGTGGCTTCCTTGTATATGACGAAGGATGTCTGTGGGCATTGAACGAAATGCGCAAAGCAGGAGAGATTCCTGCGGACTGTCACTTCAAGGTATCCGCCCATGCGGGACACGGAAATCCCTGTTCCGCAAAGCTACTGGAGAGTATTGGCGCAGACTCTATAAATCCTGTTCGTGACATCCAACTCCAGATGCTGGCGGCTATGCGCCAAGCGGTGGACTGTCCAGTTGATATCCATACTGAAAATCCGAAGTCCACAGGTGGTTTTATCCGTCACTACGAAGTGCCGGAAATGATCCGCATTGCCGCACCGATTTACCTTAAGACCGGTGGTTCCGTGGCTGCGACTCACAGTTGGAACAGCACCGAGGAGGATGCACGTAAGCGTGCAAAACAGTGCAGCCTTGTGAAGCGCATGATCGATGAGTATTATCCGGAAGCGATCTGGTCTCCGAGAGGCAGTCTGCTTTAAAATTAAGATTGAAGTTCAGATGAATAGGAAAATCGGAAAACATTGTTTGATAAATAAAATCTATGTCAGAATATTATTCTGGTAGATAGTAATAAAAGAAAATAATCATGAGACATCATATGTATAATCCAGGTTTCAAGTTTGTAGTGGAGCCTGAACATTTTAATAAGTATACTGACCGAGAGTTGCTTCAGTATTGTCTTGGCGCAACTATGTATATGCCTGGTTTTAAGGATTTTACTCCAAAGATATTGAAGAACTCAATACCTGGACTGACAACCATAGTTCTCTGTTTTGAGGATGCTTGCCCGGAAGAAAAAGTTCCGGAAGCTATGGAGAACGTTCATCATCTGTTGGCAACAGTAACGGAAGCTGTGGAAAACGGAACGTTGGATGCCGATAAGGTTCCGCTGATCTTTGTTCGTATCCGTAACCTCGCTCAGTTCAAGGCATTTGGAGAAAGGCTGACGAAACAGGAGGTTAAGTCTTTGTGTGGCATTAATTTTCCAAAATTTAATGCAGAGAATGGCTATGAATATTATGCATATCTACAAGATCTGAATGACCGCTTTGGTGAGATTCTCTATGGTATGCCGATTATTGAGGATGCAGAGGTTGCTTATAAAGAAACCCGCATGACTGAGTTGACGGGCATTAAAAAGATTTTGGACAAGTATCGTGATCTGGTGCTACAAGTTCGTGTCGGAGGAACGGATTTTAGCTCTGTATTTGGTGTGCGCCGCGGTGTCGATTATTCAATTTACGATATAATGACGGTGCGTGAGTGCTTGTCGGATATCATCAACGTTTGCGGACGTGACAATGACTATGTAATTTCTGGTCCTGTCTGGGAGTATTTCCGCGCTCCAAAGGAGTTGATGTTTGAGGAGCTTCCGCACCATGACATTGAAGATTATCTGATGAAGCGGCTTCCTATTGTAAATAATGAGATCGATGGACTGCTCCGGGAGGTCATTCAGGATAAAGCGAATGGATTTGTTGGACGTACTGTTATCCATCCCTCTCATGTAAAGTTTGTCAATGCACTGATGGCGGTTACAAAGGAGGAGTATGACGATGCCTGTCAGATTCTTGGTACAGGCGGTGGTGTGGTAAAGGGAGCGAGTGGCAATAAGATGAATGAAATCAAGCCACACACTAATTGGGCGAAGAAGGTTTACAACAGGGCACGTGCATTTAGCGTTATTGAGAATGAAGGTGCTTTTGTTAAGTTGTTTGCTGTAAATGAATAATGTGACAGGAAGAATATCATGAGTGTTGAAATACATACGCCAATTACAGAAGAAGCAGTGGCGAGTCTGCTAGTCGGAGATACTGTTAGCATTACCGGTTATATTCTTTGTGGCCGCGATGCTGTACTTCCTAAGCTAATGAAAATGGCAAAAGAGGGTAAAATAGATGAGCTTGGTATTTCTCTGCAGGGGAATGTCATCTTCCATACTGCGGTCAGCCCTGCCGGTGTAGGACCTACATCCAGCAATAAACTGGAGATTGAGAGCAGTATAGGGGCACTGAGTAAAGCAGGTATCAAGTTGCATCTTGGAAAGGGGGCGATCCATAAGGAAACCGTGGAGGCTTTAGATAAGCATAATGCTGTTTATGCGGTTATTCCACCGGTGACTGCTTTGCTTGCTGATAAAACTATCGAACAGAAACTAGTGGCTTTCCCGGAACTTGGTATGGAAGCATTATATCAGCTGAAGGTAATACAATATCCGGCTATTATTGCAGCTGCACATGGGAGGAGTATCTATGAATAAGAATTATGAGAAAATTGTTTCGCTTGTTTGCGATACTCTTGTAAGGGCAGGTTCCACTTTCCGAGAGGATAAGAAGGAAGCCTATAAAAGAGTAATGGCATCGGAAGATAACGAGAAAGCTAAGTGGGTTTTGGAGACTGTGCTTGCAAATGCGGAAGTTGCGGAGAGGAATCATAGTCCGCTTTGTGATGATACTGGTATTCCGCACATGGTACTGGAGATTGGGCAGGATGCGGCAGTGACCGGTTGGATGCTGGATGCTATTAGGGAGGGAATTGCAAAAGGTCTGCGTAAGCTTCCCGGGCGGCCAATGGGCATTATGGGGGATGACTGCCAGAGAATTGACCAGTCCGGTGGGCTGAACCCTGACAGTGCCGCGGTGGAACCAGCCCCGGTACTAATCCGACGTTGTCAAGACAATGTTATCAGACTGCACATTCTGATGTTCGGTGGTGGTCCTGCTATCCGGGCAAAGACCTATCGTGTATTCCATAAACACAATATGCAGGTGGTGTTGGATGAAATCGTGAACTGGGCGACGGAAGGTGTTGCTCAGCTCGGATGTTCACCATGTACATTAGCTGTAGGTGTTGGGAGAAGCCATTTTGAAGCTACATCTATGATGCTTCAGGCTCAAGTGGATGGTAGATATGATCTTCAAAGCGAGATGGAACAGGAAATTACGAGACGCGTGAATGAAGCAAATATTGGACCTCTCGGTCTTCGTGGTAAGACGAGTGTGATTGCGACCTTTATGAAGGTTGGTCCACAGCGTGCAAGCGGCGTTAGAATAGTCTGTGTTCGTCCGGCCTGCTGCATTGAACCGAGGATAGCGAGTGTTGAACTTGAGTGATATGGGGCGAGATTCGGCAGTAGGTAATCATTTTACCAGTAATGGGTAAACACTCAAATTAGGGCTCGGTGAAAATACATGGGTACTTTCGGGTACGGTGATTTTATTACATGACACTCTTGTGTTTTTGATGTTTATTGGACTTTCTTGTTGTTTTATGTCTTACTCTGCTGGGTGCATGTCAGGCCAAGTTCAAATATGCCGCAGAGATAAGTAAGGACTCTGATGTTACATGGTTTGTAGAATAGATTGGGCTTTATATATGGTTGAAGCTGAGAATATCAAGTTCCACCGGAATACTGACGAGATAAAACTACGCCGGTCAAGAGCTGATGTGACCGAATGCCAGCCTTTCTTCATGGCAGAGTCGGAAAAATGATAAAGAACAGGAAGTGTCTGCATTATGGCGACTTGATGGACAAAGCTCTTACTTGTATGCTCAACGGTTGAGCTGGATAGTATAACTACTGTTCATACGGTAGTTATACTATTGACAATATGAACACTGAGCGTATCGTCAGACCTTTATCGTAAACAGAAAGAATTCTTTGTTTTATAGCGGTGAGGAGGGAGTGGATGTAGCCGCACATATCTTGCTGTAATAGAAAATACAAAGATGCATGGTTTTGAAGTCAGGGACTATTTGGTACATGTCTTTCGTGAAATTATGAATGGAAATAAAGACTATTTAACGTACGTTCTTGAGACGTTTCTAAGATAAAAAACAATTGTAAATGTTGATATGAAAATTGTTGACGATGCTAAATCGCTGATATTTAATAGGAAAAACTGAGAGTGCTTATGCGCTATTTAATACGGTAGATATGAAGTTAACTAAATTTTTTCAATGGTGCTTTTCTCAAAAAGCATTGCCTTATTGGTGTGTGCTGCTACTGGATTGCATGACTGTGATCCTGTCTGTTTTTATCGTTCTTGCATTGAACTATGGAATTTTATATGTCGTATCCAATGTCTCTTCATTAGTAAGTACACTCCTTGTATATCTATTGTGTTATGTTATTGGATTCAAGATATTTCGCACATATTCGGGAGTGTTTCGATATTCTTCTTTTGTTGATTTACAGCGTGCAGGGTTTGCAGTCATGTTGGGGTTATTTCTAATAATAATTGTTAGGATGATATTCTCCGGCAAAGCGATACTGACAACTATGCAAATAGCCGATGTTGTTTTGTCCGCATTCCTCTCCATCATGCTTTTGTGGACGCTTCGTATAGTGGTAAAATATCTGTATGATTCTAATTACTGTCAGGAGCAACCGGAACGCGTCTTCATTTACGGAGTCAAGCAAGGAGGTATCGGATTGGCAAAAAATATTCGGAATCAAGATCCGGCCAAATATATTCTTGCAGGATTTGTATCTGAGGCATCAGATATTCGATATAAATCTCTACTGGGAGTGTCTGTTTATGCCAATGATAAGAATTTAGTTTCTGAGATGAAGAAAAAGCATGCAAACATACTCTTCGTTTCACCATTGAAAAACGAAATTCTTCGTAATAATTTAGAAATGGTGAATCGTCTTATTGAAAACAAAATAAAGATTTTCATAGTTCCGGAGGCTCAAGAGTGGGATGGGAAAAGTGAGTTTAATCATACACAACTAAAAGAAATTGAGATTGAAGATTTATTGCCTCGAGAGAAAATAGAAGTGGATATGGAATCCATAGGACGCGTGTTACAGGGAAAGAAGATTTTGATTACAGGAGCGGCTGGCAGTATAGGCAGCGAGATGGTTCGTCAAGTCGCTATCTATAACCCGTCGGAACTGATATTGATAGATCAAGCTGAAACACCTCTGCATGATATAAGATTAATGATAAAGCGTTGCTATCCAGATGTTCTTGCTTATACACTGATTGGCGACATCGCTAATCAATTCCGCATGGAAGATATATTTAGGCAACACTGTCCGGATTACGTGTTTCATGCAGCTGCATATAAGCATGTCCCAATGATGGAGGATAATCCGCAAGAGGGTATACAGAATAATGTAAATGGCACCCGGATCGTGGCAGACCTTTCTGTAAAATATGGGGTGAAAAAATTTGTCATGATTTCAACTGATAAGGCTGTTAATCCGACAAATGTAATGGGATGTTCGAAGCGTATCTGTGAAATTTATGTTCAAAGTCTTGATAAGGCCATAAAGGATGGAAAGGTGAATGGGTATACGGAATTTATTACTACCCGTTTCGGAAATGTACTGGGATCAAATGGTTCTGTAATTCCCCTATTTAAGGAACAAATCAAGAATGGCGGTCCTGTCACCGTAACCGATCCGAATATAGTCCGTTTCTTTATGTTGATTCCAGAAGCCTGTAAACTTGTATTGGAGGCTGGAACTAAAGGACACGGAGGTGAAATTTTTGTCTTTGACATGGGTAAGGCGGTAAAAATTGTAGATTTAGCTAGACGAATGATTCAATTGAGTGGAGTAGATATAGATATAAAGTTCACTGGGTTACGTGATGGAGAAAAATTGTACGAAGAAGTGTTGAATAATAAAGAAACTACATTGCCGACATTCCATCCTAAAATTAAAATAGCCAAAGTGAGGATGTATGATTATGTGAGTGTTTGCAAATCGATTGGAGAATTGGTAGAACATAGCTATGAAAATGATGATATGCAAATTGTAAAAATAATGAAGAATATAGTCCCTGAATTCAAGAGCCAACATTCAAAATATGAGGTTTTGGATTTGTGTTGATGTGGGCTCGACGGAGTTCGGCTGATTATAAGCAGAGGTGATGCGGTTACTATCAAGAAAGAGATGAAAAATGCTGCTGGGGCGTATCGGATTTGGCTTTCAACTTGGGTTCGTGAATGTAGAACAGGGGATTGAAACTATTCACAAGGAAGTTGATAAACGTTTCCTTTAATTATATTTGAATGAATTCTGTTGGAAGTTCGGTCGCAGGTTTTTAGGGATTCTAATGATTTACGTTTTGATTTGTTTGATTGGCTT
>ERZ837910.4724-NODE-4724-length-12997-cov-12.321125_pt1 | contig 12997 bp, 10 predicted proteins | sample MGYA00519940_ERZ837910 | MGnify/ENA primary metagenome ERZ837910 (study PRJEB31850, sample SAMEA3708825) | human gut metagenome | biome: human gut; feature: human-associated habitat; material: faeces | place: China | collected 2014 ... | reverse complement strand
CGGTCTTGCCGTCCAGCACGCCGAGGTTGCAGTCGGAATCGTAGTATTTCTTGATCGCCATGGTAGTAGTCTCCTTTTACTCTTTCCTGTTTTATTTTTATATTTTGATTTTGATGGAAAACTGAGAGATTATGCCTTACTGCGGGCAGCGGGTCCCGGGCAAGGGCAGCTGGGCTGCCCGCACCTCCTGCGGGGGCTTCTGCATGTGCTGGTGCATCCCGCCGCGCTCCAGGGCGGTCACGCCGGTGCGGCACTGCTCAAGGATCTTGTAGTCTGCCAGGATCTTGAGGAACGCGTCCACCTTTTCGGGGCGGCCGGTCAGCTCCAGCACCATGCTGTCGGGCGAAAAATCAATGATCTTTGCCTTGTAGATGCTGGCGATCTCCCGCAACTCACTGCGGTTGTGGACATCGGCAGCCACCTTGAGCAGCAGCAGCTCCCGTTCCAGCGAGTTCTCGTGGTCCAGCACGAACACCTGCCGGGTCACTTCCAGCCGCTCGGTCTGGAGGATGAGCTGGCTCAGCGCCTTTTCATCGCTGGTGATGGTCACGGTGATGCGGCTGACCGCCGGGTCGTTGGTGGCGGACACCGTCAGGCTGTCGATGTTGAAGCCGCGGCGGCAGAACAGGTTGGACACCCGGGCCAGAACACCGCTCTGGTTGTCCACCAGCAGACTGATGACTCTGCGTTTGGATTCCATGGGTCAGTCCTCCTTATTCCATGATGATATCATTGATGTCGCCGCCGCCGGGGATCATGGGCAGGACCTTTTCGTCCTTGTCGATGATGCACTCGATCCAGGTGGGGCCCTTCTGCTTGAGGGCATCGGCAAATGCGGCCTGGAACTCGGGGAGGTTGGTGCAGCGGTAGCCCTTCAGGCCAAAGCCCTCGGCCAGCTTGACAAAGTCGGTGCGGCGATGGGGGTCGGTCTGGGAGTAGCGCTTTTCGTAGAAAGTGGTCTGCCACTGGCGCACCATGCCCAGCACAGAGTTGTTGAAGATGACCGTGATGATGGGCAGCTCATAGCTGACAGCGGTGCAGGCCTCGTTGAGGTTCATGTGGAAGGAACCGTCGCCCGTGAACATGACCACCCGCTGCTCCCGGCCCAGCGCCATCTGCGCGCCGATGGCCGCGCCATAGCCAAAGCCCATGGTGCCCAGGCCGCCGCTGGTGATAAAGCCGCGGCTCTTGGTGTGGCGGATATACTGGGCCGCCCACATCTGGTGCTGGCCCACGTCGGTGACATACACGGCCTCGGGGCCGCACTGGCTGCACACCTCGCCGATGACCTGATGGGGCATCAGGCGGGTGGGGTCGGACACAGGGTGGTAATCCTGCGCCTGCCACTCGTGGATCATCTTCATCCAGTCGGGGTGCTTCTTCTCCTCAATGAGGGGGAGCATCCCGCTCAGGACATAGCAGACATCACCGGCAATGGCAAGATCCACATCCACGTTCTTGCCCAGCTCACTGGGGTCGATATCGATCTGGATGATGGTGGCGTTCCTGGCAAAGGTCTTGGGGTTCAGGGCCACGCGGTCAGAAAAGCGGGTGCCCAGTGCGATCAGCACGTCACAGTCCGCGACCGCCCGGTTGGAGGTGTAGCAGCCGTGCATTCCGACCATGCCGATGTTCATCGGGTCACCGTAGGGCACAACGCCTGCGGCCATCAGAGTATAGGTGGCGGGGATCTCCGCCTTGTGGATCAGGTCACGCAGGGGCTGGCAGGAAGCCGCGCTCCGCACGCCGCCGCCAAAATAGACCAGCGGGCGCTTGGCCGCGTTGATGATATCGGCGGCCCACTTGACCTGCTGTTCGTCGTAGGTGGTCACGGTGCGGATCTGCTCTGGCTGCTTGGGGGTGAACTCACAGACAGCAGCGGTGACATCCTTGGGGATATCCACCAGCACCGGGCCCTTGCGGCCGCTCTGCGCAATGCGGAACGCCGCACGCATGGTGTCGGCCAGCTCTTCTACCTTGCGCACCGTGAAGTTGTGCTTGGTGATGGGCATCGTAATGCCCTCGATGTACGCCTCCTGAAAGCTGTCCTTGCCCAGACCGGGGGTCGGCACATTGCCGGTAAAGGCGACCATGGGCACGGAGTCCATGTAGGCAGTGGCAATGCCGGTGACCAGATTGGTGGCACCCGGGCCGCTGGTGGCCAGCACCACGCCGGTGCGGCCCGTTGCGCGGGCATAGCCATCGGCCGCATGAGAAGCGCCCTGCTCGTGGGCGGTCAGCACATGGTGGATGCGGTCAGAATTCTTATACAGCTCGTCGTACAGGTTCAGCACAGCACCGCCGGGGTAGCCGAAGATGGTGTCCACGCCCTGTTCGCAGAGGACTTCAACAAAAATTTGCGAACCATTCAACTGCATGGTAAGTTGCTCCTGTTCCTTTTCCTCTTACACTCTCAACAAAATTTCACTCAGACACGTTACTTTTCGCATCTTGCATTCCGATTTGAACGTTGGGTCAATTATACTATAAATCGGGCCTTTGTCAATCGACGATTTGTAAAGTGAATCAGCCGAAAGATGAAGATAATTGAACACACCCTTGCTAAGCGCCTTTTCCAAGAGTATAATCAATTCTACACTGTTATAAAAATAAACAGCCTTCTGACCGGCCTGCCAATGGCTCCCCCTTTGGGGGAGCTGGCGCGGCGCGCCTGAGAGGGCAAGGCCGTTAAAAAGAGAGGATTTTCCTATGCAACTTCGTGAATGGAACGCCCGGCTCCACGGGCTTGTTGTTTTCCGTGCCCTGCTGGGCGACCCCGTTGTGGCAAAGCTGGCGGCGCTGACCGACCGGCTGGAAGCGGCTGACGACAGCATCGCCCCCCTGTGCGATGCTGTGGCCGCCTTTGAAGCCGCCCTGTTTGCCCACACCACCAATCTGGGCGATTATCTTTCCAACGCCGTGCTGGAGACCGAGACCTTCTGTGTGCGGCAGGCCGCCGCGGGCCAGCTCTCCCCTGTGATGGAGGCCGCCCTGAACAGTGAGCTGAACTTTTTGCAGAAGCTCTGCGGCCTGACGCTGGACGCGCTGCTGGAAGCTGCCGACCGGCAGAACCGGGAGCTGGCGTTCCTGCCCCGCTGGGAGGCAAGGCAGCTCGACCTGACCGCCGCCTACAACCAGCGGATGCGGGAAGCCGGGAAGAAGGGCTACGGCATGTTTGCCAAGCACCATGTGTTCACGGTGGAGAACGGTCAGCTGGTGCCCGTGAAGTACCCCGACCCCCAGAAGCTCAGCGAGCTGCCGGGCTACGAGAAGGAGCGGGAAAAGGTCATTGCCAACACCCGCGCCCTGCTGGCCGGTTCCCCCGCCAACAATGTTCTGCTCTACGGCGATGCAGGCACCGGCAAATCCAGCACGGTCAAGGCCATTGCCAATGAGTATGCCGCCGACGGCCTGCGGCTGGTGGAGGTCAAGAAGAACCAGCTCTACCAGATCCCCGACCTGATGGATCAGCTGGCGGCCAACCCCCTCAAGTTCATCCTCTTCATCGATGACCTGAGCTTCTCCTCCAACGACGACAACTTTGCCGCCCTGAAAGCCATCCTTGAGGGCAGCGTGGGCGGCCGGGCCCGGAACATTGCGGTGTACGCTACCTCCAACCGCCGCCACCTCATCAAGGAGACCCTGACCGACCGCACCGGCGACGACATCCACGAAGCCGACACCCGGCAGGAGCTGATGAGCCTTTCCGCCCGGTTCGGCCTGACTGTCACCTTCCAGCGGCCCGAGAAAGCCCGCTTTGCCGCCATTTTGGAAGAGCTGGCAAAACAGCACCACATCCAGATGCCCATGGAAGAGCTGCTGGTCAAGGCCGAGGCTTTCGCCATCCGCGCCGGCGGCCGCAGCCCCCGCGTGGCCAAACAGTTCATCGAACAGTGCGAGAGCGGCGTGCAGAAATAATGTTTGCTTTTTCGTTTTTATGGATAAGAAAAAGCGCTGTGCAGTGAGATGACTGCACGGCGCTTTTTGCTATTTTGAAAGAAAACTGCCGCCGCAGGCGGCAGATGAGGCGGTCAGAAAATCAAACGCGCTCGGCCACCAGCTGGAAGCCCTCTTTTGTGAGCTCCTGCCGGATCTGCTCGATCTGGGCATGGTCGCGGGTCTCCAGCACCAGCTTGAGGAAGCAGCTGGAGATGGGCATATTGGGGTCAGAGCCGTCGTGCAGGACGGAGACCACATTGCTGCCGCAGCGGGAAACGATGGCGGCCACCCGCTCCAGCTGGCCGGGCTTATCCTCCAGCGCAATGGTCAGGTTGGCCTTGCGGCCGCTCATCACCAGACCACGGGTGATGACGCGGTTGAGGATGTTCACATCGATGTTGCCGCCGGAGATCAGGCAGACCACCTTTTTGCCCTCGATGGGCAGCTTGTGAAACAGTGCCGCTGCCACAGGCACCGCACCGGCACCCTCGGCCACCAGCTTCTGGTTCTCCATCAGGGAGAGGATGGCGGCGGCGGTCTCGTCCTCGCTGACGGTCACGATGTCGTCCACATATTCCTCACAGAGCTGATAGGTCAGCTCGCCGGGGGTCTTGACCTGAATGCCGTCCGCAAAGGTGGCCGCATTTTTCAGGGTCTGATACTTGTGCTCATGCAGGCTGCGGTACATGCTGGGGGCACCCTCGGCCTGCACACCATAGACCTTGACCTCGGGGCGCAGGCTCTTGATGGCAAAGGCCACGCCGGAGATCAGGCCGCCGCCGCCCACAGGCACGATGACGGCATCCAGGTCGGGCAGCTGGTCAAGGATCTCCAGACCAATGGTGCCCTGACCTGCGATGACCTGTTCGTCATCGTAGGGGTGGATGAAGGTCATGCCGGTCTCGGCCTGCAGCTCCACGGCCTTGTCGTGGGCATCATCATAGGTGCCGGGCACCAGACAGACCTCTGCACCCAGGCTCTTGGTGTTTTCCACCTTCATAATGGGGGCACCGTCCGGCATACAGACGATGCTCTTGATGCCCCGGCGGGTGGCGGCCAGAGCCACGCCCTGTGCGTGGTTGCCGGCAGAGCAGGCGATCACGCCCTTTTCGCTCTCCTCCCTGGAGAGCTGGCTGATCTTATAATAGGCCCCGCGCACCTTGAAGCTGCCGGTCACCTGCAGGTTCTCGGTCTTGAGGTAGAGGCGGCAGTCCTTGGAGAGCTTGGGCGCTTCAATCAGGTCGGTCCTGCGGGCAACGTCCTTGAGCACAAAGGCGGCGTGGTAGATCTTATCCAGAGTCAGCATGACGATACTTCCTATCTTCTATCCTTGATTTTTGCATGTGAATATGCATTCCAGTATAAATTAGCAAAAGTATTTTGTCAAATGAACGTATTTCAATATTGTGTTTGCTGGGGTGACTACCAATGGCTACGCCCGGGCAGGCGGCCCTGCGGCCCGCTGCACGCTCCACCTGTTCCCATGCCGTGGGAGCGGTTTCCCCTGGCCAAAAACGCCCCTCTCCGGCATCTGTGAGACCGGAGAGGGGCGTTCTCGTTTTTAACCTTTCATTGGCACAAATCCGACCAGATCCTTCACGACCTCGCCGCCGATGATGAGCCCGGCCACCGAGGGCACAAAGGCGTTGGAACCGGGGACCGAACGCCGGATGGTGCACTTGCGCTGGGTGCCCGGGGGGCAGATGCAGTGGTCCTTGCAGCTGATGGAATCATCCTCGATGGGGGTCATGGCAGGCTCCTTGGAGTAGACGACCTTCAGGTGCTTGATCCGCCGCTTGCGGCACTCGGTGCGCATCACCTTGGCCAGCGGGCAGACGGAGGTCTTGTAGATATCCGTTACCTCAAAGCGGGTGGGGTCCATCTTGTTGCCTGCGCCCATGGCACAGATGATGGGGGTACCGGCCTCCTTGGCCTTGACCACCAGCGCGATCTTGCCGGTGACGGTGTCGATGGCATCCACCACATAGTCGTACTGGGTGAAATCGAACTGATCCTGCGTTTCCGGGGTGAAGAAGATCTTGTAGGTGGTGACCTTGATGTTGGGGTCGATCTCGTGGATACGCTGTTCGGCCACATCCACCTTGTACTGGCCCACGGTCTTGCGGGTGGCCACGATCTGACGGTTCAGGTTGGTCAGGCAGACCTTGTCATCATCAATGAGGTCCAGCGCGCCCACACCGCTGCGTGCCAGCGCTTCCACCGTGTAGCCGCCCACGCCGCCAATGCCAAACACCGCCACACGGGAATTGTGCAGCTTTTCCATTGCTTCCTTGCCCAGCAGCAGCTGGGTGCGGGAATATTGATCCTGCATAGATACTTGCTCCTCCATTTTACACTGCGCCGTTCGTTTTACCGGTTCGGCACAGCTGCTTCTGTTTTACTTTATCACTTTCCTGCGAAGCGCCTGAGAGGTTTATTCCACCGCAACGATGGTGCCGCCCCCCAGCACAACATCCCCCTGATACAGCACCACGGCCTGACCGGGTGTGGGGGCACGCTGGGGCTGGTCAAATTCCAGCCGGAACTGCCCCTTTCCTGCCGGGTAGACGGTGGCCGCCTGCTCGGTCTGGTGATAGCGGGTGCGGGCCGTGACCCGCAAGGGCGTGGTCAGCTCCGGGATGGCGATCCAGTTCACCTCGTCGGCATAGACGATGCGGTCAAACAGGTTCTCCTCCGGGCCCACCGTGACGGTGTTGGCCTGCATATCCTTGGCACAGACATACACCGGCGCACCCATGGCAAGGCCCAGGCCCTTGCGCTGGCCGATGGTATACCGCACCGCGCCGTTGTGAGTGCCCACCTTTTTGCCGTTCTCGTCCAGAAAATCACCTGCCGGGTAATGCCTGCCGGTGAAGTCCTCCATAAAGCGGGCGTAATCGCCGTCCGGCACAAAGCAGATATCCTGGCTGTCGTGCTTGCGGGCGTTGATGAAATGCTGCTTTTCCGCGATCTCACGCACTTCGGCCTTATGCAGCCCCCCCAGCGGCAGGCGCACATGGGCCAGCTGCTCCTGGGTCAGGTTATAGAGCACATAGCTCTGATCCTTACCCTCGTCCAGCCCCTTTTTCAGCAGCCAGCGGCCGGTGGCCTCGTCCTGCTCCACCCGGGCGTAATGGCCCGTGACCACATACTCCATGCCATGGCTCTCGGCCCAGCGGAGCAGGTGGTCGAACTTCATATACCGGTTGCAGTCGATGCAGGGGTTGGGCGTGCCGCCCATCTCATATACCCGGATGAACTTTTCGATGATCTTCTCCCGGAAGTCGGCGGTGAAATCCAGCACCTCATAGGGGATATCCATCGCAAAGGCCACCTCGGCGGCATCCTCGATATCCTTTTCGGAGCAGCAGGTGTGGAAACCGGACTGCCCCAGCGTCTCGTTGCGGGTGAGCCGCATGGTGATGCCGGTGCAGTCGTACCCCGCCTGCTGCATCAGCCATGCCGCCACCGAGCTGTCCACACCGCCGCTCATGGCGATGAGTGCCCCGGGGCGCTTCGTGTTCTGTGCTTCTGTCATATCGTCCCTCATTCAATAACACACTAAAATAGTAGTATAATACTACCGCAGCTTCTTTCTCTTGTCAAGACGCAGAAAATTGGGCCGCCGCAGCCAGCAGCGCGTCTTTTTCGTTGGGTGTCTGCCCGGTGATGACAGTCTCCAGCAGGGCGTTCAGCACCTGCCGCAGACCCGGGCCGGGTCTGACCCCCGCCGCCATCAGGTCACGGCCATTCACGGCCAGCTGGCTCACCCGGCAGCAGGCATTTTCTGCTGTCAGCCGCTCCGCCTCGGCCCGCAGGGCAGCAAAGGCCCTGGTCTGTTCCGGATGCCGGGCACTGCAAAGGGCGGTCAGGCGTTGGATCGTCTGCAGCTCATAGCGGCCCAAAAGACGTTTGGCCTGTACGGTCAGCGTGGTGTTGGGGGTGCCGGGAGTTTCTCCAAGGACCGTCCGCTGGGGTGGGACCCTGTTGCCGCAGGCAATAGGGCGGGCGATGGAATGGCCCGATTCGTGTCCGAGGAGAAAGCTCCCGGCACCCTCTCCCACCAACGCTGTCACCTCATCTGTGAGCGCGTTGGAGCATTTCAGTTTGCGCAGAGCTTTGCGGGCACCGGCTTCACCCAGCGGGCAGAGAAGGGCCGCCAGCCGGGCGGGCACGTTCTCTGCTGTTGGTTCGATCCGGTCGATGGTACGGCAGAGTTCCGCAAACCGTTCCGGCTGTTTTTCCGGTTCCAGCTCCGGCAGGATAACGGCCAGAACGGCGGGTTCCAGATAGCTTCCGGGCCGGGGTGCCGCCAGCAGCTTGAGCAGTTCTTCCTGGATGCGCTCCGCCGAGACGCAGTCCAGATGCGGCCCCAGCGCCCGGGCGGCAGCACCGGTGGCGGGGTCGATGGCGAAGCCGAACCGGGCCGCGAACCGGTAGAGCCGCAGGATGCGCAGTGCGTCCTCCTCAAAGCGGCGTTCCGGCTCCCCCACCGCCCGCACGAGATGGGCGGCAAGGTCGTCCCGCCCGCCAAAGGGGTCGATGAGCCCTTCCTCGGCGCTGTATGCCATGGCGTTGATGGTGAAATCCCGCCGGGCAAGATCCTCCCGCACATCCGGCACAAAGCAGACGGCATCCGGGTGGCGGCCATCGGAGTAGGCCCCCTCGGTGCGGAATGTCGTGGTCTCATAGAGTCTGCCGCCCTGCTTCACCGTTACGGTGCCGTGCTGCAGGCCGGTGGGAATGCACTTTTCCTCCCCGAACAGCGCCATCACCTGCTCCGGGCGGGCGCTGGTGCAGAGGTCCCAATCGTGGGGGTCCAGCCCCAGCAGGCTGTCCCGGACACAGCCGCCCACAGCGTAGGCCGCATGGCCCGCCCCATGGAGCGCATCCAGCAGCAGGGCTGCACCCGGGTCAAGTTTGATCGTTGTCATGTTGTTTCCTCGTCATATTGCAGGATGATCTGTTTGCCGTCAAAGCCGCACTCCGCCGCCGGGAATACCGCCTGCGCATTGGGCAGGGCGGCTTCCGGTTCAAGGATCATGGGCGAATAATGCATCAGCCAGAACCGGCGCACGCCAGCCTTTTTTGCAATGGCCGCACCCTGCGCAAAGGTGCTGTGCCCCCACTGCTTTGCCTGCGCCTCCTGCTCGTTGTCGGGGTAGGTGGCATCGCAGAGGAAAAGGTCGGCGTTCTGCGCGGCCTGTTCCAGTGCCGGGCAGGGAGCGGTATCACCCGAGAACACGAACCGCAGACCCCGGCGTGCCGGGCCCAGCACATCCGCGGGAGCGACCACCGCCCCGTTTTCCAGCGGGATGCTCTGGCCCCGCTGGAGCAGTTTCCATGCAGGCACCGGAACGTTCAGTGCCCGGGCCTTTGCAGGGTCAAAGCGGCCCGCCCGGGGCAGGTCGAGCCGGTAGCCCCGGCTGGGCACCCGGTGCCGGGTGCGGAAAGGCGTAAGCTGCGCCCCCGCAGGCCAGCCGGAGGAAAGGGTGGTCAGGTCGATGGGGTCTGTGTCCAGCTGCACAGCCCTGACCGGGTACGGCAGCGGCCCGGCCAGGGTGCGCAGGGCGGGCCAGACCTCCCCCAGTCCCTCGGGGCCGTAAAGGGTCAGCGGGCGCTCCCGGCCCTGACAGCCCAGCGTCTGCAGCAGGCCCGGCAGGCCGAAGATATGGTCGCCGTGATAGTGGGTCAGGCAGATGGCATCCAGCTTCATCAGGTTGACCCCGGCGCGGCGGGCCGCCGCCTGCGTGCCCTCGCCGCAGTCAAACAGCAGGGCATGGCCCCCGCATTCGGCCAGCGCGGCGGTCAGGGCACGGTCCGGCAGGGGCATGGTGGCCGCCGTACCCAGCAGTGTAATGGTCAGCATAACAGTTCCTCCGTGATTTGTCGGTAACAGTGTACCACATTTTGCGCCCGCACACAATCGGCACAGCCCGGCATAGGATGGCGCAGAGCTCTGATACAAAGGGAGGTTTGACCATGCAGCGCAAAAAAGTCCCCGCCGGGCACCACCGCTTCGGGCTGGCCCGGCTTGTTCTGGTCCTGGCACTGCTGTTTCTCGTCGTGGCGCTCACCGCCGGGCTGGCGGGCTGCCTGTTCCAGCCCGTACTGGCCGCCCGGGGCACGCTGCTGTTTCTGCCGGGGTAATAGAAAGAAAAAGCGGAATCGTTCCATCCTTGCCTGAGAGAACGATTCCGCTTTGTGCTATTTTATTCTGCCGTTTTCAACTGCTGTGCTTTTTTCCATGCGCGAATGGCTTCTCCATAGGAGATTTGCTCATCCGGCTTGAACTGCTCCGTATGCTCTTCATCAGGCAGCTCCATCAGCTCGTTTTCCACGGCCCACTGTGCGGCCTGCTGTGCCGCTTCCTCATTCAGGCCGATGTCCTCATACATTGCATTTACATCCGGTACAGGCTCTCCTGCATTCCTCCAGAGCAGTTCCGCCAGCTGGATCCTGTTTTGGGGAAGTGCCGCCCCACTGGGCAGCAGATATTTCAGATAGAGTTCTGTTCCGAGCTGATGCGCCTGATAGGCCAGTACAACAGCCGAAATTCCCACTGCGCCGATCAGTGCAGCACTGCCCAGCAGTTCGGTTTCCCTGGCATTTTCCGCGCTTTCGTACATTGCCTCTACGGTCACATCTGCCGCCGGCATGGAAAAACTCATGGTCTGGCTGGTGTGTGCTACATCAGGGTCTCCCATCAGTGCCGGATCACTGATGTTCCACTGCGCAAAGACCATTCCTTCCGGTGCCGCATTTGCCGCAACCGTAACCATTGCGCCCGCAGGGATCTTTCCGATCTGGGTCGCACCCTCTTTTTCCAGCACCACCTTCTCCGTGATATCCACAGTCGTTCCATTTTCCACAACCGTCACACGCACAAGAGAACCGTCTTTTTCCGTCAGAGTATACTCTTTGGCCGTATCAGTATCAGGGTCAGGAGTAGGGGTAGGGGTAGGGGTAGGGGTAGGAGTAGGAGTAGGGGTAGGGGTAGTAGGAGTTGTAGGAGTAGGAGGAGTAGGAGGAGTAGGAGGAGTAGGAGGCTCAGGGTCAGGGGCAGGCTTCACGCTCCAATGTGCGTAAACCGTCACATCTTCCGTAATTATCTTGTCAAAGTCAAACGGTACGCCGCCATTTTCTTGTGTATACCAACCTTCAAACCGGTAACCGTCCGCTTTCGGATCAGCGGGCGGAGTGACCTTTTCTCCATGCTGCACCACCACCACCTTGGTGCTTTCCGCTGCCTGATTGCCGCAGTCAAAGTACACAGTATGGTCAGGCTTCACCTCGCTCCAATGTGCGTAAACCGTCACATCTTTCGTAATTTTCTGGTTAAAATTAAACAATTCACCGCCGTTTTTCTGTGTATACCAACCCTCAAACTGGTAACCGTCCGCTGTTGGATCATCGGGCGGGGTGACAATTCCTTCATACTCCACCACTTTGCTGGTTTTCTTTGCCAGATCGCCGCAGTCAAAGCTCACAGTAGGGGCATAATGAAATTCCTTTGGATTTTTCAACATGGGATTCAGGTCTCTAATCGAGCCCATTTGAGGTCCTTTATCGTCCGTATACGAGATTTTCTCATCCATCAGCACATCCCATTGTGCCTTCGTTCCCTTATAATGCAGTATCTCTAATTGTTTATCTTCACCATGATATCCAAAGTGAAATGCATGAACTCCTATCGTCTGTACATTACTCGGAATCGTCACACTTTTCAAACCTGTGCAACTACCAAACGCACCTGCTCCAATTGAGACAATCGAATCCGGAAGTGTCACACTTTTCAAACTTGTATACGCAAACGCACTATCACCAATCGAAACAACTGAATTTCCAAAGTTCACCGTTGTCAATGCGGTGCAAAAACCAAACGCACCTGTTCCAATCGAAACAACTGAATTTCCAAGGTTCACCGTTGTCAATGCGGTGCACCAACTAAACGCATCTGTTCCAATTGAGATAATTGAATCCGGAAGTGTCACACTTTCCAAATTTCCGCAGCTTGCAAATGCACTATTTCCAATCGAAGTCACAGAATATTCCGGCGCGGTCGGATGTTCCTGCGCGGTCGGATGTTCCTGCACAGGCGAAGGAATCACTGCATGCGCTTTCTTAGCTGTGGTAGAAAACTTCTTCAATTCCACGGTGCCATCAGCAAGCAGCTTAAAGATATAAGTATCCACACCGCCGTTATCCGACACTGTTACCGGAAAAGTTTTTTCTGCTGTGTTCTCTGGCTCTGCCGCAAATGCAGACAGAGGCATCAGCCCTAAAACCATTCCCAGAACCAGCAAAATACTGGTAAGCCTTTTCAATTGTTTCATCCCAAAAATCCTTTCTCTGCATTTTCAACAAAAATCGCACAAAAAATGGCTATATATATATATATCAGATGGATCTGTCAATATTCAGTCTCATTTTCGGTATATCAGTATATTATTTTGCTTAATATTTTTCATTTTTTGTGTTGTTTGCATAAATCAAAAACATGGTTCTTCAAAAACAGTGAAAATCAAAATCCCCTTCTTGACTTCAGGACAGTGACGTGATAAAACCCAGCCAAACCAGCGAGAGGGCATCGCCCGCCCCCGAGAGCAGCCACACCATCCTCTGCAAACAGAAAACCGCCGGCGTATCTCTACGTCGGCGGTTTTTTATGGGTGCGGGTGGATCACGCAAGCCGCGCATCTAAAAAAGCCCCGCAGGGGCTTTTTCCCCCGCCGGACTGTTCGGCGGGTCGATGCTGTTCGAATCCACCCGCCTAGCCTCCGGGAAGGTTATTACAAAACAGAAACTCCAGTACCCGGTTCGGATACTGGAGTTCTTGGTGGGCGCGGGTGGACTACGCAAGCCGCGCTGCTAAAAACAGCCCACCGGGCTGTTTTTGCGCCATCTTCAGCGATGTCGCCGCAGCTGTTCGAATCCACCCTCGAGAGTGAGACTTAAGATGTCGGGCAAAACAAAAACCAGCGTAATTTCTACGCTGGTTCTTTTGGTGGGCGCGGGTGGATTCGAACCACCGAAGCTGAAAGCAGCAGATTTACAG
>ERZ837910.4723-NODE-4723-length-13001-cov-3.597018_pt1 | contig 13001 bp, 11 predicted proteins | sample MGYA00519940_ERZ837910 | MGnify/ENA primary metagenome ERZ837910 (study PRJEB31850, sample SAMEA3708825) | human gut metagenome | biome: human gut; feature: human-associated habitat; material: faeces | place: China | collected 2014 ... | reverse complement strand
CGGGGCCGTTCGCTGTGGGGTTACTGCTTGCCAATGTTCAGCCGCTGTGCGGACTGTGCGATAGTCACGCTTTCCGGCTTGCCCTTTCGATTAAAGGCCACTTCAAGTGTCATTCCAGCTTTGAGGTCAGGCAGTTCGAAGCCATCCCGGAAGAACAGCTTGTCTGTCCGCTTTCCCTCAACGCCTTCCTCTTCAAAGGCAACGAAAGCTTGAGTGCCTTTTACACGTTCTCCATTACTTTCGAAGTCGAGGGGTTTGTAGCCTACGAGTTCCATCTTCATATTGTGTACGCTCCTTTCTCCCACCCGTCGGCGGGAAGATGGTGAGGTCGTCACCTCTGTCGACAACATGAGTATACCAAATTTGCCAAGAAGAACGACGGTACAGTGGTGAACAGCAGCGAACAACGGAGAACAAAATAAAATCTCTGTCTTTGCAGTCACATGACTGTAAAGACAGAGATTTTTAATAATTCTATTTTGATGCCAACTCACGCAATATTGTTTCAAACAGTTGCGAACAAATCTGAGGCGTCATTTCATTTTTAGGGACAGCCGTTATTGGCGTTAAATCATCCAAAAGACGTGATTGTGCATCCATCGAGCAATGTTTGCTAATGTACTTTTCAAATTTTTCTGTTTTAATACTACTATAAATTGTACTTGCGTCTTTTGATGATATAGAACGCTCTCCATTAAAATAATTGAGAAGTGTGCGAGTATCTTTATCTTTCAATGGATTTTGATAGCTCCCATCCTCACGCATTCTTCCCGGCCGTCCATCCATGATCTGGTTGACCATGTGTACCACAAATTCAGATTTGCTTTCTCCCTCATTACAATAAGGATATAACACTTTTAAGAACTGACTGAGCGTCATATTAGATACCCCTTTACCAATTTTCAATCTTTAGTCAACAGCAACCCTTTTACCCGCACAGTTTCTTTAATATTTTGGGCTTGTGACAACATCAAGTACATTTCATCCGCCGAGGCGTCTGCGAATACCGCTTCAACCTCTTTCATCATTTCCGGCTTTGCTACTGCTGAAATTGAATCCAGCAAAAGTTCATCCATGGAGGCATTGAGCGCATTTGCAATCTTTACCAATGCCGGGAGCGATACCTTTGCCGCCCCTGTCTCAATTCCTGAGCAATGCTGCGGACTGATTTCCGCCAGCTCCGCCAATCGCTCCTGCGTCATGCCCCGTTTTTTTCGTATGGCGCGGATTCGCTGCCCGACCAGTTTATAGTTTAATTCTGTTTTCACGGAAACCTCCAAACAAGAGATTTTCCTTATTGTAAGCGAAATTTTTCTATGGTATAATCACCTGTGCAAGAGGACATCTTGTGTACAGTAGTTTTTGAAACTTAATTTGAGGTGATGGCTGTGAAAAAGGGAAAAATAGTAAGATACGATTTAGATAAAGTATACTTTATGGCCGAATATAACAAAGCTGTGTCCTATGGCAAGCAAAATATCACTATAAAAATTCGCTTGGCCTTATGAACTATAAAACGGAGGAAACGTGATGGATTTACGAGCGAATGGGTGCTATTATCATCCTGGAAGATTAGCAGTAGCCACCTGTGCAAGGTGTGGTGTTGGCATATGTAGAGATTGTTTAGTGAGAGATGAAAATGGAACCATTCTTTGTTATCAGTGTGGAAATAAGAAGTTAAAGCAGGAGCACAAAGAATATCGAAAATGGCTAAAAGAAACCGGGGGAAGATTCAAAAACTGGACAGAGTTTATTATTCCCAGTATTATAGGGGGTCTCATTATCGTGCTGGCAGCAGCACTTATCCATATTGAAGCCGTACCCCCCATAACAGATAAACGTGATATGGTTGGCATGACCTACATGTTATTTTCGATTCCGTTTGGATATACAATTTGGAATGATCTGCTTACTCCTAAATATGAAACTATATGGAATAAAGTATTTGGCACTTGGTGTACTAAGGTTGCTTTTTCTCTTATCTCGGGATGGATTATCCTCCCATTTGTTTTGATTCGCTTTATTGTTCGAAAGATTAGACCCAACAATCATAAATAGAAGGAAAAAGAGGGAAAGTATGAAAAATAAGAAGATATGTATATTGGTCATCCTTGTTTTGACAATGACACTGTTTAGCGGATGTTCAAATGGTATTGAAAATAAGAGTGAACAAAATGGACCAATGGAAGATGAAAATTTGGCTATTATATCCGCAGAGGAACTTAGTAACACCTACACAACACGCTTTAGTGACGTTAATCAGATTACTGCTCCAACCTTTACATTTAGCTATCCAGATGGATGGAGCATCGAGAGTGAGACGGTTGACCCCACCTCGGAGGAAGTCATACTATCCAATCCGTCTGGCGTTACCATTACCCATTGGAACTTCGGTGGTATGCGTGATTTGACCGGACCAACCCGTGAGATCAACGAAGTTACTGTTGAGCAAGTAGCTGACGCAAGCTTTATTCCCGGCACAATTCAGGCCACGGACTATTCAGACTTAGGCAGATTTATGGTTGCCAAAATCGAAATAATCGGGCAGTATGATACATATAGCGGTGGAGATTATACGCCTGTTGAAAATGGCAGTGTGCGGTATGCGCTTTTACCAAAAGACCAAGCGGGCGAAACTCAGGAATGTATTATCCCGCTCCTTCCGACATTCTCCTTTTGGTACGGCGGTCATATTTCGATGATTGCCAATTCTCCCAGCGGAGAATTTACAGAGCAAGATGAGAAAGAAATTGTTGCTATCTTGTCCAGCTTCCGGGATAATTCTGTTTCTTCTGAACCCACAGATATTCCCTCAACACCTATGAACACGAATACCATCGCAACAATTGATGAACTTTGGAAATTGTTAGCGGGAGAATGGTCATGCACAGAATACCAATATTTAGGAAAAATATATGATGGTTACAACCACATTATGGAACTGCAATATACAGACGGACAACCATGTATGATTAGGAAAAGCGAGAACGGAGAATATGCCGCTGCCGTTTTCAAAGGTTTCGACGTTGATAATGACACTCATTATAAAGCATACACATATCGGAAAGGAATTGATGACCCAAGTGATGGTAACTGGGGCGATGAAGCAGAAGCAGCTTGGTATACCTTTGATGTGAGCGAACTTGCGGACAATAAGCTTACGGTGTATTATTACATACAGCTTGGTGACTTCCTCGATAATCACAAATTTGAATATGCCCGAAATTGAACAATCGATGTTATTTTTACCCTAAACAGTGGTTTTGACGCAAGAGGTTTAGATACAATTTATTGTTGGATTAGTTTACAAAGTGGTGTGCAATCTTGTTGAGAGCCATGTGGCCCGCCACGGGCGAAGTCTGGCATATTGTCAATAGTCAATGCAAGGCGGAGAATAAGGTGTGGTACGGGCAATCGAAAATCCACGGGATTTTCTGCGCCCTCTGATGCCCTGCGGGGCATAGGATGCAGAACAGGTACAACCGCAAAAGAGGCCGGGAGCGTAATGCTCTCGGCCTCTGATTATACGTCAGGCTGTGACGGTAGCTGTGTAACAAATACGCTGTATATGCCCCATAGCTGTACGATCTGCCCGTTCATAGTTCGCAGTTCGTACGGGTGACATGATGTTGACCATCTGGCCGCCCACGGAACCGGCCTCGCGGCTGGTCAGGTCGCCGTTGTAGCCCTGCTTCAGGTTGACGCCGACTTCGTTGGCGGCTTCCATCTTGAACTTGTCCATGGCCTCGCGAGCTTCCGGGATATTGATCTGGTTCGTATTTTTCATTGCGTACATCTCCTTGAAATGTGATTTTGGGTACCGCAGTCATAGCATTGCCCGAAAAAGATCGAATATGCCGGAAGTCTGTCAGGGAATTTCCGGCCGTTCTTCTGAAAATTGGGCGGCGGAAAATGCTGTCAAAAGCAATTGACAAATTCCGGACGGCTCTCTATAATGAATTAAAGTGATGAACAAAGGCGCGGCTTGCGCAGCGTTTGCCGCGGCGGGCCGATACTCTGTTTTAGAGCACAAGGATACCGGCAAGACCGGCAGCGATTTCTGCTCGCTGAAAACAGGAGAGTGAATCATGAAAGCAGTACGATTAAAAACGGAATATCTGCAGGACCCTTTGGGCATTGATATTCCGCATCCGCGGCTGTTCTGGACTTGTGAGGACGGGATCACGCAGAGCGCATTCCAGATCCTTGCAGCGACGGACGGCCGTACGGTATGGGACAGCGGGAAGGTGCCCTCCGGCTCCATGCACGCGGATTATCCAAACGCGCTTGCTTCCCGGCAGCGCGTCAGCTGGCGCGTGCGGCTCTGGGATGAGAACGACGATCCCGGCGCGTGGTCGAGCGAGGCCTTTTTCGAAATGGGGCTTCTGAATGCTTCGGACTGGAGCGCCCTGTGGATCGCGGGGGACTATCCCGTCCGTAAAAAGCAGCGCTACCCGGTGGATTGCTTCCGCAAGGTGTTTTCCGCGGGACAGGTTCAAAAGGCCCGACTGTATCTTACGGCCTGCGGCCTGTATGAGGCGCGGCTCAACGGCCGGCGCGTCGGGGGCGCGCTGCTGACGCCCGGCTCCACGGACTACCGCAAGCGCATCCAGTATCAGGTCTACGATGTGACGGACCTGCTGCGGGGCGGCGAAAACGCCATGACCGTCGAGCTGGCGGACGGCTGGTACCGCGGCTCCAACGGCGGCGCAGGGCAGACGAACACCTTCGGCACGCAGACAAAGCTGCTGGCGCAGCTGGAGCTGACGCTGGCGGACGGAACGACGCAGACCGTCTGCAGCGACGGGAGCTGGGCGTGGAGCAATGACGGCCCCATCCGCTTTGCCGACCTCAAGGACGGCGAGATCGTGGATGCAAATCGCGAGCCCTCCTATTCCGGCAGTGTCCGCGTTGTGGAGGAGCATGCGCCTCTGACGGCATCCGACAACGTACCGGTCCTCGAGCGCGAGCGCTTTGCCCCGGTCGAACGGATCACAACGCCGTCCGGCAAGACTGTCCTCAAATATGCGCAGAATCTTTCGGGCTATGTGTCCTTCCGTGTGACGGCACACAAGGGCCAGCGAGTCCACATCACGATGGGCGAAACGCTCGATGACAGCGGCGAACTGACGCTCCGGAACATCCAGTGCATTACCAAAGGAAGACCCTCACCGCTGCAGGAGCTGGATTACACCTGCAGGGAGGGCGTGAACGAATACACGCCGAAATTCTATTACGGCGGCTTCCAGTATGCGCAGGTCGACACGGACGTCGAATTCCGGACAGAGGACTTTACGGCTGTTGCTGTGTACAGCGCCTTTGAGGAAACTTCAAAATTCGAGTGCTCCAATCGCCTGATCAACCAATTTTACCACAACACTCTGTGGTCCCTGAAGAGCAACTCCACCGACGTGCCGACGGACTGCCCGACGCGTGAGCGCATGGGCTGGACGGGCGACAGTCAGGTCTTCTTCAACACGGCGTCCTATCTCACGGACTATGCGGCCTTTGCCCGCAAGCATGTGCGCGACATTTTTGACCGCCAGTGGCGCAGCGGCCGCCTGCCGCAGATCGCGCCGTTTGCAAACGAGTCGCCGAGCATCAACAAAATGAACGGCTCCGTCGGCTGGGCGTGCGCAGGTGTCTATATCCCGTACTATTTCTATCAGAAATACGGCGACGACCGCCTGCTGCGTGCGTATTACGACAACATGCTGCGCTATGCGGACTTTATGATCCGCCGCGCGGGGAAATGGGGCGGGATCTTCGCCAAGCCCATGCATCTTTCCCACAAAAATCGAAAGTATGCTGTTAACTGCGGCAAGTCCTACGGCGAGTGGGCCGAGCCGAATGACGTCATGGCCTTCCACGGGATCGACTTTTTCATTCCGCACCCGGAGGAATCCACGGCCTATACATATTTTACGCTCAAGCGTGTGCTGGAGATCGCCTCGATCCTCGGCAAGCCGGAAACGCCGCAGCTGGCGCGCATCCGGGAATACAGCGAGGGCGCGAAATGCGCCTATCAGGAACTCGTTACGAAGGACGGCTACTCGCTGGATACCGACCGGCAGGCCAAGCTCGTCCGGCCCTTGTATATGGGGCTGCTGACGCCGGAGCAGGAGACCTTTGCCAGAAAGCGCCTCATTGCCGCGCTGGACCACTATGGCTGGCGTCTCGGGACCGGCTTCCTCTCCACGCCGATGATCCTGGACGTTCTGGCGGGGCTGGATATCAGCTATGCCTACCGTCTGCTGGAAAACGAGGAAATGCCCGGCTGGCTCTTTATGCCGAAGTCCGGCGCAACGACGATCTGGGAGGCCTGGGAGGGCAACCAGAAGGACAAATGGATCGCCTCGCTGAACCACTATTCCAAAGGCGCGGTCTGCGAGTGGCTGATGAACACGATGTGCGGCATCCGGATCACCGGAGAAAACCATGTTACAATTGCACCGAAGCCCGGCGGGAACATCACCTTCGCACGGGCTAGTTATTGGAGCATTTGTGGAAACGTTACGACAAGCTGGGAGCGGACGGAGAACGGCTATCGGCTGACCGTGGGCATCCCTGCGAACACAACGGCGGAGATCCTCCTGCCGGACGGAACGGGCCGGACCGTCGGAGCCGGACAGCATCGGTATGAATGGAAATGAAACGATATTACCTTGCCATTGACATCGGCGCGTCCTCCGGGCGGCACATTGTGGGCTGGCGGGAGGACGGCGAAATCAAAGCAAAAGAGGTCTACCGCTTCCCCAACGGCGTACAGGAGCAGAACGGCCATCTCGTCTGGGACGTGGATGCGCTGCTTTCCCATGTGAAGGCGGGCATCGCGGCGGCGAAGGCCGAGTTCCCGGAGATCGTCAGCCTGTCTGTCGATACCTGGGCCGTGGACTATGTGCTGCTGCGCGGCGAGGAAGAAGTCCGTCCCGTCTATGCCTACCGCGACAGCCGCACGGAGGCGGCCATTCCCAAGGTTCACGAAATTCTGCCGTTTGCGGAGCTGTACGCCAAAACCGGCTGCCAGTTCCAGCCGTTCAACAGCATTTATCAGTTCTATGCGGATAAGCTCACGGGCAGGCTGGAGGGCGTGACGGATTTTCTGATGATCCCGGAGTATCTCCTTTGGAAGCTCTGCGGTGTGAAGTCCAAGGAGTACACCAACGCCACTACCACCGGCATGGTAAACGCAGAAACGGGCAAATTTGACCCAGAGATTATTTCAGCGCTCGGTCTGCCGCCCATCTTCCCCAAACTCCAAAAGCCGGGGACGGTGCTGGGCGAGTATGAGGGGATAAAGTGCGTCCTCTGCGCCACCCACGACACGGCCTCGGCGGTGGTGGGAATCCCCATGGTGGAAAACGCGCCCTATATTTCGTCCGGCACATGGTCGCTTTTGGGCGTCAAAACGCCGAAGCCCATTACAAATACCGCCAGCCGTGCCGCCAATTACTCCAACGAGGGCGGCGTGGGCTATAACCGCTATCAGAAGAACATCATGGGCATGTGGCTGGTCAACGAGCTGCAAAAGGAGCTTTGCAGCGGGCTGGGCTTTGCGGAGATCGTGAACGCCGCAAAGGAGAGCTGCTGCGATGCCCTCATCGACGCCAACGCCCCGGAATTTCTGGCTCCCAAGAGTATGAAGGCCGCCTTTGATGTGGCGACGGGCGGAAAGCTCATCAGCATCGGCGACTATTTCCGCTGCGCCTATCGCAGCCTTGCAGAGAGCTATGCGAAAGCCCTTGCAGAACTGGAAGCCAACACAGGAAAGCAATACGACAGGCTCTACATCGTGGGCGGCGGTGCAAAAAACGAGTTTTTGAACCATCTCACCGCCAAGGCCACGGGCAAGCGGGTCATTGCCCTGCCCATTGAGGCGACGGCGCTGGGAAATCTGAAAATACAAATGGAGGCAGACCTATGAGCTATACGGAAGCAAAAGAAAAATACGCCGCCCTCGGTGTGGATACCGAAGCGGCGCTTACAAAGCTGAAAACCGTGCCGCTGTCTCTGCACTGCTGGCAGGGGGACGATGTACGCGGTTTCGACACCGACCCCACCAAGCCCCTTACCGGCGGCATCCAGACCACCGGCAGCTATCCCGGCCGCGCGAGGACCCCGCAGGAGCTGATGGCGGATATCGAGGAGGTGCTGAAGCTGTGCCCCGGCACGAAGAAGCTGAATCTCCACGCCAGCTATGCTATTTTTGCCGAGGGCGAGTGGGTCGACCGCGATAAGCTGGAGCCGAAGCATTTTGCACCGTGGGTGGACTTCTGCAAAAAGCACGGCCTCGGCGCGGACTTCAACCCGACGTTCTTCTCCCACCCTAAGTGTGATCCGCTGACGCTCAGTTCCCCCAACGAGGAAACCCGCCGCTTCTGGATCGAGCACGGCAGGGCCTGCGTGCGCATCTCGCAGTATCTGGCGGAGGAGTTGGGGCAGATCTGTACCATGAACATCTGGACGGGCGACGGCTTCAAGGACATTCCCACTGACCGCCTCGGGCCGCGCATGCGCTATAAGGAATCCATCGACGAAATTCTCTCTGAGCCCTTTGACTTCAATAAGGTCAAGCCCTGCGTGGAGAGCAAGGTGTTCGGCATCGGCGTGGAAAGCTACACCGTCGGTTCGGCGGAATTCGCCCTGAGCTACGCCGCCATGAATCCCGGCAAATGCATCCCCCTGATGGACAACGGCCACTATCACCCCACCGAGGTGGTCAGCGACAAAATCCCGGCGCTGCTGACCTTCTTCCCGGAGATCGCCCTGCACATCACCCGCCCGGTGCGCTGGGACAGTGACCATGTGGTGCTGTTCGATGACGAAACGAAGGAGCTCTGCAAGGAGATCGTCCGCTGCGGCGGCTTGGACGGCCGGGTGTATCTGGCGCTGGACTACTTCGACGCCTCTGTCAACCGCATCGCCGCGTGGGTCACGGGTTTCCGCAATGTGCAGAAGGCCCTGCTGAACGCCCTGCTGACGCCGGATATGACGGCTGAACAGAACGCGGGTAATTTTACCGATCTGCTCGTTCGGCAGGAGGAACTGAAGACCATGCCCTTCGGCGAGGTCTGGGCAGAGTATTGCCGCCGCTGCGGCGTGCCGGAGGACGGCGCGTGGCTGCCGCTGGTGCGGGCGTATGAAAAGAACATTCTGGAGGCGAGAGCATGAAAAATATTCTGACAGCCCCGTGGATGGTGGAGATGATCCGCACCGTAACCAATATGTACGACCACGGCTGGGACGAGCGCAACGGCGGAAATGTGAGCCTGCTGCTGGAGGAATCGCAGGTCAACGATTATGTGGACGGCGCTGTTCTGCGGGAGATTCCCACGGGCTTTTCCTGTCCAGAGCTGGACGGCAAGTACTTCCTCGTCACCGGCACGGGCAAGTATTTCAAGAATGTCCAGTATGCGCCGGAGATCAATCTCGGCCTCGTGCGTCTGACGGACGGCGGCGAGACGGCGCAGCTTCTGTGGGGCTTTGCGGACGGCGGAAAATTCACGTCCGAATTTCCGGCACACATGATGAGCCACGACGAGCGTTTGAAGGTGGATCCACAGAACCGTGTGGTCATGCACTGTCACCCGGCGAATCTGCTGGCCATGACCTATGTCCACAGCTTGGACGAAAAGGCCTTTACCCGCACCCTTTGGCAGATGTGTACCGAATGCATCGTGGTGTTCCCCGACGGCGTGAATGTACTGCCGTGGATGCTCTGCGGCACCAATGAGATCGGCGAAGCGACCGCTGAGAAGATGCGCACCGCCCGGCTTGTTGTCTGGGCGCAGCATGGCATCTACGGCACGGGAAAAGACCTCGACGAGACGTTCGGCCTCATCGAGACCGCCGAAAAGGCGGCAGAGATTTACATGAAGATCGCCCATCTGCCGCTGGTCAATACCATTACCGATGACCAGATGCACCAGTTGGAGGCCCACTTTGGCGTGAAGGCAAGAGAGAGCTATCTGGCCTGAATCCTGTTTCTGTTATAGACCAAACCGGCAGCCGGAAACGCATCCGGCTGCCGGTTTGGCCTGTGCTCAGGCACAGAGGTCGAAGGACAGGAAGTGCTCCGGGTCGATGAGGTCGATCGCAAGGATGCTTGCCTCGGGACAGATCCTGTCGAGATCCAGCCGGGCGTCGGTCTCGTCATAGGTGGCGGGCTGCGGCTCGGCGGCGAAGATCAGGCCGTCGTAGTCCTCGGGCACATAGACGATGTAGCTCCTCGTAAAGAGCCGCCCACCGTCCGCGGTGTCCTCCCACTGCGTGGAATAGAAGAATTCGATCTCGTAGTCCGTGCCGTTCCAGCTGACGGTGTGCAGGTAGTGATTCTCGCCACGCTCCGTGTCGTCATAGGCGGAGGAGGCGGTCAGCCACATGCCCGTGTAGTAGTCATAGAGCTCGCTGCTCAGGACCGTCTGGAAATCCTGCTCGAAGTAGGGGATCGACTCGGCCGGGATGTAGCACACGGCGTCAAAGGCGATCTCGCGCAGGCCGTCGTGGACATTGTCGTCCTGCTTCGTCACCTGCCACAGGCAGGGCGCGGTCTGGTAGCCGTCGCCGCCCTCTGCGTAGAAGCAGACGCCGTCCTCCAGCTCATATGGGCCGCCGCCCACGTCGCAGTTGATCATCAGATCGCCGTTTTCAAAGGCGGAGCGCAGCACGATCGCGCTGACCTGCCGCAGAACGCCGCCGTTTGCGGGATCGAGCAGTTCGCCGGACGGGGAATACTCCAGCACGAGCCTGTCGTCGGAATCCTCATAGCCCAGCTCCACGCCCGCCGCGCCGGCAGTGGCAATGCCGGATTCCAGCACGGTCTCCTCGGAATTCAGAATGTCCCATGTGCCGTCCTCATGGATGCGGATCCAGAAATTCTGACCGACGTATTCCCAGAGGCCAACATAAGCTGCGAGGTATTGCGTGGAGTCCGAGGCGTAGGGACCGTAGGAGGCGTCCGGCTGGAACTGGAAGCAGTCCTCGCCCTCCCAGTACCAGACGAGCACCGTTTCGGTGCCGTCCTCCTGCCGGAATTCCAGCCGGATGTCGCTGCTGCCGTCGCCGGTCACATCGTCAAAGGAGATGCTCCAGTAATCGGACGCGGCGTTCGGGATTTCAACGGGATAGGTGACGCTGTCAAAGCAGATCTGTTCCGCCTCGTCGTAATAAAATGTCGCCCATTCGCTGCCGATGCAGACGCAGACCGGCGTTTCCACGCCGTCCTGCACGATCGTGCCCCGGTCGTTTACCATGCCCGTGGTGCGCCAGTCCTCGCCCGGCAGCTCCTCCGTCGGGGCCTCCTCTCTGCCGCAGGCGGCGAGGGTCAAGAGGAGTGCAAGGGCCAGAAGCAGGGAAAATGCTCTTTTCATGATTCGATCCTTCCTTTCCGTTTTCTGCCGGGTAAAAAATTCCACCGTACAGAGACATTGTACGGCGGAATGTTCAGAAAGTCTATTAACCAAAGGTTAACCTGGCTGCTTTAACAGGACTGCAAGCTCCTGCCGTTTCCGGCGGGTGTCGCCGTCGATGTGGAGCTTGGCATAGAGCTGGTTCAGATACTGCTTGACGCTGCCCTCGGAGAGGCCGAGCCGCCCGGCGATCTCGCGGTTCGTCAGGCGCTGCGCAAGCAGGTCGGCAAGCTCCAGCTCCCGCGGGGTAAGCCCGGCGAGGGCCGCAGGCCGGGTGCGGCGCGCCTCAGACAGCCTGCCCAGTTCCGCGATCGCCTGCGTGTCCGGGCGATTTTCCAGCAGCGGCGCAAGATAGCGGTAATTCTCCGCAAACGGCAGAATCAGTCCGTCCGGCGCGGCATCGGTCAGAGCCTGCTCCAGCAGCGCCTCGGCCTCGGCGCGTTTGCCGAGCTGCGCATAGGCGGCAGCCGTCTGGATGCGCACATGGAGGGCGACAAGGGCATAGGGGAATCGCGCGCAGGCGGCCAGAAGCGCCTCGCTCCGGCCGATGAGCCGGGCATACTCTCCCTGCGCCAGCCAGACCTGATTTTCGATCATGTCATACATCGGCCGTCCGGGGGCCAGAATGTGGACGGTGTCGAGCAGGTGCAGGCGGAACAGCTCCGGAATGCGCTCCGTATCTCCGCGCAGCGCATCATAATAGGCGCAGATGGCGTAAAAGATCGGGAGCCATGCGGCGTTGTGCTGCCGCACCAGCCCGGCGTTACGCTGCTCGCGCGTGTACAGCAGGGAAACGTTCCGGAAAAGCGACAGCCGCAGCGCCAGAAGGTCGCAGCACAGGGCCATGCTCTCCTGCAGAGGCCCGGTGCTCCGGGCGCGCTCCAGCGCAATATGGGCGTCGGCAAAGCGGCACTGCAGAAGCAGCGCCTCCGCACGCATGATCTGCTCCGCCCCGCGGCCGTGGCCGTTCGTGACGCGGTAATAATGCGGCATGCACTCGTCCATCTCGGACAGCTCTGCCTCCAGCGCGCCGGGCGTCCGGTGGAACATCATCAGCACGGAGGGCGAGCCGAACGTCCAGCCGCCGCTCCGGCGGATGGTGATGGCCGGACGGGTCATTTTGCTGCTGGCGCTGCGGTGCAGGCGGCTCATGGCCGAAATATCGTTGTAGGATAGGAAGCTCAGGATGAGGTCGCATTCGCCAAGCAGATTTCCACGCTCGTTCGGCGGCAGCTCCGGATGCGTGTCCAGCGCGCTCTGCAGCAGCTCGCGCAGCTCCAGCATCTTCGGGATACGGCTCCAGTTGAACATGCAGCGCATCAGCACCAGAATGGCAAGCGGATGCGCCAGCAGCGCGTCTTTCGGGCATTCCTCCAGCGCAGAAAGCACCAGAGCGGGGCCCAGCGTGGAAAGCAGAATGCCGGCGTCCTGCGTCACAGCGTCCAGCAGGGAAGTATAGTCGCCGCAGCGCCGGAAGGAATCCATGGCGTGGAGCATCTGCCCGTGCGCGGCGTACCAGCGCCCATAGCGCGCCCGGCAGGCCCGCTGCCGGGGCTCCGGGAGCGTGCGGAAGACCTGCGCGGCGCAGGCCTT
>ERZ837910.4720-NODE-4720-length-13004-cov-22.657271_pt1 | contig 13004 bp, 13 predicted proteins | sample MGYA00519940_ERZ837910 | MGnify/ENA primary metagenome ERZ837910 (study PRJEB31850, sample SAMEA3708825) | human gut metagenome | biome: human gut; feature: human-associated habitat; material: faeces | place: China | collected 2014 ... | reverse complement strand
TGTGGTGGCAATTGACGGAGATGAGATCCAGTGGATCAGAAATGCATTTGATTACTGCGGATAAAATGCAGAGAGGAGAGTACACGATGATAAAGATAAAATGGCATCAGGAAAACGAACCCAGGATGCATGTGAATACAAGAGAAGGTGTAACGTATCTTACCTATCCGGAATTTGACAGACTGCCGGGATTTGTGCATGCATTCAGCACCAGACTTGGCGGTGTCAGTGAGGGAATCTATTCTTCTATGAACTTAAGTTTTACAAGAGGTGACAAAGACGAGGCGGTAAGAGAAAATTATCGCAGACTGGCAGATGCAGTCGGTTTCAAAATGGAAGATATCGTGACTTCTGACCAGACACATACAGCAAATGTGCGCCTTGTCACAGAAGAAGACCGCGGAAACGGCATCACGAAACCAAGACCGTACACAGACGTGGATGGGATGATCACCAATGTACCGGGGCTGGTCCTTGCGACATTTTACGCGGATTGTGTGCCTCTGTACTTTATCGATCCGGTGCACCGAGCGATCGGACTTTCTCATTCCGGATGGAGAGGAACGGTGGCAAAGATCGGGGAGGTCACAGTTCGAAGGATGCAGGAAGAATTCGGCTCTGACCCGTCGGAGATCTACGGCGCAGTCGGTCCATCCATCTGCCAGGACTGTTATGAAGTGAGTGAAGATGTGATCGAACAGTTCCGCGCTGCTTTCCCACAAGACAAGTGGGATGCTCTGTTTTATGGTAAGCCGGATGGCAAATACCAGCTGGATCTCTGGGAGGCAAATCACCAGATCATGCTGGGAGCAGGCTTGAAAGAAGAGCATATTTCCATGCCAAATCTGTGCACCTGCTGCAATCCGGAATTCCTTTTTTCGCACAGGGCTTCCCATGGCAGGAGAGGAAATCTGGGGGCATTTCTGGGGATCCGCTGATAAGATACAACTAACAACTGCACAGGCAATAAAAAACGGGCTGCATACAGTACAAAAACTGTATACAGCCCGTAAATATACATGTAAGAGAAAAATCAGCGTTTGCTTACTTTTTCCATCAGCTCCATGATCTTTTCGTTGCTGGAACGAACTTTCTCTACAGATAAGTCATGGTTGATGATGTCCATGATACTTGCAAGGTATTTGCTCATGTTTGCTTCGACGTAATATGGTCTTGTGAGCAGTTCAGGATCACGGTAGTTCAGGTTGGTGGTGATAACCTTGTCGATCCAGCCTTTCTCATAGTATTCATCGAATTTCTTGAGACCGTCTGTGAACAGACCGTAAGTAGTACAGATGAAGACACGCTTTGCTTTACGTTCCTTGATCTGCTTGGCAACATCGAGCATACTCTCTCCGGAAGAGATCATATCGTCGATGATGACAACATCCTTGCCCTCTACGGAATCTCCGAGGAACTCATGGGCAACGATCGGGTTCTTGCCGTTGACAACGGTAGAATAATCACGACGTTTGTAGAACATACCCATATCAACACCGAGAATGTTAGAGAAATATACTGCTCGTGACATCGCACCCTCATCTGGGCTGATGATCATCAGATGATCGTTGTCAAGCTTGAAGTCCTTGACTTCTTTAACCAGTGCTTTGAGGAACTGGTAGGTCGGGAAGAAGTTATCAAATCCGTTGAGCGGGATGGAGTTCTGTACACGTGGGTCATGCGCATCAAAAGTGATAAAGTTGGAAACGCCCATATCACTTAATTCCTTGAGCATCAGTGCACAGTCAAGAGATTCTCTCTTGGTACGGCGGTGCTGACGTCCTTCGTAAAGGAACGGCATGATGACGTTGATACGATGAGCTTTGCCGGTAGCTGCGGAAATGATCCTCTTGAGATCCTGATAATGGTTGTCCGGTGACATGTGGTTCTCATGACCGCATACGGTGTAAGTTTCTGTGTAGTTGGTGATATCTACCATGATAAAGAGATCGGCACCACGTACAGATTCTTTGATGTAACCCTTGCCCTCGCCGGTACCGAAGCGGACGCATTCGCACTCGACAAGGAAAGAAGGAAGGCTGTATCCCTGTGGTACAGTGCTCGGTTTCTTCTTTGCTACAAGTTCTTTACGGAATTTTACAAGTTTCTTGTCAACCTCTTTTGCAAGATCCTGACATCCGGCAAGTGCTGCAATACGGATGGGAGCAACCGGGGTCGCTTTTTCAAGTAACTCTATATTTGGCATAATATTCCTCCTAGGTATAGTTTTCAAACTGAGTCCTAATACATTTATAACATTTGCCCTAAATCCCGTCAAGGAATTTATTGATTTTTACCCGGAGAATTGTTATCATAGTAATGATCCGGATATGGACGAAGGCATATCCGAATGACAAAAAGAAAGGAACACCATGAAAAAAAAGAAACATAAGATTTCCAAAGTTCTTCCTGGAAGCATCGGCGAGGAGCTGGAGCTGGAGCCGGGAGATGTGCTGGCAGAGATCAATCATCAGGCGGTGGAGGATGTTTTTGATTACCGTTATCTGATGAACGATGAATATATAGAACTTCTTATAGAGAAAGCCAACGGAGAGATCTGGGAGCTGGAAGTGGAGAAGGATTATGATGAGGATCTGGGAATAGAGTTTGAGAATGGCCTGATGGATGATTACCGTTCCTGCAGCAACAATTGCATGTTCTGCTTTATCGACCAGATGCCGCCGGGAATGCGTGAGACGCTCTACTTTAAGGACGACGACTCCAGACTTTCGTTCCTTCAGGGAAACTACATCACCCTGACAAATATGAAGGACAAGGATATCGAGCGTATCATCCGTTTCCATCTGGCTCCGATCAATATCTCGGTCCAGGCGATGAACCCGGAGCTGCGCTGCAAAATGCTCCACAACCGGTTTGCGGGGGAGGCGTTAAAGAAGATCGACCGGCTTTACGAGGCGGAGACGGAGATGAACGGGCAGATCGTTCTCTGCAAAGGCGTCAATGACGGAAAGGAACTGGCGTACACGATCGAGCAGCTCTCAAAGTATGCGCCGGTAATGCAGAGTGTGTCGGTTGTTCCGGTCGGACTCTCCAAATACCGTGACGGCCTTTATCGGCCCCTCCGGCTGCGGCAAATCCACGTTTTTGAAGACCCTGAACCGGATGAACGATCTGGTGGACGGGGTGAAAATCACCGGCTCCGTGGAGCTGGATGGGGAGAATATCTATGCACCCAATGTGGATACCACGGTGCTGCGCCGCCGGGTGGGCATGGTGTTTCAGCAGCCCAACCCCTTCCCCATGAGCATCTATGACAATGTGGCCTACGGCCCCAGAGTTCACGGCATTCGCAATAAGGCAAGACTGGGCGAGATCGTGGAGGAGAGCCTCCGGGGGGCTGCCATTTTCGACGAGGTGAAGGACCGGCTGAAAAAGTCCGCCCTGGGCCTCTCCGGCGGCCAGCAGCAGCGGCTGTGCATTGCCAGGGCTTTGGCTGTGGAGCCGGAGGTACTGCTGATGGACGAGCCCACCTCCGCCCTTGACCCCATCTCCACCGCCAAGATCGAGGACCTGATGGAGAGCCTGAAGCAGAAGTACACCGTGGTGGTGGTCACCCACAATATGCAGCAGGCCACCCGTGTTTCCGATTACACCGCCTTCTTCCTGCTGGGCGAGCTCATTGAATTCGGGAAGACACGCCAGGTCTTCTCCTACCCGAGAGAGAAGAAGACCGAGGACTACATTACGGGGAGGTTCGGTTGATGCGAATCAGGTTCGATGCCCAGCTGCGGCTGCTGGGGGAGGAAATGACCCACATGGGCTCCATGATCGAGTCCGCCATTCAGGATGCCACCCATGCCTTCCTGAACCAGGATGTGGAAACCGCCAAGCGGATCATGGACGAGGACGAATACATCGACCAGGAGCAGAAGAAGATCGAGAACATCTGCTTCCAGCTGCTCATTCAGCAGCAGCCCGTGGCCCGGGACCTGCGGACCATTACTGCGGCCATGAAGATGGTCACGGATATGGAGCGCATCGGCGACCATGCGGCGGATATCTCCGAGCTCACCGTGGCCATGGCGGGCACCCCCTACAAGCTCCGGGGGGACAACATCAAGTGCATGGCGGCGGAGACCATTGTCATGCTGGTGGAGGCGGTGGACTCCTACGTCACCAAGGATATGGCCAAGGCCCGGGCGGTCATCGACCACGACGATGTGGTAGACGACCTGTTTTTGAAGGTCAAGGCGGACCTGATCCAGGTCATCCGGGAGAACCCGGAGTACGGCGAGTACGCCGCCGATCTGCTGATGGTGAACAAATACCTGGAGCGCATCGGCGACCACGCCACCAATCTGGCCGAGTGGGTCATTTTCGCCCTGGACAACAAGGGCGAGGGAGAATAAAATTCGCCGGGAAGGCCGCAGCGGGCTTTCCCGGTGTTTTTTCCTGTACTTTCTCCCTGTTCTGTGCTATAATGCCTACGACAAAAATACATAAGGATGGTGCATACATCATGACTTATCAGGAAGTAATGGCACAGGCGAAGGGCAGCATGGGGAAGTGCAAGGCCTGCCCCGTCTGCAATGGGCAGGCTTGCCGGAATACGATCCCCGGCCCCGGGGCCAAGGGCGTGGGGGATACGGCGATCCGGAACTACGATGCCTGGCAGCGGCTGCGGGTGAATATGGATACCCTCTGCCCCTATGGCGAGGCGGATACCGCCTTCACCCTCTTCGGCAGAACCTTTGCCGCCCCCATTTTTGCAGGCCCTGTGGGGGCTGTCACCATGCACTACAGCGATAAATACAATGACGAGACCTACAATGCCGCCCTGGTCAGCGGCTGCGCCCAGGCGGGCATTGCGGCCTTCACCGGCGACGGCCTGGATGCCAACGTCATGGTCCAGGCCACCAAGGCCATCCGGGACGTGGGCGGCGTGGGCGTGCCCACCGTCAAGCCCTGGAATATGGAGCTCATCCGGGAGAAGCTGGCTCTGGTGCGGGAGAGCGGGGCCTTTGCCGTGGCCATGGACGTGGACGCGGCGGGTCTGCCCTTCCTGAAGGGCATGAACCCTCCGGCAGGCAGCAAGACCGTGGAGCAGCTGCGCCAGATCAGGGAGGCTGCGGGATTGCCCTTCATCGTCAAGGGCGTTATGACCGTCAAGGGCGCTCTCAAGTCCCTGGAGGCCGGAGCGGACGCCATCCTGGTGTCCAACCACGGCGGCCGGGTGCTGGACGGCTGCGCGGCCACGGCAGAGGTGCTGCCGGAGATCGTGGCGGCGGTGGAGGGCCGCGTCCCCGTGCTGGTGGACGGCGGCATCCGCACGGGCACGGATGTGTTCCGGGCGCTGGCCCTGGGGGCTAAGGCAGTGGTCATTGCCCGGCCCTATGTCTGCGCCGTTTACGGCGGCGGCGCCGAGGGCGCTGTGGCCCTGACGAAAAAGCTCCAGGGAGAGCTGGCCGACACCATGCAGATGTGCGGCGTCCATTCCCTGGCAGAGATCACGGCGGAGTGCGTGAGGGGATAAGGTAAGATCATACCAAAGCACCCCTTCGGTTTTGTGGGCCGGAGGGGTGCTTTGCGTGGAGATTAACTCAGTGGGCATTCTTTTTTGGCTTGCGCCCTACAGGTCAAGACGGCGGGACGAACAGTTGTGGGGGACACCGCCGATGGATGATCACTCCGTTTCCGAATTCTTATGGGGGCAATCATCCGACTTCTGAGTGTCACGCAATTTCTTCAAGGCATTCAACTGCTCCAATATAGATGCTTTTGTCCTTGCCTTCGACTCCAAAATGCCATCCACATTGTCCTTCTGCCGCCCAGCCGTTTGTATTCCTTGGAAAGCTCGCTTAAATACATACTCAGGTTTTCTTTTGTGAAAACCGCATAATTCTCAGTTGACATTCCGAATCTCGCTTTCCACAATATTGAATCGTAAAAATTCCGGGATCGCATTGGCAATGGCCTGCTGCTTTGCTGCGTCGCTGCCACGGCTGGCTGCCAGCGCCAAAACCCCAGAGGGGAACAAAACATCCGACAGCTTCCGTTCCCGGATGTCATCATAGTCCCGACAAAGGGCAATGCCATTGATCCGGCTCAGATAGTCCACCATGGCCAGCAGATACAGGCTTTCCGGATACCATTTTTTGTCATAGTAGCTGCGAATTTCGTTGCTTTGGAGTGTTTCGATCAGAAAGTCGATGTCCCCAAGGCGCTTTAGCTTATGGCAGACATTGCTTTTGAAAAGCTCAAAGGAGCAGCGCTTCTCAAAGCAGGGAGCCAACAGCTCCTCCATAGAGACGTGTAATTCCCTTGCCAGACGATAAACCGTCTCGGCACTGCACTTTTCCAGGCTGGTTTTTCCGTTGCACAAATCATTCAGCGTGGAATAGGGAACAGCGCTTAATTTGGACAGCCGATATTTTGTCATGTTCTGTTTTTTTAGAAGCTCTGAGAGAATCATTGCCACATCCCCCTCCTTTTCATAGTCATTATAACGGCATACCGTGATAATGTCAATCATGAAGTGGGAAAAGCCTGCAAAGGGGGTTCGACATACCAAAGCACCCCTTCGGTTTGGGCCGGAGGGGTGCTTTGTGCAGTATGAGGAAATGGATGGAAGCGGTTTTACAGATGGGGCAGGGTGTTGGCATCGAAGAGGATGCTGCCCCGGGAAACGGTAATCTGGTTGGTGAGCATCCGGTTGCCTGTCAGGCTCTTTCCCTGGGAATCCAGGAACTCGCAGCGCTGCTCGGAAAGCTTCAGGATCGCCACATCTGCCTGTGCGCCGACGCTCAGGGTGCCCGTGCCGTCAGACAGGGACAGGGCCTTTGCGGGCGCAATTGTGGCGCAGGAGACAACCTCCGGCATGGACAAGCCCAGATTCAGGTACTTGGACAGAAGGAACGGAAGATTGCGGACCATCCGCCCCTTGGAAACGGTGGCGGCGGTGAGATCCGTGCTGATGACCGTGGGCAGGAAGCCCTGGGCAATGGCTTTTTGGGCCACATCGAAGGAGAAATTGGTTCGCCCGTTGGCACAGTCCATGACCACACCCCTTGCCGCGGCGTTCAAAACCTCGGGAAGGACCTTCCCGGTATCATCCAGGATCGTGGAGCCCTTTCCGTGGTACAGATGGCACAGAATGTCGCCGGGGCGCAGCATGGCGGCAAACTCGGCCATGGGAATGCAGGGGTCTGTGCAGTGGACACATACGGGGAGTCTGAAACGAGCGCCCAGCTCCAGGGCACGCTTCAAAGGCGCGCTGCCGTAGCTGCCCACAATGGACCTGCTGATACGGACCTTGAGGCCGCGGATTTCCCCGGGATAGCTTTCGATCAGGCGCTGTATTCCGGCCTCGTCCGTCAGAGCGGGGTCGAGGTTCTCATTCAGCCCGCTGCCCATCTGGCCCATGGGGGAGATGTTCAGGAAGGTATAAGTGCGGACCTGATTCTGGGCCAGAATGCGGTGCAGCGCTTCGTAATTGGCGCTTCCGGCGGTTCCGGCATCCACACAGGCGGTGACGCCATAGGGGAGCAGCAGATCGGCATTGAAGCCGAACTGGCTTCCGCCCTGAAAGATATGGGTGTGCATATCCACCAGACCGGGGACCACATAGTGGCCGGAGGCATCCAGAATTTCCGGGTTTTCCAGGGCCGGGATGCTGCCAACGGCCAGAATGGCCCCGTTCCGAATGGCGATGTCACAGACCCGGTCGATGCCGTTTGCCGGATCGATCACATGACCGCCGCGAATCAAAATGTCCATAAAGCTTGCTCCTTCAGGGGAAAATTACAGAGGCCACAGCATGGGCAGCAGCACAACGCACAGCACGAAGGTCAGCAGCAGCAGGGACCAGTTGCACTTGCCGTAGTCCTTGAACTTGAAGCCGCCGTTGCCGTAGATGATGGTGGCAGGGGGGCAGGCCACGGGGCTGACATAGCCGCAGGTTGCTGCGATGGTGGCGGTGACGATCAGTGCGGCGGGGCTGACGCCCAGAGTCTCGCCGATGGCCACAACGATGGGCACCAGCAGATTGATGGTAACGACGTTGGAGGTGAACTGGGTCATGAAGCAGGAGACCAGGAACACCACGGCGGTGATCAGATAGACATTGCCGGTGCCGCCGCAGATCTGGGCCACCACGTCAGCGATCATCTGTGCTGCGCCGGTGGTCTTCAGGGCGGCACCCAGAGGCAGCATGCCGACGTACAGGAAGACGGTCTTCATGTCGATCAGGTTGTAGACAGCCTTGCCCTTGAGGATGCGCATGGCGCAGACGGCGATGGCACCCAGCATGGCGATCATGTACAGGGGAATGCCGATTTTGCCGGTGACACACATACCCACGAAAACCAGGGCGATGACCACCACGGATGCGATCTGCTGCCACAGGGGGGCGGACTTCTTCTCCTCGGAGTTGAAGATGCTGCTGTCCTCGGTAGTCTTGCAGTCCGGCAGCTTCTTCCAGCCGTAGAACAGCAGCCACAGGAAGGTCAGAATGGTGATTGGCAGGCCGATGCGGCCGATATCAAAGGCGCCGAAGGTGCCGCCCAGCTCTACGATGGCATTCTGGGCAATGGAGTTGACGGTTGCGTCGCCCACCAGGGTCAGACGGCCGCCGCACATAACGCCCAGGAAGCCCGCCATCATCAGCTTGGAGGCGCTGTAGCCCACGGAGGCCTGCAGGCCCAGCAGCAGGGGGATCATCATGGCCATAACGCCGGTGTTGTTCAGCAGGGCGGACAGGGCAACGCCCAGCCAGAAGACTACCATGATCATCTGCTTCTCGGTCTTTGCGACCTTCAGAGCGGCCTTTGCCACCTTTTCGGTGACACCGGTCTCAAACAGAGCGCCGCCGACCAGGATCATGGAGATCAGCAGAATGACGGTGGAGTTGGAGAAGCCGGCAATGGCATCTGCGGGGGTCACGATTCCGGTGAGGACCAGAACGGCCAGGCAGAGCATTGCGGTAAGGGGAACGGGAATTTTCTCGGAAATAAACAGAACGGCTGCCGCAACCAGTACGATCAGCGTTATCACAGCGGGTGAGATCATATAGGTTCCTCCATATTCTTGAATATTGAATTGTTTTTTTATAATCAGGTTTCGTTTACGCCCCAGCCGTCCAGTACGGCCTGCCAGGTGCGGCCTACTTCACCCTTCGGGAAGCGGTCCTTAATGCCGGAATCCCGAATCCAGGCCAGCTTTTTCCGGGTGGCCTCGGCCATGGTGCAGGGCAGGTTCTCCTCTTTCAGGAAGTCCACCACGTTTTGCATTTCGTGCTCCCGGCGGTCCGCGTGGATGATGGCGCCGGACACATAGCCGTTGATGATCTTCTCAAAGCCGGGGCCGAAGCTGTCCAGGAAGCTCTCGACGATGGTATCCTGAACGCCGTAGCGCTGGGCGGCCTGGAGAGATTCAAACAGCAGGCAGCTGAGACCCTTGGCGGTGATGGAGCGGATGAACTTGATGCTTGTGGCGGTGCCCGGCTCCCCCTCTACATAGGTCAGGCGCATGTGGTAGGGCTCCATTCTGGCAATGTAGTCTTTGGCCCCGCTGCCGCAGCAGAGGGTGGGGACCTGGTGGCGGTCCTTCAGGAGGGTGCCCATCATGGCGCCGTCCACAAATGCGCCGCCCTTTTCCTCCACCAGGGCGCTGATGCGCTTCTTCTCGGCGGGGGTGGCGGTGGACACGTCCACATAGATCGTGCCCTTTGTCAGGCCGGGGACGGCCTCCTTGGCGGCGCTGAGGGCAAAGCCCGAGGGCACGGCGGAGATAACGATGTCCGCCTCCCGGCACACGTCTGCGGGAGTCTGCTTCCGCCGGGCGTGGGCCTTGGCGCGCTTGGCTTCCAGCTTTTCGGTAAAACGGGGGTCATTCTGCATGGCGTCGAAGCAGATCAGATTTTCTGCCCCTTCCTCATGCAGGCCCTCTGCAATGGCTGCGGCGGCTTCGCCGAAGCCCACAAATCCAATGATCATAGTCTTACTCCTGTAAATAGTCCCCGTTGACCAGATGGGGCTTTTCCAGCTTCTTCCCGTCCCTTACGGCGGTGATCTGCTGGGCAATGCGCCGGGCCATCTGTACTGCGTTGTCCGTGGTGTTGCCCCCCAGGTGCTGGGTCAGGACCACGTTTTTCAGCCCCACAAAGGGATTGCTGCGCACCAGGTCCTCCTCAATGGCATCGAAGCCCGCACCCAGGAGCTTCCCGGAGCGCAGGGCCTGGGCGGCTGCGGCGTAGTCCACCAGCTCCTCCCGGGCGGTGTTGATCAGCACGGCGCCGTCCTTCATCTTTGCCAGCGTTTCGGCGCAGATGAAATTCCGGGTCTGCTCGGTCAGCGGCGCGTGGAGGGACAGGATGTCCGCCTTTTTCAGCAGGGTGTCCGGGTCGACGAAGGTGACGCCCAGCTCCCGTTCCCGGTTCTCCGGCAGGCGGAAGGGGTCATAGTAGATGACCTCGGCGCCGAAGGCCTTCACCAGGGCGGCGACCTTCCGGCCGATGTTGCCGATGCCGTAGATGCCCACGGTCTTTCCGCTGACGGTATAGGAGCGCTTGGCGTAGGTTTCCCGGCTCCAGGTGCCGTCCATGGCGTCGAGCGTCATGGGCACCACGTTCCGGTAGACGGCCAGCATCAGCGCCAGGGCCATTTCGCTCACCGGAGTGGCGTTCATGCCGGCGGTGACGGCCACGGGGATGCCCCGCTTTCCGGCGGCAGCGATGTCCACGGTGTCGAAGCCTGCGCCCCAGCGCTGGATCAGCTTGCAGCGGTTCAGGTGGGCGATCTCGGGGGCATCCAGCCGCAGGGTACGCAGGATCACATAGTCGGCCTGCTCCAGCAGGGCCTGGTCTATCTCCGGGGAGAAGACCAGGTGAAAGCGCATCGCGGAGAGGGAATTTTGCAGGGCGGCCTGCATGGCCTGGTTAAAGGGACCGAAAACGGCAATGGTTTCCATTGGACGGCTCCTTTACTTCTGGGCTTCCAGCAGGTCCAGCACCCACTGGGGAGCCAGGTTGGGCAGGGGCTTTCCCTCGGCCTTGGCCTGATTGTAAGCGGCAATGGCCGCGTCACGCTTGTCTTCGTACCGGGCCTTCTCCTCGGCCTTTTCCAGGACCTCCTCGATCCGGTCCCGGGGCACCACGGTCACGCCGTCTGCGCCGCCAACCACCAGATCGCCGGGGTTCACCTGAACGCCGCCGCAGAGAATGGGCGCATTGATGTTGCCGGCGTCCTTCTTGATGGGACCGGCCTGCATCTGGCCCTTGGAATACACGGGGAAATTCATTTCAATGCAGCCCTGACGGTCCCGGGTATAGCCGTCGATGACCATACCGGCATAGCCCACAGCCTTGCAGGCCCCCATGATCAGGTCGCCAAAATAGGCCCGGTCCGGGTAATTCTTGCCGTCAATGACCATAACATAGCCCTCGGCGGGCAGGGAATAGGAGGCCACATGGATGGGGAAATTGTCGCCGTTGGCGGTTTCCACCGTGACGGCGGTGCCGACCATCATCATGGAGGGGTCTGGGTTGACGGGCATAATGGCTGCCTCCATTACGCCGTCCTTCAAAATACCCAGCCCCTTCATGCCGTCGGCCAGAAGAGCGGGGTTCAGCTTTTTCGCCCGCTCGATGACCTCATCGGGAAGCAGCGGGGGAAATTCATGCATTGCCATTGTAAATCTTCTCCTTTCAGAAACACGGAAATCCGCGAAGAGACGGTTTCCACGGAGTCGAACGCCGCGCGCTGCGTTCCTTCCGGAAAATCTCCGTTTCCTGCTTACGGCGTTCATTATATCGACATATTTCCCCAAAGAGAAACAGCGGAATTTTGTTCTTCCACAAAAAATCATACATTACCACAAAGAAATTTGTGCAAACGCACAGGCTTTGCTCTTGACACTTGTGCACAATCGCTACTATACTATACACGAAGCAAAGAGAAAAGCCCGGCTTTTTGGAGGTTTTTGCATGGACACTGTCAGTCTGATCTATTTTTCGGAAGCGGCGAAGGACCTGAATTTTACAAAAACAGCCCAGCGCCTGTTCATTTCGCAGCAGACGCTGAGCAATCATATCGCCCGGTTGGAGGAGGCCTACCAGGTAAAGCTTTTTGAACGGAAGCCCCGGCTCATGCTCACCAGCGCCGGGGAGACCCTGCTGAGCTTTGCCCGGGACTACAAGACCAGCGAGGAAAATCTGAAGGCCCAGCTGACGGATATCTCCCAGCGGGAGTCCGCCCAGCTGCGCATCGGCTGCACCCCCCACCGGACCAGCATCGTCATGCCCATTCTGGCCGAGGAGTTCGCTCAGCGCTACCCCAATGTGGAGCTGGATTTCTATGTGTACCACTCCACGGACCTGGTGGAGATGCTGGTCAACGGAGAGCTGGACATTGCCCTGGCCATCGAGAAGGTGGGCCACCCGCTGATTCAGAGCACCCCTTTGTTCCGGGACCAGATCTATATCATGGTATCCCAGAATCTTTTGAATCGCTACTATGGGGACCGCGCTGCGGACCTGGTGCGGAAAACCCAGAAAAACGGGGCGGACCTGAAGGATTTCCTGGCGCTGCCCTTTGTGGACATCCGCTCGGCCAACCTGATCCGGGATGTGTTTTCCAGCTGCGATCTGAAACCGAATTTCGGCATCACCATCAACTATCCCCAGTTTGCCCTGCCCGGCTTTTTTGAAAACGCCGCCGCCTCCATCATCACCACAACCACCTATGCCCACATCCGCAACCAGGTGCCGGAGAACATCCTGTTTTTCCGGGTGAACACCACATCCCGGCTGTCCCTGCACGATATCGCCTTCATGCACCTGGAAAAAAAGCACCTGTCCCGGTACGAAAAATACTTCTTCCAGCTGGCGAAGTCCCATTTTGAGGCGCTGAAATAACTTTCCACGCCGCCGGGTTTCCGGCGGCGCATTGCGTAAAAAAAAGAAGCAGACGCTTTCGCGTCTGCTCTTTTTCGGTTTGGTGACCCGTACGGGAATCGAACCCATGTTACCGCCGTGAAAGGGCGGTGTC
>ERZ837910.4712-NODE-4712-length-13032-cov-10.024813_pt1 | contig 13032 bp, 11 predicted proteins | sample MGYA00519940_ERZ837910 | MGnify/ENA primary metagenome ERZ837910 (study PRJEB31850, sample SAMEA3708825) | human gut metagenome | biome: human gut; feature: human-associated habitat; material: faeces | place: China | collected 2014 ... | reverse complement strand
CTTATGGATTCCGGAATGCCGGATGGATGAGAGAGCAAGTGGTTCCTGAAAAGTTCCGCTTGCTTTTTTCGTTCGCAGGAAATTGCGTTCTATAACAGGTTTTTTCCTGTATCAGGATATGAAAGGATACGGTATTATGGCAGAAGCAAAAAATACAATTTTAATTGGAATTGCAGGGGGAACAGGAAGCGGAAAGACGACGTTGGCAGATAAAGTGGTTGACAGCTTCGGACGTGATGAAGTCAGTATTCTTCGCCATGATAATTATTACAAACGCCATGACGAGATGAACTATGAGGATCGCTCAAAGTTAAATTATGATCACCCGGATCCGTTTGATACAGAACTTTTATGTGAACATATCAAAGAGCTGAAAAAAGGAAAGGCGATTCAGATGCCGGTCTATGATTATACGATCCACAATCGTTCCGATAAGACGATCCTAGTGGAACCTGCACCGGTCATTGTATTAGAGGGTATTTTGATCTTTGCAGAGCCGAGTCTCTGTGAACTGATGGATATCCGTGTGTTTGTAGACACCGATGCGGATGTCCGTATTCTGCGCAGAATCGTAAGAGACGTAAAAGATCGTGGACGTTCGTTAGACAGTTTCATAAATCAGTATTTAACGACGGTAAAACCGATGCATGAGCAGTTTGTGGAGCTGGAGAAGCTGGGCATCGCCTATGACGTATGCCCCGGTGTCAGCGCCTTCTGCGGGGCGGCGGCCTCTCTGCGGGCGGAGTATACCCTGCCCGAGGTCAGCCAGACCGTGATTATCACCCGGGCGGCGGGACGCACCCCCGTCCCGGCGGGGCAGTCCATTCGGGAGCTGGCCGCCCACCGTGCCACCATGGTGCTGTTCCTCAGCACCAGTCTGACGGAAAAGCTACAGGAGGATTTGCTTGCCGGCGGCTATCCTGCCGCCACCCCTGCTGCCATTGTCTATAAAGCCACCTGGCCGGAGGAAAAAATCTTCCGCACCACCCTGGAGCATCTCCACAAGACGGTGACGGAAAACGGCTTGACCAAAACCAGCCTGATTGTGGTGGGCGACTGCCTGGGTGACCAGGTGATTCGCTCCCTGTTGTATCACCCCGGCTTCACCACCGAATTCCGGGAGGCAACCCAGTGACCGCCGTCATCGCCTTTAGCCGCACCGGCTGCGGCACCGCCCGGCGGGTTGCGGCGATTTTGCAGGAAGATGCCACGGTGCGAAGCGCCCTTGCCTCCCCTGAAAGGGGAGGTAGCCGAACAGATGCAAGGTCGGAGGGGTTATCCGACGGGCTAGAAGAAAACCCCTCAGTCAGCCTTACCGGTTCCGAAGTGCCGTCAAGTCTGCCAGCTCCCCTTTCAGGGGAGCCACATATCGTACTGTATGCGCCCCAGCGGATTGCACAGCCCCCCTTTGCCCCCATCACAAAGCCCTTTCAGGAATTTTATGGGGAACTGTTTCAAGCACATTCTGCCCTGATTTTTGTGGGCAGCGTGGGCATTGCAGTGCGGGAGATTGCGCCCCATGTCCGCAGCAAGGCCACCGACCCGGCGGTGATTTCCCTGGATGAATTGGGAAAGTTTGTGATTCCCATTCTCTCCGGTCACATCGGCGGTGCCAATGCCCTGGCAGCCCGGCTGGCGGATGCCCTGGGGGCAACCCCGGTGATTACCACCGCCACCGACATCAACCACCGCTTCAGCGTGGATACCTGGGCCACCAGCCATGGCTGCGCCATCAGCAGCCTCTCGGCGGCAAAGCAGGTTTCCGCCGCCGTGCTGGAGGGGGATGTCCCCCTTTGCGCCGATTTCCCCCTGCCGGAAGCGCTGCCCACGGGCTTGACCCCCGGGCAGTCCGGCACGCTGGGCATCTTCCTGGGCTATCACAAGTGCTGCCCCTTTGACACCACCCTGCGGCTGACCCCCAAGGTGCTGCACCTGGGCATCGGCTGCCGCCGGGGAACCCAAAAGGAGCAGATTGCCCAGGCGGTGCAGGAGGCGCTGGCGCAGGAGAATCTGGACATCCATGCCGTTGCCTGTGCCGCTTCCATTGACCTGAAAGCGGACGAGCAGGGGCTATTGGACTATTGCGCCCAGCAGCGCATTCCGGTGTCCTTTTATTCCGCCGAGGTGCTGCGTGCCATCCCCGGGCAGTTCAGCGGGTCGGAATTTGTTGCCTCCGTGACCGGGGTGGACTGCGTGTGTGAGCGGGCTGCCCTGGTGGGGGCGCAGCAGTTGATTGTAAAAAAATATGCCCGGGACGGCGTGACCGTTGCCGTGGCGCTGGAAAATTGGGAGGTTCACTTTGGGTAAACTGACAATCGTGGGCATTGGCCCCGGAAATTATGACAATATGACCATCGCTGCCGACCGCGCCCTGCGGGAGAGCCAGCTGATTGTGGGCTACACCGTGTATGTGGATTTGGTGCAGGAGCGCTATCCCGGCAAGGAACTGCTTTCCACCCCCATGACCCGGGAGGCAGAGCGCTGCACCCTGGCGCTGGAGGAAGCGGAGAACAAGAATGTGGCGCTGGTCTGCTCCGGCGACAGCGGCATCTATGGCATGGCTGCCCTGGTGTATGAACTGCGGGGCAACCGCACCACGCCGGAAATCTCCGTGGTGCCCGGGCTGACTGCCGCTTGCAGCGGCGGGGCGCTGCTGGGCGCACCGCTGACCCATGACTTTGCCGTGATTAGCCTCAGCGACCGGCTGACCCCTTGGGAGAAGATTGAAAGAAGACTGGAATGCGCCGCCCTGGGGGATTTGTCCATTGTGCTGTATAACCCCCGCAGCAAGGGAAGACCCGACAATCTGCGCATGGCCTGCGACATTCTGCTGAAGCATCTGCCTGCCAGCCGCCTGTGCGGCGTGGCGCACAACATCGGACGGGAGGGGGAAGGCTGCGAAATTCTCAGCCTGGAAGACCTGCGTACCGCCGATGTGGATATGTTCAGCACCGTCTTCATCGGCAACGCCCAGACCAAGGTGATTGGCGGCAAGCTGGTCACCCCCCGAGGATACCGGGATGTGTAAGCTGTGCGTGTTTGCCGGAACCACCGAGGGGCGGGAACTGGTGGAATTTCTGGCGGGGCAGAACGCTCAGGTCTATGCCTGTGTGGCAACGGAATACGGTCAGACCCTGCTGCCCCCCTTCCCCAATGTAAAAGTGTCCGCTGCCCGGCTGACCCAGCCGGAAATGGAATCGCTGTTTCAAAAAGAGCAGTTCCAACTGGTGATTGATGCCACCCACCCCTATGCCGCCGCCGTCACCGAGAACATTGTGGCGGCCTGTGCTGCCACCGGCACGGAATATCACCGGCTGCTGCGAGCGGACGTGGACAGCGCCGGGGAAGCGGTTTATGTGGAGCATATCCCCCAGGCGCTGGATTATCTCGCTTCCACCACCGGAAATATCTTGCTGACCACCGGCAGCAAGGAGCTAAAGCAGTTTGCACCTCTGCCGGAATTTTCCCAGCGGGTCTATGCCCGGGTGCTGCCCATGGAGCAGTCCTTGCAGCTGTGCCGGGAGGCGGGCTTGCAGCCCAGCCATATCCTTGCCATGCAGGGACCTTTCTCAACGGAAATGAACGTTGCCATGCTGAAAACAGTGGGAGCCAGCATTCTGGTGACCAAATCCTCCGGTGTGGCGGGGGGCTTTCCGGAAAAGCTGGAAGCCGCCCGGGCGCTGGGGCTGACCGCTGTGATTATCGGTCGTCCGCCCCAGCAGGCGGGCATGGATTTGAACGAGACGGTGGGGATGCTGTGCCGGAAATTCGGCTTTGTCCCCAGACCCCGGGTGGACATTGTGGGCATCGGGCCGGGGAGCCGCAGCTTGCAGACCCCCCAGGTGCAGCAGATTTTGCAGGAGGCTCAGTGCCTCATCGGCGCAAAACGAATGCTGGAAGCGGTGCAGCACCCCGGCGCACTGTGCTGCCAGGCCATTGCCCCGGCTGCCATTCGGGAATGTATGGAGCAGCATCCAGAAATCAGCCGGTTTGCGGTGGTGATGTCCGGAGACGTGGGCTTTTTCAGCGGCACCAAAAAGCTGCTGGAAGAACTGGATGGCTGGAATGTGGCGGTTCATCCCGGCATCAGCAGCCTGGTATACCTGTGTGCAAAATTCGGAAAATCCTATGAGGATGTGGAAATGGTCACCCTCCACGGCAGGCAGAACCCCATTTTGCTGCCCCTCAGCCGGGGCAAGCGGGTGTTTGCCCTGGTGGGCGGGGACAATGGCATGGGTGCGCTGCTGGCGCTGCTGCGGGAGCATGGCCTGGGGCAGACCCAGGTGTATGCCGGGCAGAACCTGAGCTATTCCCAGGAGCGGCTGTACCGGGGCACGGCGGAGAGCCTTCGGGACACGATGTTCGAGCCGCTGTGTGTGGCGCTGCTGGAGCCGCCCCAGGGCTTTTGCTATACCCCGGGGCTGCCGGACGAATCCTTCCGGCGCACCGAGTCCGTTCCCATGACCAAAAGCGAAATCCGGGCAATTTGCCTGTCCAAGCTGGCGCTGCCGGAGGGGGCAGTGGTATGGGATGTGGGCGCAGGCACGGGCAGCGTGACTGTGGAAATGGCGCTGTCCGCCCCCCGTGGGCAGGTTTATGCCATTGAGCAGAAACCGGCGGCGGTGGAAACCCTGAAAGCCAATGTGGACTTGTTCCATGCGGACAATGTTACCGTGGTGCCGGGGACGGCACCGGAGGCTTGCTGTGAGCTTCCTGCCCCCACCCATACCTTTTTGGGTGGCACCAGCGGCAATTTGCAGGAGATTGTGGATGTGATTCTCGCCAAAAATCCAGAGGCAAGAATTGTGGCAACCGCTGTCACCATGGAGTCCATTGCCGCCCTGACCGCCTGCGCCGCCCGGTTCCGGCGGGCAGAGATTGTCACCCTCAGCGTGGCAAAAGCCCGCCCGGTGGGGCATTACCATTTGCTCACCGCCCAAAACCCGGTGTATGTGTTTACCATGGACGGCGGAGTGACCGAGTAAACCGGCGCTCCAGCATGGAAAGAAAAGGAGATTAACCGTCATGCTCAAGAAATTACTGTCCCTTTGCCTCGCAGTTCTCTTTCTGGTTCCCGTCAGCGCAGAGACTTTTTCCTATTCCGGCGGCTCCGGGCGGGTGTCCATTGTGTGCGACGGGGTGGAAAGCCGGGAGGATGGGGCTTATGCTGCCATTCGCTTTGTGTCCAACAACCACTCCAAAACCGACTATCGCTATGTCCGCATCGGAGAGGACAAGTATTATCCCGATGAAAACGGACAGTTTGTCATCCCGGTGGTGCTGGGGGAAAATATGGAGATTGTGGGCATGACCGCCAAAATGTCCTCTCCCCATGAAATTACCTACACCATTTTCGTGCAGCTGGAGGACACCGACATTCCAGGGCTCACCTTTGTGAACGCCATCCAGACAGACGCAAGCTATCTGACCCTCTCCCAGTATGCAAACGGCATCATTCTGGCTTCCATCGTACCCCCCGAGGGATTTGAAGCAGCGCAATTCCGGTATCTGCTGACGGAGGATGCTTCCACCATCCCCGCCGGACTGGAAAAGGATTACGGTGTCATCCCCGTTCCGGCAGAGAGCACCGTCACCATTGCCGATTGTGAGGCACTGGAAGCCCCCGACTATAAATCCATGATTCGCGGCAAGGTGACAGTGGTCATTCTGGATGCAGCGCTGCTGACCGAAGAAAACCGCTCCGCCTATGAAACCCTCCGCGACCGCCTGAACACCCTGAGCATCCCACTGCTCCTCGACCGCTCCGCCCAGGAGGCGGACAGCAGCACTTGGGATGTGCTGTGGAATATCATAAACCCGTAACCGTTTTGCGCACACCACTGTAGGGGTCGACTAGCAGTCGACCCCTACAGATAGCGTATCCCATCCAACGCACCGCTCCGTCCCGTGGGGTTGCGGGCGGATGCTATCCGCCCCTACAGTCGCGTGTACAACGACTGCCCCATACAATAAGTCAATCACTCTATCACCGAGGATAACACCATGAAAAAACTATTCAGCATTTTTCTGATTCTTTTTGCCTTTCTCGTTTCCGCTCAGGCGGATGCGCCGGACATTGACGGCCTTGTTTACGAAAACGAGACTTCCCTGCAATATGCCCAGGGCTTTCACCTCTACCGCTATCAGGATGGCTACACCCTGATTTCCATTACGGACGGAGCAGATTTCCTGGTCATTCCAGAGGGAGCTGATGTGCCGGAAAATCTGGGCAGCATCATCCCCCTGCAGCAGCCCCTGCGCCGCATTTACCTGGCTGCCACCTCTGCCATGAGCCTGTTTGATGCTGTGGATGCCGTTGACTGCATCCGGCTATCCGGCGCGGAGGAAAGCAGCTGGTACATCCCCAGTGCGGTGGAAGCCATGCAGGCCGGTGCCATGCTCTACGCCGGAAAGTACAGCGCCCCGGACTATGAGCTGCTGCTGAGCGAAGACTGCCAGCTTGCCATTGAATCCACCATGATTTACCACACCCCCAAGGTGAAGGAAATGCTGGAAGATTTGGACATCCCGGTGCTGGTGGACCGTTCCAGCTATGAGCCTCATCCCCTGGGGCGCACGGAATGGGTGAAGCTCTATGCTGCTTTGGCCGGAAAGGAAGACGCGGCAGAGGCGTGCTTCCAGCAGCAGGTGGACATCATCACCCAGCTGGAAAGCACCGAATCCACCGGAAAAACCGTAGCTTTCTTCTATGTGAACACCGATGGCTCCATCGTCATTCGGAAAAATACAGACTATATTCCAAAAATGATTGCCCTGGCCGGGGGCACTTACTGCTTTGACTCCATGGACAGCACCGGTGTTTCCACCTCTTTCCCCATCACCATGGAGGACTTTTATGCAGTCGCCTCCCAGGCAGATGTACTTATCTACAACGCCACCATCGGCACTCCCCTGACCCGTATGTCTGAGCTGCTGGCCAAGGACAACCTGTTTGCCGACTTCAAGGCCGTCCAGACCGGAGATGTCTACTGCACCGGAAAGGACTTCTATCAGAAAACGGACATTGTGGGGCAAATGATTTGGGACATCCATCTTGCGCTCACCGGCGGGGACGAAGGGGACATGACCTTTCTGCATCGGGTGATAAAATGAAGAAGCAAACGATACGGGTAGTGACGGTCTTTGCATCCCTGCTTGCCGCCTTTCTGCTGATTATTATTCTGAATATCCGCATCGGCAATGTGTCCATTCCGGTGGATGAAATTTTAAAGATACTGTTTATCAAAACCGGCAATACCACCCAGGTGAACATCATCTGGAAAATCCGGCTGCCCCGGATTTTTATGGCAGCCATTCTGGGTGGGGCGCTGGCATTGTCCGGCTTCCTGCTGCAAACCTTTTTCGCCAACCCCGTGGCGGGGCCCTTTGTGCTGGGTATTTCCAGCAGCGCCAAAATGGCAGTGGCCTTTGCCATGATTGGCTGCATGAAGTGGTTTGGCAGCGTCTCCTCCTTTGCCATGATTGCTGCGGCTTTCGTGGGATCGCTGGTGAGTGTGGGCTTTATTCTGCTGTTCTCCCGGCGCATCCGGGGGATGTCCACGCTGCTGGTAGCCGGTATTATGGTGGGCTACATCTGCACCGCCATTACGGATTTTGTGGTCACCTTCGCCGCCGACAGTGAAATTGTAAACCTGCACAACTGGAGCAAGGGCAGCTTCTCCGGCATGAACTGGAACAGCGTTGCCATTGCCGCCATCACCATCGGCATCACCTTCTTCGCGGTTTTCCTTCTGGCAAAGCCCATCAACGCCTATCAGCTGGGGGAGAGCTACGCCCAAAGCATGGGGGTAAATATCAAGGTGTTCCGCACCACTTTAATCTTGTTGAGCAGCATTCTCTCGGCAACGGTGACGGCCTATGCCGGACCAATTTCCTTTGTGGGCATTGCAGTTCCGTTCTTAATAAAGCGCTGTCTGAACTCCTCCAAGCCACTGCTGGTGATTCCGGCCTCCTTCCTGGGGGGCGGCGTGCTGTGTATGCTCTGTGATCTTATCGCCCGCACCGCCTTTGCGCCCACAGAGCTGAACATCAGCACCGTCACTTCTCTGTTCGGCGCACCGGTGGTGATTTACATGATGCTGCGGCAGAAAGGGAGCCGAAAATAATGGCCTATCTGGAACTGAAAAATTTATCCATCGGCTACCAGGACGTACCGGTGGTGCAGAACATCTCCATGGAAATTCAAAAGGGGGAGATTGTGGCGCTCATCGGCCCCAACGGCGCAGGGAAATCCACGCTGTTAAAAACAATTATTCGGGAGCTGCCCCCTATTTCCGGCAGTGTCCTGTTTGAAGGGCGGCCAATTGCAAGCTATTCCTACCAGGCGCTGTCCAAAAAAATCGCCGTCATTCTCACCGAACGCATTCGGGTGGAGCTGACCACCTGCCGGGACATTGTGGCCACTGGCCGCTATCCCTATACCGGACGCTTTGGCATTCTGCGGAAGGAGGACGAGCAGAAGGTGGACGAGGCACTGGAAGCTGTCCACGCCACCGACCTTGCCGACCGGGACTTTACCGCCATCAGTGACGGACAGCGGCAGCGGGTGCTGCTCGCGCGTGCCATTGCTCAGGAGCCGGAGCTGATTCTGCTGGACGAGCCAACCTCCTTTTTGGATGTGCGGCACAAGTTGGAGCTATTGTCCATCCTCACGGAAATGGCACGGAAGAAGAACATCACCGTACTCATGAGCCTGCATGAAATTGATTTGGCGGAAAAGGCAGCCGACCGCATCATGACCATCAAGGGTGATTCCCTCTTTGCCGCCGGAACCCCGGACGAGATTTTCCAGGAGCAGCGAATCCGCGACCTGTATGACATCCGTGCAGGATTCTATGATCCCCTGTTTGGCAGCATTGAGCTGGCAAAGCCCGTGGGCGAGCCTCAGGTGTTTGTAGTAGCAGGCAACGGCAGCGGCATTCCCGTCTACCGTGACCTGCAGCGCCGGGGCATCCCCTTTGCCACCGGCATCCTATATGAGAACGATGTAGATGTCCGCCTTGCCCGGCTGCTGGCCGCAGAAATGGTCGTCGTCCCCCTCGGCGCTCCTATTCCAGAGGAGGCCATTGCCCGCGCCAGAGAAATCGCCGCCCGCTGTAAGGAGGTCATCGTTGCCCCCGGCAGCAGTGCGCCGGACGATGGCGCTGCGAACCCTGTACCGATACGGTAGTGCCCTACCCCGCCCGGTGACGACACCACCCAAAACCTTCTTGTGTGCGCCCCGGAAACGCCCTTTCAGGACTCAGGGAACCGTGAACGGTGGATAGATAATTTTTTCATGGGCGTTTCCGCCTCTTACCTATTCACTATTCACGCCCCCGCGCTTTGCGCCACAGTTCCATGCAGTCCGTCCAAAGGAGTTTCCCAATATTTTTTATCATTCGCTTAAAAAAGTACTTGCAAACCGGGCGTAGTCATGGTATAATCCCCTGTGTGTCCGACCTGGGGCGCGATACACCATCATATTGGGATGTCGCCAAGCGGTAAGGCACCAGACTTTGACTCTGGCATTCGTCGGTTCAAATCCGGCCATCCCAGCCAAGCAATGATCCGCTAGCTCAGTTGGCAGAGCAACTGCCTTTTAAGCAGTGGGTCCGGGGTTCGAATCCCCGGCGGGTCACCAAACAAAAAGAGGTCATCGCTTTCGGCGGTGGCCTCTTTTCGTTTCGATGGTCAGAGGGAATTCGAACCCATTCAATCAAGCTGCCAGTGGCAGCTTGGAAGCCTCCGGCTGGACGGGGCTTCTCCATAGTGTACTCGAATCCCCGGCGGGTCACCAAAAATCGGCAAGCACTTTTTGGGCTTGCCGATTTTTACTTATTCACTCTTCACTCTTCACTCTTCACTTTTCACTTTTCACTAGATATCGGGGCCGATTTTTGGGAAGTAATAGGTAATCGTGAATAGTGAAGAAGTTTTTACGGGAGGGCATTTTTATGGCGAGTGTGCTGCTTGATAAGTCCAAGGCCTTTGCGCTGGCCATTAAAAAAGTATGCAATACCGTGAAGAACGCCAAACACGAATCTGTCCTGACAAACCAGCTGCTTCGTTCCGGAACAAGCGTGGGGGCCAATATCCGTGAGGCCTTCTACGCCCACGGACGGGCAGACTTTATCGCAAAATTGCAGATTGCCCTGAAAGAATGCTCCGAAAGCGAATACTGGCTTGAACTGCACCTGTAAAATGAAAGTAGACACCCACGCTTTTGTGAGTGTCTACTTTCATTTTACAGGTGCAATGCGGATTTTCGCATTGCGCTTTGCTTCTTTTCGGAGTTAGAAGCCCCAGCCCGGGAAGCGGCCGAAGCCGCTGTAGCCCTGGCTGCTCTGGCTGCTGCTTTCGGTGGCGGTGGGCTCGTTGGCGGACTGGACCTGACGGCCAACGGTGACGGCCAGCTCCAGCGTCTCGCCCTGACGGTAGACGGTCACGGTCAGCACATCGCCGGGGTTCGCAGCCCGAACCAGCTTCACCAGGTCATTGCTGGTGGTGATCTCGGTGTCATTTACCTTCGTAATGATGTCGTTGATCTGCAAGCCGGCTTCCTCAGCAGGGCTGTCCGTGGTGACGGACTGGACGGAAGCGCCGCCGGGCAGGCCGTACTTCCGGGTCTCGTCGCTGACGGTCAGCACGGAGACGCCGATGAAGGGCTTTTCGATATAGCCGTTTTCGATGATGCTCTTCACAATGCCATAGACCTGATTGATGGGAATGGCAAAGCCGATGTTATCAATGGAGGCGCTGGAAGAAGAGGAAGAGCTGGAATACTTGGCGTTGGTAATGCCAACCACCTCGCCATACATATTGAACAGAGCGCCGCCGGAGTTGCCGGAGTTGATGGCACAGTCGGTCTGGATCAGGTCCATGGTGGTGTCGGAGGACATGGTGACCTCCCGATTCAGGGCACTGACAATACCGGAGGTTTCGGAGAAGGTCAGCTCACCCAGGGGGTTGCCGATGGCCACCACGCTGTCGCCCACGTTCAGCTTGTCGGAGTCGCCAATGACCACGGGGGTCAGGCCGGCGGCATCGATTTTCAGCACGGCTACATCGTTGCTCTCGTCATAGCCGATGAGCTGGGCGTCATACTTGGTGCCGTCGTAGGTGGAGACGGTGATGGAGGTTGCGCCCTTAACCACATGGTAGTTGGTCAGGATATAGCCGTCATCGGAGAAGATGAAGCCGGAGCCTGCCGCCGCGCCGGTGGTTTGCTGGCCCCAGAAATTGGTGGTGACCAGGCTGGTGACAATGCCCACGGTGGAATTGACATTGGCGGCATAGACCTCTGCGCCGGTGAGGACCTTGCTGGAGTCGATCTGCTGCACCTGTAAGGTAGAGGTCTCCCGGACGCCCTTCATAATGGTGGAAACGCCGTCGGAATAGACCGTAGTGGGCCGATTCTTATTGGCCAGAGAATTGCCAACCAATGCGCCGCCAATGCCGCAGCCGCCGCCAACCAATGCGCAGCACAGCACCAGCGCTACAGCGCCCTTGCCGTTTTTCTTCTCCTTCTTGGGGGCATGGGGCATCTGGGGCATGGACTGCTCGGGCTCCTGATGAGAAGCTTCCTGCTCCTGGCGGGGAGTTTCAGGCTGTTCGTAAATGGAATCGTCATAATAGTCAGTCATGATTTTCACAGCTCCTTTTGCTGGTATCGTTGTTTTATGCCCATACTCTACCACCGTTTTCTGAAATGAAACTGAAAAGGAAGAGAACAAATTGTGAATTTGCGGAGTTGTTCCGCTTCAGTCATGCATGCCGCCCCTCATCTGTCTTGCCTACGGCCAGCCACCTTCCCCCAAGGGAAGGCATAAGTTGAAGTTTTCTTTAATTTTCCGAGGCATTCTTGACATTTCGGGGAAAAAATGGTATGTTGAAGGTAATTTTTAAAGAAAGGTCGCAAATTTATGAAAAAATTTGTTGCATTGATTTGTGCGCTGACCCTGGTGCTGTCCGTGAGTGCCTGCTCCAAGAGCGGTACCGAAACCACCCAGGCCAGCGAAGCAGCCACCGAGACTACAGCAGCGCCTGTTGAGACCCTGCCCACCCCCTCGGAAGAAATCCCCGTGGTGACGGCCAAGCCCCTGTATGGCGATCTGCTGGACAACTACTTCGATGCCCTGCTCCAGGGCCTGGAGCCCATGGACTACGAGGATCGGGGCCTGAACTATCTGCCCGGTATTGTTAAGGATATCAATGAGGTTGGCTATTGCCTGCAGGATATGGACGGCGATGGCAGCACCGAGCTGCTCATCGGCTCCGTCAGCGACAACCTGATCTACGCTATGTACACCATGAAGGACGACGAGGAGGTCCAGCTCATCAATGCCGGTGAGCGGAATACCTACCAGCTGACCTCCGACGGCGTGTTCCTGAACCGGGGCAGCAACGGTGCGGCCAGCTACGGCTACAACCTGTATGCCTTCCAGGACGGCGAGATGCAGTTCCAGGATGCCCTGGTTTACGATGCCGCCCGGGACGAGGCCAACCCCTGGTTCTACTGCACCACTGAAACCTGGGACGGCGACTCCATGACCCCCATGGAAACCGCCACCGCCGAGAGCTCCGTTGCCGACCTGGAGGCCAGCGTGGTGGAAATCGGCTTCGTACCTTTTGCGCAGTATACCGCATAAGCGAAAGAAAAGGCTCCCCTTTTGGGCTTCCCTTGGGGATTGTTGAAAAAAACGATAATTTTTGAGTGACGTTCTTAAGCGGTGCAAGCAGGAAGACCACACAATAGGTTTCGCAACCTGTTGTGTGGTCTTTTTTACATTATTATTTATCAGATCGTTTCACAATGTATTTTTATTATACAGAAATGCACAGCTCCCGATAAGTGAAGAACTGTGCATTTCTTTTTTCTTCAATTTTACAATTTCTCTATTTTTCAAACAAGAACTTCTCGATTTCAAATGGCGATAAATAAATCTCTCCACCATCATCAGTTTAATTTTCGTTTAGATTAACGATTTCTTTTTCCTGTATTCTCTGTCCCTCGGATTTCCTCATGATAGA
>ERZ837910.4688-NODE-4688-length-13099-cov-5.173413_pt1 | contig 13099 bp, 10 predicted proteins | sample MGYA00519940_ERZ837910 | MGnify/ENA primary metagenome ERZ837910 (study PRJEB31850, sample SAMEA3708825) | human gut metagenome | biome: human gut; feature: human-associated habitat; material: faeces | place: China | collected 2014 ... | reverse complement strand
CCCCATGGCCGGCAACTTCCTGAATCAGGAGAACGTGGTGCTGACCGGCGCCTGCGAAGCCATCGTGGTGGACGTGCAGTGCATCTTCCCCGCCCTGGGCCCCCTGAGCAAGTGCTTCCACACCAAGTTCATCACCACCTCTCCCATCGCCCGCATCCCCGACTCTGATTTCATCGAGTTCCATGCCGAGAGCGCCGGTGAGAACGCCAGGAACATCGTCAAAACCGCTATCGAAAACTTCAAGAACCGTCGTCCCGAGCTGGTCAACATCCCCGAGCTGAAGACCAAGGCCCGCGTTGGTTACTCTCTGGAGGCCATCAAGAAGGAGCTGGACGGCGTGTGCAACTCCCACGTGGATACTTACGGCACCACCAAGCCCCTGATCGACTGCGTGAAGGCCGGCGTGCTGCGTGGCGCCGTGGCCATGGTGGGCTGCAATAACCCCAAGGTCCGTCCCGACACCGCGCATATCGAGCTGATGAAGAAGCTGCTGAAGAACGATATCATCGTCATTCTGTCCGGCTGCTCCGCTCAGGCTGCCGCCAAGGCCGGCCTGATGGATCCTGACGCCAAGGAATACTGCGGCGAGGGTCTCAAGCGCGTGTGCGAGCTGGTGGGCATTCCCCCTGTTCTGCACATGGGCTCCTGCGTGGATATCTCCCGCATGATGCTGCTGGCCTCCGATATCGCCAAGGATTGGGGCATCAACATCTCCCAGATCCCCCTGTGCGGCTGCGCACCCGAGTGGATGAGCGAGAAGGCCGTCTCCATCGGCAACTACGTGGTCGCCACCGGTATCGACACCTACCTGGGCGTGGATCCCTACACCAAGGGCTCCAGCGAGGTGGTGGAGCTGCTGCAGGGTGAGCACGGCGTGAAGGACTGGGTGGAAGCCCGCTTCATCGTGGACACCGATATCGAGAGCCTGGGCGACAAGATGATCGCCGGTATCGAGGCCAAGCGCGCCGCGCTGGGCATCTAAGTAAGAGCTGTATCTTGACTGAGGAAAGGTCGAACCAATGAAAGTAGCCATTACCGGAAAGGGCGGCGTAGGCAAAACGACGCTCTCCTCCACGCTGGCCCGCCTGTACGCCGACGAGGGCCGTACCGTGCTGGCCGCCGACGTGGATCCTGACGCCAATCTGGGATTGGCGCTGGGCCTGACGGAGGAGGAGGTCAATTCCATCACCCCCATTTCCAAAATGCGTCAGCTGGTAGAGGAGCGCACCGGCGCCACCTACACCAATAAATTCTTCAAGCTGAACCCGCAGGTCAGCGATATCCCCGATAAGTTCGCCCGTGATATCAACGGCGTCAAGCTGCTGGTGATGGGCACGGTGGAGACCGGCGGCGGCGGCTGCGTCTGCCCCGAGCATGTGATGCTCAAGTCCATTCTCTCCGCGCTGGTGTTCCGTAAGGACGACGTGGTCATCATGGACATGGAGGCAGGTCTGGAGCATCTGGGCCGCGGCACCGCCGGGTGCATGGATCGCTTCATCGTGGTCATCGAGCCGGGCGCAAGAAGCGTGCAGACCTATGAAAAGGTGAAGCAGCTGGCCGCCGACCTTGGCGTCACCAAGGTGGACGTGGTGGCCAACAAGATCCGGGACGACGCGGATCGTGAATTCGTCCGCTCCCGCATCCCCGAGGAGAATCTGCTGGGCTTTATCAGCTACGACGCCGAGGTCATCGACGCCGACCGGCGCGGCCTTTCCCCTTACGATGTCAGCCCCAGGGCCGTGGAGGAGATCCGGGCCATCAAGGCGCGCATCGACGAGACTTGAATTTTTGAAAGGATGAAATAGATCAATGGGATTATTTGACAGAGTATTCAGAGGCTCCGACGAGATGTTTGCCAAGGCGGAGGCAGAGATCAACGCCGTCGTTGCCGAGCTGGGCGAGTCCGCTCCCATGAAGATGCCGGACACGGCCTACTACCTGTCCTGCATTTACGCCTATCTGGGCAAGAAGGTCACCACCCTGGGCGAGCTGCGCGACACCCTGGCCGACGTGAAGGCCATGATGACCCGCGAGTATAAGACCAAGGATATCTTCACCTCCGGCGTTGGCACCGCCATCGCCGCCGAGATGATCGAGGCCTGCAAGTATGCCCGCAACCCCGATCCCTATGCCGGCACCAACTACCACGGCCACTTCACCGATGCCGAGGTGCGTACCCTGGGCGTGCCTCTGGTCACCCGCGATATCCCCGGCTTCGTGGTCATGATCGGCCCCGCTCCCACCAAGGAGGAAGCGCTGGAGACCGTCAAGGGCTACCAGTCCCGCGGTATCTTCGTGTTCCTGATCGGCGGCATCATTGACCAGCTGATCGAGTGCGGCATGACCATGAACTTCGACGTCCGCGTCGTCCCTGTGGGCGAGGATATCTGGTCCGTGGGCCACATCATCTCTCTGGTTGTCCGCGCCGCCTTCATCTTCGGCGCTGTCCAGCCCGGCGATTATGACGGCCATATCGACTACTCCTTCCACCGCATTTTCGCGTTCGTCAACGCCTACGCTCCCGTGCCCGATATCACCGTGGCCTGCGGCGCCGGCGCCATCCAGCTGGGCTTCCCTGTTATCACCAACGATACCGATGACATGTGGGCCGTTCCCAAGTCCCTGATTATCAACGAGAATACCCAGGACTGGATCGAGACCTCTCTGGAGGCTCGCGATATCAAGATCAAGGTCACCAATATCGACATTCCCGTGGCTTTCTCCAACGCCTTCGAGGGTGAGATCATCCGCAAGAACGACACCCAGATCGAGATCGACGGCTCCCGCGTGGACTGCTGCGAGTTCTGCCGCACCGAAGAAGCCCAGAATATCGAGGATCACGCCATCATTCTGGACGGCCCCGACTTCGACGAGTTCGAGCCCGGCTCCAAGATCTGCCTGACCATCACGCTGGAGGTGGCCGGCAAGTCCTGGCAGACCGACTTCGAGCCTGTGGTCGAGCGTAAGTTCCACAACTTCCTCAACTGCATCGAGGGCGTCATGCATACCGGCCAGCGCGACATGATCCGCGTCCGCGTGTCCAAGTCCGCTTTCGAGGCCGGCTTCCGCGCCCGTCATCTGGGCGAGGTGCTGTATGCCAAGGTCAAGGGCGAGTATGAGACCGTGGTGGACAAGTGCCAGGTTCGCATCTGCACCCGTCCCGAGGGCTGCAAGGAGATCCGCGCCAAGGCCAACGAGGCGTTCGTCGCCCGTGACGCCCGCCTGAAGTCCATGACCGACGAGTCCGTGGATAAGTTCTACACCTGCATTCTGTGCCAGGCCTTCTCCCCCAGCCACGTCTGCATCGTCACACCCGAGCGTCTGGGCCTGTGCGGCGCCGTGTCCTGGCTGGACGCCAAGGCCACCAATGAGCTGGACCCCAACGGCCCCTGCCAGATCGTTCCCAAGGATCGCTGCCTGGACGAGCGTCTGGGCGCCTACGAGGACGTTAACGAGGCCGTCAGCAAGTATTCTCACGGCGCGCTGGAGCGCGTGACGCTGTACTCCATTCTGGAGGATCCCATGACCTCCTGCGGCTGCTTCGAGTGCATCTGCGGCATCGAGCCCATGTCCAACGGCGTGGTCATCACCAACCGTGAGCATGTGGGCATGACCCCTCTGGGCATGAGCTTCTCCGAGATGGCGTCCATGACCGGCGGCGGCGTTCAGACCCCCGGCTTCATGGGCCACGGCAAGCAGTTCATCGCCTCCAAGAAGTTCCTGGCTGCCGAGGGCGGCATGGGCCGCATCGTCTGGCTGCCCAAGGAGCTGAAGGATCAGATGGCGGATCGCATCAACGCCACCGCCAAGGAGCTGTACGGCATCGACAACTTCACCAGCATGATCGCTGACGAGACCGTCACCACCGACATGGAGGAGCTGTATGGCTTCCTGACCGAAGTGGGCCATCCCGTTCTGGAGATGGAGCCCCTCATGTAAGGAAATCGTTCCAAATCAAAAAAGCGGAATTCGGGCTTTGCTCGAATACCGCTTTTTTCATGTACCGATAATGCCCTTTTATGTACCCATAAAGGCCGTTAATGTACCAATAAAAATCAGAATTTCGTCCGGATTTGTCCTTCTGCGGCGGACAGTATGGCGTCAGTCTTGTCGCCCAGCGTTTCCCGCAGCCACTTTTCTTCGCTGAATGTGCCCTCCACATGGGGCACCCGAAACGCCCCGGCGTCACATCCCAAGCCGATATGACCGCCCAAGTTAGCGATTTTTTGGATATTCTCCTGGGCCGACCGGAGGATACGTTCCGCTACATCGTCCGGAAACCGCCCACTGCCGATCAGGTTGCCGATGGTGGAGAGAGTCGGTACCCAGACGGTATCGCTTTCTGCCAGAATATGGCAGGCTTCGTCGTCCAGATACGCCCCGTGCTCGATGCTGTCAACCTCTGCTGTGACGGCGTTTTTCACCGCTTTTGCTCCGTTGCAGTGGGCCATGACGGCAAAGCCCAGATCGTGGGCGGCGGCAATGAGATCATGCATCTCCGCACCGGTCAGCGGTTCCTCCGTCAGCACGCCGTAGGCGGAGAAATCCATCAGGCCGGAGACCATCAGCTTGATGAAATCCGCCCCGCTTGCCTGCGCTCCCGCCAATAATGCGCGGTATTCCGCGAAATCCGACCATCCCCGGCCAATGAAGCTGCCGTAGTGGCTTTTTTTGTAGATGGGAAACGCTGGGGTACGGTAGGTGATGCCGTATTCCGGGGCCAATTCCTTAGCCCGCAGGCAGACCCCGAACCGGTCGCCGCCATCCCGAAGATACGAAATTCCGGCAGATTCATAGGCGGAAAGACGTTCTTTGATCAAAATATCGTCCGGATGGGGCTGGTGTCCGGCGATGGCGGCCTTCCAGTCGCTGCCGGACAGCAGCATGTGGATGTGTAAGTCAGCAAACATGGGATTTTCCTTCGCAAAATGTAATAGTTTAAGAAAAATGACCGCATAAAGCGGCCATTTTTGCAGCATAAAAGTCTCGCAGAGTTCGCGGCGCGGACGCCGCGAATAAGTAAAATCATTTTTCTGACGACATGCGCGTCAGAAAAATACTCCCCGGCCAGCAAGTGTGCCCGGAGGGCGCACGCAGCCGGCCGTAATCCTTTTTTGGCAGAAAAATCGTTAGATTTTTCGCCAGTTAGTCAACTGCATGGATCACGTCGCCCAGCAGGTACAGGGAGCCGTAGCACAGCACGGTACCGTCCTTACCCGCGTGGTCGATGGCAAGGCGGACGCCGTCCGCCACCGTGTCGCAGGGGGTGACGGGCTTGCCGAAGCTGGCCAGATATTTCGCCAGCTCCTGCGCCGTCAGGGCGCGGGGATTGTCCGGGGTGACGGTGATGAACTCCACCGCGTGATTCGCCACACTGCGGTACATGCAGTGGTAATCCTTGTCGCTCAATACACCGGTCAGCACCGTCAGGGGACGGTTCGGCAAATAATCCGCGATATTTTGGGCCAGCGCCTGAATACACTGGGGATTGTGGCCGCCGTCAATGAGGAACAGCGGGGCGCGGCGGATGATCTGGAACCGGCCCGGCCACATGACGCGGGACAGTCCCTGACGGATATCGTCCTCGGTGATGTTCCAGCTCCGCTTTTGCAGCACGTCCAGCGTGGTCAGCGCCACGGCGGCATTGTGGAGCTGATGCTCGCCCAGCAGGGGGAGATGGAGATTTTCCCTGCCGCCGAAGTCGAAGACCTGCCCCTCCAGCGAATGCTGCCGCAGGTGCAGCTGGGTAAAGTCCACCTTGTGGAGCGCTGCGCCCACCTCGCGGCAGCGCTGCTCCACCACGGCTTCCACGCCGTCGGTGGAGCGGTACAGCACCGCGTCGCAGCCGGGCTTGATGATGCCGCTCTTGGTGGCGGCGATCTTCTCCAGTGTGTCGCCCAGCACCTCCGTGTGGTCAAGGCCGATGTTGCACAGCACGGCAGCCTCGGGAGCGCCGATGACGTTGGTGGCGTCGAACTCGCCGCCCATGCCTACCTCGCACACCACGATGTCGCACTGGCGGCGGGCAAACCACGCGAAGGCAATGGCCGTGACCATCTCAAACTCGGTGGGCTGCTCAAAAATGCTGTCGGCCAGCGGCTTGATCTCCTCGGTGATGGCGCACAGCTCGTCGTCGGGGATCTGCTCGCCGTTGATCTGCATCCGCTCGTTGAAGCGGACGATGAAGGGCGAGGTGTACAGGCCGGTGCGATAGCCCGCCTGCCGCAGCACCGAGGCCACCATGGCGCAGGTGGAGCCCTTGCCGTTGGTGCCGGTGACGTGAACAAATTTCAGCGTCCGCTCCGGATGACCCATCTTGTCCAGCAGGGCGCTGATGCGCTCCAGACCGGGGATGCTGCCCTTCCAGCAGACGGCGTGGATGTAATGTAAGGCTTCGTCCAGTGTCATTGTCCTGACACTCCTTTCTGCGCCGGTTGGGCGGCGGTAGGCCACACGCCGGCGATGGTGAATACGCGGGAGCGGCACAGCGCCCACACCAGCAGCACATCCAGCACGCCGGTGACGGCGAACTGCACGCTGCGGGTGGCCAGCTTGGTCACGAAAAAGGCCAGCTTGCTGTCGCCGCCGTAGATCAGGGCCAGCGAGCCGCTCTGATAGAGAATGGAGCCCAGCACGATGGCCGGGAGAAACGCCGCGGCGATGCGCAGCGGAGAGATCTTCTGGGTCAGCCACGGGCGAAACAGTCCGGCGCACAGGCCGTACAGAATGGGCGGCACGCAGAAGATGGGATTGTAGCCGTAGGGGGTGAACAGGCAGCCGATGAAGTCGGCGGCGAAGCCGGTGAAAGCGCCGGGCAGCGGGCCGAACAGCATGCCTGCGATGAAGATGGGCACGGCCTCGATGGAGAAGCGGGTGGTCTCGTTGGGCATGGGAATCAGCAGACGGGCCAGAATGACGCTCAACGCCGTCAGCAGCGCGCAGATGGCGATGGAGCGCACGCTCCATCCGGACTTTTCGGGATTTTTGGACATAAAAAAGGCCTCCTAACAAAAATGTGGGAGGAGGTTGGGGAAAGGGTATGCGATTGTTCCGCGCACGGCGTACCGTACTCTGCAACAGCGGATGCGAAGATGGCATCGCGGAGCAAGCTCCTTCGTCCGGCGGCAACCTCCCATCCGACCGGCACTTAACGCGCCACTTCTACTCTTGCAGCAAGGGATGTGTTCACAGCAGAAGAAGTGTCCCGGTCTGTGCACACTGCCTGTATCATACTAGGGACGGCGGCAAAATACAAGGCAAAAATCGGAAATTTTTATTTTTCGTCAAATTGTCAAAAAATTCACATAACGATACGGCTATTTTAACAACAGCGTGTAAACGAACTGTGAAACGCGCAAAACGAAATGGTTGTTTTGTGGGATTTGCACGAAATAAAGGTTGACAAAAACGCATGGTTTCAAGTATAATTTCTAATTGTAGAAAAAATAACAAGGGGAAAAGGAGAGCGGTGAAAGGCGCCGTTACCGCCCCGGCAAATGCGCAAAGCGCACGGCCCTGTGGTGAGAAAGGCGAACAACGTTTTCTGGCACACAAGGGGGCCGTTTTCCTTTTTTTAGGAGATATCCATGAAGCGGTATGAAGTGGTGCGGGAGATCGCCAACAGCTGTGAGCGCAACCAGATGCGGGACGTGCTGTTCTTCGAGGTGGACACCGATGACCCTGTGGAATGGGTTCGGCGGGAGATCAAGGGCGGCGAGGTACACCTCACCGCCGAGAAGGGCCGCCCCGGCGAGATGACCGTGTTTGTGGAGAGCGCGGGCATGTATCAGAAGTTTTTGTTCACGGAGCTGTGAAGGGCAATGTGAACCCCTAATGTAGGGGCCGACGACCCTGTCGGCCCTATGGGAAAAGTTGCTGTTACCGGCAGGGCGGACAGAGTCGTCCGCCCCTACAAAAGGCCGAAAGAGGGCCATGTGGCAGCAAAATCGTCAGATTTTGCGCCAATAAAAGCTTGTATCTACATCCCTGACCGGGATCATGATAAATTGGATGCTAAGGAGGGAATCTATTGAGCGTGTGAAGGGTGCGTTCAGCAAAAGCTGCGTGCTCCTTCAAGGTACTTCCAGCAAAGACCGGTATGGCCTGTATCGCAGAGACTGCCGGTCGGCCGGAGCATTACATGTAACCCCTATGGCCCGCGGAGAGCGACATGCCCCGCAGGCCCCGCAAAGGATGGATCGAAACTATGGGAAAAACACATATCATTGCAGTGGCGGGCAAAGGCGGCGTCGGCAAGACGACCACCTGCGGCATGCTGATCGACTATCTGTGCAAGGCGGGAAAGGGCCCGCTGCTGGTCGTGGACGCCGACGCCAACTCCAACCTGAATGAAGTGCTGGGCGTGGAAGTGGAGACCACGCTGGGCGACATTCGCGAGGAGATGGCCCAGGCGGAGAAAAACGGCACCGTGCCGCCCAGCATGACAAAGGCGGATTACGCCGAAATGAAGTTCAGCTCCGCGCTGGTGGAGGAGGACGACTATGACATGCTGGTCATGGGCCGCACACAGGGCAAGGGCTGCTACTGCTTTGTCAACGGCGTACTGAAGACGCAGATTGACAAGTACGTGGGCAACTACAAGTATATGGTCATCGACAACGAGGCCGGACTGGAGCATATCAGCCGCGGCACCCTGCCTCATGTGGATACCATGCTGCTGATCTCCGACTGCTCCCGGCGGGGCATTCAGGCGGCGGGCCGCCTGGCCGAGATGATCCGCGAGCTGGAGCTGAAGCCCGGCACCATGAAGCTGATCGTCAACCGCGCGCCCAACGGCGAGCTGAATCCCGGCGTGGCGGAGGAGATCGAAAAATACCACCTGGAGCTGGCTGGCGTACTGCCCCAGGACGAAACGGTTTACGCTTATGACTGCGAGGGAAGACCTAGTTCCCAGGTGCCCGACGACGCGCCCGTGAAAAAGGCGCTGGCCGGGATCATCAAGGAGCTGAAACTTTAAACAACATCTACAAGGGGGATTTGTCAAGATGTCTTTCGTACCCAAAAAGCATACCTACAACGCCCACATCAACGAAGTGGTGCTGGGTGTAGGCGACAAGGCCGTCACCATCGGCGGCCAGAACGTGCTGGCATTCCACACGTTTGACGGCGAGATCACCAACGCGCCCAAGATCGGCGTGGAGCTGACCGACGCCGGTATGGCCATGTGCACCATGCTCGGAGAGCAGAAGTTCTATGAGGGCTGCGCGACCGTGGCCGACATGGCCAAGCGGGCCTCTGCCATGGAAGGCGCTTCCTTCATTTGCCTGCATCTGGAGGGCGCGGATCCCAACGGCGAGAACAAGTCCGTTGACGAGTGCGTGGAGCTGGCCAAGTCCGTGGCCGACGCTACCGACATGCCGTTGGTGGTGATGGGCTGCAAGAATATCGAGAAGGATACCGAGCTGTTCAACAAGATCGCGGAGGCGCTGGCAGGCAAGAATATTCTGGTGCTGTCCGCCCGCGACGAGAACTACAAAGCCATTGGCGCTGGCGCAGGTCTGGCCTACGGCCAGAAGGTGGGCGCGGAGTCCGCCGTGGACATCAACCTGGCCAAGCAGCTGAACACCGTCATGACCCAGCTGGGCGTCAGCGCCCAGTCCATCGTGATGAACATCGGCTCCGCTGCCGCCGGTTACGGCTTCGAGTATGTGGCCTCCACGCTGGATCGCGTGAAGGACGCCGCCCTGAGCCAGTCCGACGCCATGCTGCAGATGCCCATCATCACCCCCGTGTCCGCCGACACTTGGGGCGTGAAGGAAGCGATCATGCCTGAGGCCGATATGCCCGAGTGGGGCTCTCAGGAGGAGCGCGGCATTGAGATGGAGATCGTGACCGCCGCCGCCGTGCTGGCCAGCGGTTCCGACGCTGTGATCATGCGCCACCCCGAAGCCATCCGTACCATCGCCGCCATGATCGGCGAGTTGGTCTGACGCGGAAAGGAGGAAGCGAACAATGGCTGTTAAAGGTTTAGATATTTTCAAGCTGTCTCCCAAGAAGAACTGCAAGGAGTGCGGCGTTCCCACTTGTATGGCATTCTGCATGAAGGTGGCGCAGGGCGCGCTGCCCATCGAGAAGTGCCCCTATATGTCCGACGAGGCCATCGCCCTGCTGAGCGAGGCTACCGCGCCCCCCATGAAGGCCATCGAGGTGGGCGGCATGAAGCTGGGCGGCGAGACCGTCATGATGCGTCATGAAAAGACCTTCGTCAACCGCAACCGCTTTGCCGTGTCTCTGTGCACCTGCATGGACGACGCCGCTGTGGACGCCAAGCTGGCCGAGATGAAGGCCGTGGATTACGAGCGTATCGGCGAGCGTGAGTATGTGGAGTTCCTGCTGGTTCACGACGGCGGCGACGGCGCACGTCTGGCCGACCTGTGCAAGAAGGCTGCCGCTACCGAGCGTGCCGTCATCATCGACACCGACAGCGTGGACAACGCCAAGCTGGCGCTGGCCGCCATCGGCGACACCAAGCCTGTGCTGAACGGCGCCAATAAGGACAACTACGAGGCCATGAGCGCCCTGGCCGTGGAGGCCGGTGTGGTGCTGGGCGTCAAGGGCGCCGATCTGGCCGAGATCCACGACACCGTGGCCGCGCTGGAGAAGCTGGAGAACAAGAATCTGGTCATCGACGTGACCGGCGCCACCATCAAGGAAACCTTCGCCAACGCCGTGCTGGTGCGCCGTACCGCCCTGAAGGACGGCGACCGCACCTTCGGTTATCCCTCTCTGGTCAATCTGGCCAAGCTGTGCCACGGCGACGTGCACATGGAGACCGCGCTGGCGGCCCTGTTCACCATGAAGTACGGCTCCATCGTGGTCATGGAGACCATGCGCTATGCCGAGGCGCTGCCGCTGTACGGTCTGCGCCAGAACGTGTTCACCGATCCTCAGAAGCCCATGAAGGTGGAGCCGGGCATCTATCCCATCAACGGCGCGACCCCCGACGATCCCTGCGCCCTGACCGTGGACTTCGCCCTGACCTACTTCCTGGTGTCCGGCGAGCTGGAGCGCTCCAAGGTGCCCGTCAACCTGCTGATCACCGACGCGTCCGGCATGTCCGTGCTGACCGCGTGGGCCGCCGGTAAGTTCTCCTCCGGCTCCATCAAGAAGTTCTTCGACGAGTACGATATCGCCGGTAAGATCAACAACCGCACCCTGATTATCCCCGGCAAGGCCGCCGTGATGAAGGGCGACATTCAGGATAAGCTGCCTGACTGGAACGTGGTGGTCGGCACCCGCGAGGCCGTGGAGCTGGTGAAGTACCTGCGCGACGGCGAGTACATCAAGGCTGCCGAGGCCGTGGCCGCTTCCAAGAAGCCTGCCGAGGAGAAGAAGGCCGTGGACGTGGACGCGCCGCTGGACTTCGAGAAGATCTCTATGTCCATCCCCAAGATCGACGTGGTGGACATGGGCGTGACCTACAAGCAGCGTGACCCCAACTCCCCCAAGTTCGTCACCATCGGCGAGCGCATCCACTGCATCAGCCCCGTGATCCGCGAGGCCATGAACACCATGAACCCCGAGCCCATCCTGAAGCGTGCCGCCGAGCAGATCAAGGCCGGCGCTACCTATCTGGACGTGAACATCGGCCCCGCCGAGTCCAACGGCCCTGAGCTGATGACCTGGGCGGTCAAGCTGCTGCAGGAGAACTTCAACAACGTGCCTCTGGCTCTCGATACCGCCAACAAGAAGGCCATCGAAGCCGGTATCCACGTCTATAACCGCACCAACGGCAAGCCCATCGTCAACTCCGCCGACGCCGGCTCCCGTATCTCCAACATCGATCTGGCCGCCGCCAACGACGCCATCGTTATCGCCCTGTGCTCCGCCGACGGTATCGCCAAGGACAACGAGGAGCGCATGATGCACTGCCACCACATGCTGGAGCGCGGCCTGAGCCTGGGCATGGACGCTTCCGACCTGTGGTTCGACCCCCTGTTCCTGGTGGTCAAGGGCATGCAGGATAAGCAGATGGACGTGCTGAACGCCATCAAGATGTTCGCCGACGAGGGCCTGAAGTCCACCGGCGGCCTCAGCAACAACTCCAACGGCGCCCCCAAGGCTGTCCGTCCCATTCTGGACTCCACGCTGGTGGCCATGGCCATGATGCAGGGTCTGACCTCCGCCATCGTCAACCCCAACGACCTGCGGCTGATGGAGACCATCAAGTCCTGCGATATCTTCAAGAACAACGAGCTGTATTCCGACAGCTATCTGGAGATCTGATCCGCAAAATCTGTCACCCAGCCCCGATTTTTCGGGGCTGGGTGCAGCCGCATTCTCGGAGTGTGGGGAAAATGCAGGAAAATGCAGAAAAAAGCCCGCATTTTCCCCATACCCCGATGGCTTTCAACCGGGGAATGCAGATGCCCTGCCTTCCACCCTGCGCCCCTCCCCGGACGCGGCAGGTTTCCTGACTTGTCATTGCGAGCCTTGCGGAGCAAGGCGCGGCAATCTCGCAGTACTGGCCGGAACACGGGAAAGCCTCCGGCGGACACGGAGTATTCATAAGGTAATTGACAGCCACAGCAGTATGAACTACTGCAGCAGTGCGTTGCGAGCGATACTTGGCTCTCCCTTTGGGAGAGCTGGCGGCGCAGCCGCCTGAGAGGGAAACTTGGCTCTCCCTTTGCTTGCTGTTACCGTTCGAACGCGCCTGCAAGGCCCTCTCAGTCACCTTTGGTGACAGCTCCCCTCGGAGAGGGGAGCCAATACCTCGAGGGGGTCAAGATTTACTGTTCGGTGAAGAAGCGGACGAGGCCGTTTCGCACGGCGGCAGTGTCTTCCGGGGTGCCCATGAGTTCGTAACGGTAGAGGTAGGGCACCTTGCATTTGGCGGCGATGATGTCTCCGGCGGCACAGTAGGCCTCACCGAAATTGGTGTTGCCTGAGGCGATGACGCCGCGAATCCACTCGCGGTTGGCTGGATCGTTGAGGAAGCGTTTGACCTGAATCGGCACTGCTTTCTTGACCACGCCGCCGCCATAGGTGGGCACCATGATGTCCACTTCGGCCAGAACCTTCAGCACCACAGAGACGCAGATGGTGATCTGGAAGGTGCAATCGCCTATGTAGGAAC
>ERZ837910.4674-NODE-4674-length-13126-cov-10.942162_pt1 | contig 13126 bp, 18 predicted proteins | sample MGYA00519940_ERZ837910 | MGnify/ENA primary metagenome ERZ837910 (study PRJEB31850, sample SAMEA3708825) | human gut metagenome | biome: human gut; feature: human-associated habitat; material: faeces | place: China | collected 2014 ... | reverse complement strand
TGTGGGTCACGGATACGCAGAGTTGGCGCGGCCCTGCGCCATACAAGCCCCGCAGATGGCAACCAGCGGCGAACGGTTCCTGCATGTAACTGGCAACCGGTTATCTCATTGATTTTTAATGCCAGTAATTCGGTGCTCCAGCGTGAACGTTGATAACCAAAATCGCCGGGAGAATGCTTTATCAGCTCACGTAACAGGGTGCAGATATGTTCAAAAGGCCAGCGTCGGGAGCGCCCTGCGGGTAAGGATTTCAGGCCTTCAATACCTGAGTGCGTAAACCAGTTAATCCAGCGACCAACGGATGAATGGGCACAACAGAGAGTTCTGGCAACATCGCTGACCCGTTCACCCCGATGAAGCATCAGCATGGCCGTGAGTCTGCGGGCATGATTTTTATCGCGCGTTTTATGAATAGCTTTCTGCATCAGGCGTCGTTCGCCACGGGGTATTGGTGCTATGATCGGCATCGCTCAGTCCGGTTGGTGGTTTTGGTTGGTTTGGCGATTGATCAGATCGCACAATCCGGGCTGAGTTCCCTTTCAGTGATCTACTATTCCGCGCATCTATTTAGAATAGGTTATTATTACTTACAAGCGCTCTGAACTATTAGCAATTTTACAGGCTCAACTATGCCTGTAAAAATATCTTTGCATCAGTATTGTTTTAAGGAATCAATTATGACACTCACTGCATATTACCAATTAAGGAATACAAAGTCCTCAGGTCTTGGTTTCGAATTGCTGACCAGTGAGCCGGGAGCCTTCATTGTGCTGGAAGAATGCAGTTATGAGAAACCGTATGAATTGCCCGTTATGGGCATAACGGGAGTGCAGGCGATCGTTCGACTGCGTTCAGCTGCACGATGAATAAAGCCAGTAGCCTGCATAATTACATTGGAGCAAAGCTGGATTACAACGTTTATGAAGAAACTGCCTGAATCATCCTGTAATAGCTGTGTGTAGTCTTTGCCCGCCGCTGGTGGGCTTTTTTATGTGGCACCTGACAGGAGCGCCAGGCATCATGACAGCGCCCTCTCCTCCTTTGCTTCACTTCCTGTCAGGTTTAAGACGACTATCAAACCGGAACTGTATCTGTTGAGCCATCTGCACGATCCCGTAAAAATCAGAGTGCTCAGGATTTAACAGATAATTGAACTCTACCGGCGATAAGGCTGAGGGAACACGCAGTGCAACCGAGCTCCTGGTAAATGACCAGGCATCTCCGTAATCAGCCAGTTCCTGAGGCGCATCCTCATCAGCCCAGTTGGCCGGTAATTCATCCATATTTGCGCTTTGGATCAATTCATCAGGCACATCGATACTCAGTAGCGTGAAAGAGTCCATTATCTGTGCCGCATGCAGGTGTACCAGCGTCTCCAGCATCGTTAGTGATGCCGTTTCGGAGACATATACCATTGACACCCCCACGCTATTCCAGCGCCCACCAGCCTCTTTCGCACCATATCCGGTCCAGGCCGTAGAAAGATTCTTTGTTTTCGTCAGCCTGTAGAGGATCACGAGTACACCACATGCTCCAGACGCGTAATCAGCTTAATGACCTCATATGCTCCCGTCTCGGATGCTATCAGGTCTGCTGGCACTTTCCAGCTCAATGCCCGGTTAGGTTCGTTCAACCACTTCAGTGCGGCTTCCTTATCGCCTTCAAACAAATCTACCGCCCGATCAATGACGCGGATAATACGTACCAGTCGTTCACTTTGTTCCGGGTTAAAACGTGCCTTCACACTGCGGCTAAATGTGGTCGACGGGATACCGGACATTTTTCTCAGGTCATTCTGGGTTATTCTGGCCCAGTCAGTGATCCGGTTCGCCACCTTCCCGTCCAGGCCTTCATTGATTTGCCCCAGCAGCGCTACGCCATCAGCATTATTTAACCCGGCAACCTGCCAGAGGCACTGTGGTCTGGCTGGAGTTGAGGACAAACTAAATGTTTTCATAGCAAACCTCCATTTGGTTCTTACATTATACCCAAATGGCAATAACAGAGCAAATATCAACCACCAGAAGACGAACGGAATTTCTCCTGATTGCGATGCCTCAGAGTGTATCGATCGGTATCTAGTCCCTCCTCGGTGTGTAGGCTGGAGAGAGCATATCTCTCTTCATTGACCACGCCGGTGCGATGCCCCGACCGGCAAACCATACTTTCCTTTGCCTGAGTTGTTTATCGTATCCAGTACGTTCATGAGCGCGTCACTGTTTGCATACGACCTCCCTTCATCAAATAACGGTAGCTGGGTAACTCCGCAGTGACGGAAATCGTTGAGCATGACACCCGCCTTTGCATAGTTATGTCCGTCTTTCCAGATTTTATCCAGAACCCGGCCCACCGCCACGATAATGTCCCACGTATCACTTGACGGAATGCAAAGCTGTTCGCTGGAAACTTTGCTGTAATAGGGTTCATGTTTTGAAAAAGGCGAGGTTTTTATGAAAGCTGATACCTGGCCGCAGAACTGACGTTCCTGGCGCAATTTTTCCGCAGCACGTTAAGCATACTGGCACATTGCCTGCCGCATGGATTCATACGTTGTTATACGCTGCCCAAAGCTTCTGCTGCATATTATCTGTTGTTTTTGTGGTGGAGCATCCTCCAGGCCGATACAACTTTCCCCCGTAGTTCCCTCACTGTTCGTTCAAGAACTACGGTGAAGTTTCATCTTATGAATACAGGATTTGCCCTAGCCAGCTCTAGCGTAGTGGTTATGCCCATTGCATGAAGCTTACTTGTGGTTCGTCCCCCCACATCTCCTCTAGCCGTCATCACCTCAACGGGGTCGGTGCTGTTTAAACTGAGCAGGCTGCACCCTGTGGTGAGGGCATCAGCCTGAAAAGCACAATATATTCATATACATTGTAGGCCGGATGAGCGCAGAGTAACCCGGCAAGAAAGACGGCTCAATTATTTACTCCATCGCCAGCAACGCAAAGCTCGCCAGCCAGTGCCAGCCGCTGTAGTGGCTGCCCACCACATGCTCGACGCTCACCGTCAGGTGTTTCGCCACCGCATCACTTAGCACCTGCTGCGCCGGATGGTTGACCGGAAGCGCTTTCGCAATGTGCTTCATGCACCAGGCACGGCTGAGATTTAATCCGTCGAGATGGGCAATTTTCGGATCGGTACGATCGCTCACCTCCGCCGGGTTCATAAGTTCCGCAACGGAGCCGACATCCGGCAAAAACGCGTCAAACCAGGCGGAAAAGTCCGCCGACACCTTGCTCATCAATAACGCTTCCGTCAAGGCGCCGGAAATATACTCATCGCCGCCGGGTTCGTAGTGGGCCGGATAGCGCGTGTCGGCAAGATAAAACCGCTCTGCAGAGGACAGAATAGCCTGCTCAAGCGCGCTATCTTCTACAGCTCGGGCATAATCTAGCGCCAGAGCTAGAGCAAACGCTGTGTTGTAGTGCGTCCCCACGCGGATCGGATAGGTGAGTTTAGCAAGGTAATCCACCAGCCGGTTGCGAATATACTGGCTAAGCGGCTCCAACGTCTGATACCAGCCTGCGGCCTGCGACAGCGACGACTGTTTCATTTCCTGGGCCAGCGCCAGCAGCCAGCCGTAACCATACAGCCGCTCAAACGAGTCGCGGAACGGTGCGGTGAAATAGGCCAGCTCCTTCGCCACGTTCTCTTTGGTCAGGTGTTGGTCGAAAAGCTCAACGATCGCCTTCTGACACGGTAAGTGGGGATAAAGACGCACGCAGCGCAGCAGCAGCCAGTAGCCAGTAGCCAGTAGCCAGTAGCCAGTAGCCAGTAGCCGTGTACCGCCGAATGCCAGTCAAAACAACCGTAAAAAATCGGGTGCAGTTCACGAGGCAGCAGCACGTCGCCATCATCATTAAGTAGGTGCATGATGTGGTTCGGGTCTTCCAGGCGCAAATAGGTCAAAGGAATGCGGGCAAACGCGTCAGCCTTATCTTGCGTTAATTCCATGACAGCTCCTTAGCGAAACACGAGGAAATACATTAAGAACACGTTCACCACCAGCAGGGTTAACGCGGTCGGGGTTTGGATTTTGATCACCTGATATTTGTCCTTCAGCTCCAGCAGAGCGGCGGGAACGATGTTGAAGTTTGCGGCCATTGGCGTCATCAGCGTGCCGCAATAGCCCGCGTACATGCCAAACGCTAACAGAGGCGCCGGATTCACGTGATGAACGTTGATGAGAAACGGCAACGCGATACCGGCACTTAATACCGGAAAGGCCGCAAACGCATTGCCCATGATCATGGTGAACAGTGCCATCCCCACGCAGTAAATGATCACCAGCATGAAGCGGTTATCCGGGTTCACAAACAGGCTCACTACCTTTTGCACCGAGTCGCCCGTGTTTGCCACCAAAAAGACCCCGCCAAGCATGGCCAGCATCTGCGGAAGGATCACCGCCCAGCCGATAGTATCGACAAGACGACGAGACTGACGAACAGCATGCAGCGGCGTTCCTTTGGTAAGCCACCAGCCGGTGAGGATCGCCGCAACGCAGGCAACGGAAAGCGCCGCCAGGATGAGCTGTTTTTGATCGAGCAGGAACACGCCGCCGATCGACACCCCTTTCAGGAACAGGGTGCCGATAACCGTCACCATCGGGATCATCAGCGCAGGCAGGAACAGTCAGTTCTTGAGTATGTTCGAAGAGGCAACTCGCGCCTCCTCGGTGGACATTTTATAGTACCCTATCCCGACTAGGCTAAATCCCGCCAGCAGGGCGATAGCGATGACGCCGCCGCCGATGATGCGGTACGCCAAGGATTTACCGAGTTCCTGTACCATCAGGTCGCCAAACAGGAAGATCCCGCCAAACAAAAACCAGAACAACGCGGTTGTAAAACGCTTTGGATTGGCGCGATCGCGAAGGGTCATGACAACCAGCAGCATCACGACAAAACCAATCAGGTAATACACACGGTTAATGGTGATAAGCGTCATCATTGTGTGGGCTCCTGCATCCTCTGCTCTGCTCGCCATGCCATGATGTCTCGACGGATGCTGGCATCGAGGCTCAGCGGCGCGTAATATGAATAATTAATGCCGCAATGGCGGTTGGAATGGCCCACAGGCCGATATGCAGCGGTTCGATACCCTGAATGCCGTTCTCTTTCAGAAACGCGTCAATTAGCAGCACTGCGCCAAAAGCAATAAAGATATCTTCTCCGAAGAAAACTGCGATGTTGTCACACGCGGCGGCATGGGCTTTGATTTTGTCGCGAATGTGCTGTGGGACTTCGCCGTATTCGTTCAGCGCCGCTCCTTCGGCCATCGGGGCCAGCAGCGGACGCACCCTCTGGACATGGCCGCCCAACGACATCAGCCCCAGCTCGGCCGTGGCTTCACGCGCAACAAAATAAAGCATCAGAATACGCGCCGAAGTGGCACTAGCGATCTTCGCCACCCAGGCCTGGGCGAGCTCCTTAAGCCCGTAATACTCCAGCAGACCAATGACCGGTAGGATCAGAATGAAGGTGGCCAGCGAACGGCTGTTCACGAACTTCTCACCGAAGGTTTCCAGCAGCATGGCGAAATCCATACCGACCAGCAAACCCGTCGCCAGCCCCGCTACCACGACCACCAGCAGCGGATTGAAGCGCAATGCAAAACCAATAACCACGATCGGTATCCCGATCAGCGGCAACAGTGTAGTACCGTCCATAACGTTTACCCTATCGAAAGTGAGCGTTGCGCGCCGGCGGCTATTTTTTTAATTTGCGGCGAGCGATGTTGTGTTTTTCGTCAGGTTTGGTAAACCTGCGCTAAAAAGCTACATCTTTACCTCAACAACATGCATACAAATTATCAATAAAATATTCTTATTTTATTGATAATTTTACATTCATTGCTAAGGATCGTTATGACTTCAGAAAAGAGTGCTAACACCCATCACGACGATATCAACGACGGCCGGATCGTTTCCTCCCGCCATCTGGTGTCGGATCGCTGCGCGGAGCTGTCGGAGCTGGAATATGCGTTAATTATGACCAGCAACGCATTCAACAAATGGATGGTGCACTGCATGACCGCAGCGGGTGAACCTGACATGGGCGCCTTTGACGTCTCCCTGCTACATAATATGAACCACCGCATTTCCTCAACTCTCGCCTTACGGTCAGGTTTTTATCATCTGGAGAAAACGGGATGGGCCCAAAAGGTATTCGGCCAGACGGATGCTGACAGCGTCAGGACTGGCTGAAAACATAGCGCCCAGCTCTTTTTCAAACCTGATTTTCTCGAATGGACATGTAGTCATTTTTAACGGTGGAAGTTCCTGAACAAGTTTCAGGTTACAATCAGGAAATGGTTTTTAAGGTCTCCAGTTTTTGACTCTGTATGAACGTCAAGCAGGAGTAAATAAGAGGCACAACGGACATGAAGGTCCGGAGAAACCGTACGCAAGCGGTTATGGATACTGTCTGAAAGATGAAATAAACTTCTCATCTGACGGCTTCGTTATTCCCGTCGATACAAAAGTGATATGGCAGATGATACTTGCGGTGTGTAAAGCTGATTTCCCATGTATTCTTAATTATTTTTATTCAAAGGGAACAACGGACTGAGAATAACGCATAATAGCAACTTGTCATTTTTTTGCACTGCATGTTGGGCAGGAATAATACCTGTCCGGTGCATGATTGAAGGGCTTTTTACATGGCAGGAAATAGTCTTTATAGTCAGCTCCCGGTATCCTGACGAGAATTTCAACAGCCCTATTGACCTTGGGTGAGTAGTATTTCAGCGTATACCCGCATTTATTAAAAAATCAACAATTATATTAAAATACATTTCTCTTATTGATTCTGTAGGGTTTTACGTGTCATATCCGAAAATGTGAATAGTATTGTTCACAACGACACTTTAGAGTAACATGGAGTATTTTTCACCGAGCCATTTACCTACCCTTTTTTTTGTATTTGCCCCTTTTATCTACTCCAAACCATCGACAACTTTACGACCATTCAGAACTATTATTGGATATTTATTGGCATCAAATTCCACTAACTTTATTGCACTTACCAGACTATTTAACTAGCTTACTTCGCTCTTTTTTAAGCCCATTACCCGCATTCTCCTTAACGTATATCTGGTCCTGTTCTGTCGACCGACAGGAAAAACCACTTCATGTTTTCAGAAAACTTAATTTTAGCGAAGCATGCTCGGACACTGTTATTCTCCAACCTGAATTAACCTTAATCAAATTACGATATCAAGGATGTGAATCCTGTTAAATTATATGACATCCAGACATCGCCAAAATAATTTAAGCTTCTCATGTGAATCTTTAAGAGAAAATTCGAACCGTAAGTTTTCCATATTTCCCATGGGGATAAAACCTTCCAGAACATCAGCCATAATCTCGTAACCTCATGCATATACTTTGTAATCACGTCGTCCGGTATCATAGGTTATAAACCGGGGAAAGAGAACCACATTTGTCACCTCCACAAAGGCTGACATTTCTGTATCGAGGAGCATATGAAAGCGTCATTAGACAGGGCCAAATAAGCCCTAACATAAGCTGGTTTAAATCTGGCCAGATTCCATAGATTGACCAGGAAATTCATCTGTATAGAGACGATGTTTTTCCTGAATAACTCAAGATCGACGGGTTTATAAACAGACTGCTTCCCACTCAATAATTCGCATGGCTCATTTGGTTTCATCTCGGTACTGTCAAAAGGTCTGCCGTACGTTTCAAACTTCAGTAACTGAGAGTCATCCAGGATTAATTTTATTAACTCACCACATAAAACAGGCTTCCCGTTGACACGGGAACTAGCAGGCTGCCTGGCCTGGCTTCTGACAGGGCAATTCTATTTAGACGCGCATCAGTGGCAGGATGGAAAAACCGCTCCAGCAGGTTCTCCGGTATATAGCGGTAGTCGGACGCGAGATCACGAGGCAACACACTGAGTAGTTTTTTCTGACTCCGTATCAACTGCAACTCCGAGCGGAGAAACGCCTTAATGACCGTGTCAGTCTGTACGTTGGGTTGTACGTCCATACGCTCTCCAGAGTACTTTTAAATCGCGCTACATACGGTTACTAAAGGTCAGTTATTATATCAAAGCCATCTCAGAGATACTACCAAAAAAAACAAGCACTAATATTATTAGATACTAAATTATAAAAAAGCCCTGTCCTTTTACCTTGTACTGGTACTTATAACATTAGGCACTTTTTATAGAAACTGCAAAGTTTTGCTCGGTTTCATTAGTACCTTTTCATCAAAAAAGTACTAATGAGGATAGATTTTCATTAGTACTTTTTCCTGTGAAAGGTACTAATGGCAGGACTGGACGCCTACACTTTCATTAGTACTTTTTTTGCAAATAGTTACTTATGTATAAGGGTACCTATTACTGGTTCGCAAAAAAGTTACTTTTCCCATCTCCACGGTTGCGTGGAGAGGTTTTCCGGGGATGGAACGCACACCGTGCGGGCCACAGGCAGAGGTTGTTGGACGAGCTCACAAGAAAGTTATTTTTTTGCCAACGACATGAGCACAAAAAAATTAAAAAAAAATGCAAACACCCTTGTTAGTTTAGAGAACTCTTTCTGGATTCCTGTAGTCTGTGTTGCTGGAGGAGTTGATATGAACCCGATAATTACGGCACATCAGGAAATCGTTATCGAGAACTCGGTTCGCTATATCGAGTTACTGAAATCAGAGGCATCAAAAATTCTGGATGAATACTGAGAGGCCAGGAAGGCGCGGAATCAACTGATATCCCAGACCACGTATGCAAACGGGGGAAGATTTATATCCGGTCGTTTTACTCCTGTGCTGAGAAAGGTTGGATCGTCGCAAAAGCTGACAATTGTATGGAAAGATTTTTCGCCCAGGTTCAAAAACAAAATTAAACATCATGGCGTGGTTGTTAAACCTAAACTCATAGGTTACAGCGTTAGTTGTTTTAAAAATACCCTGGACTGGGAACTGGAGATGATCCAAGAAACAGAAAAAAAATTAAACCAATCCGTGAACTACTCGCGGAATACCATCAACGAAAACTGGCCGGCATCAAAAGACTGGAAAAACTGAAGAGGTTAATATAATGGCTGGCAACGTATCCCCAAAAACTGAACCGCGTAATCAACGAAACGCTGGAAATAACCTTCCTTTAGGGATGGTCATTTCAAAATTAAAGCCACTTTTAAGTGATTTCTATACACACTTTCATGAAAAAAACAGAGCCTGCCTGCGCCAGTTTAACGCCATCTCCAATGCAATTTATAATATTTTCCGCTTGGTAGAAGGTGACCAGGCGACAAGCACTAAAGTTCAGAAATGGCTCTCCGGTGTTTACGATGAACTGTCGGGTAATGTAAATACCCTCAATGAGCAGATTGACAAAAATGTCGCCAGACTACTTCTGGATGATTCATCATACGAAGGGTTTGACTATGGTATATTTGAAATTCGCTGGAACCACCCATTGTTCTATAAATGCTGGATATTATCCAGACCGCCAACGTCCTGACTCGTCAGGCACACCAGTTGTGGTTATGCGGTCAGATATCACAACAGGTTCATGACCGAATTATCCTGCAACTCCTGAGCTCACTGCAGGTTGCTATGGACAAGATTACTAAAATACTGAACGTCGAAAATCGTGTGAATGGAAAATACGACATATTACCATTCATCCAGAGCATTAAGCGGTTTAAATCGGTGGAACTTTATATTGCCAGTCTCGAACCGAAGGCCCTTGCTCAGTCCGGTTACATTGACATTTCAGCTGATACAGGCAGTGAGCAGACATTAAAACCAGAGGAAGTGGCAGGCTCTGGCAAGCCATCTGACAAAACACAATCTTCTGTCACTCCTGTTTCGGCACAATAACTAACAGGTTGATATGAGTATAATATCTGGGCTTTTTTTTTTAAAATCAGGGACTCCTTCTTTGGAGGGTATGACCACGACGTTATCTTTGATACAGATGATGAGTACGATATCCCGCACACGCCTATCAAGGATGTGCAAATATACCGTGATTATCCAAGTAAGCCTGCGTGTATAACGTTATTTTCAGAGTATGCGATTTTATCCGTACATGCAAACCGGTTACAGTAAATCAATAGGTATATCGGTCTGCCAAATTCAGACCTGAGTGAGAAGGCCTGTACCTTCACTAATCTGGTCATTAAGCCATTGATGTAATATACATGCTGGATACATCTTTTACCTGCGTCTGAAAACCATCACCATGCCGGTACAGGGGAACTACTAACGAACAGTTTAGAGACGGCTTTCCTCGCTTTAAAATTTGCGTACAGCACTGAATTACTCCCCATTGGTCTACAGGATGAAGAACAGATCCGAAAAGGTCATTATCTTTATGAAGCCTTTATTTGTTGGCTTTTACATGACGCCGGCAAGATATTTGATGTCGACGTTATTTCCTCCACCCCGGACGTTAAAATCACATGGAGTCCACTCTCATCCAGTCTGATGGGCTGGGCAAAGTCAAACCGTATTTTTTCCTATGAAGTTATATGGCTTAAAAGGCAGGCTAACGAGCATTCCGTGCGGGCACCTGTATTCCTTGAACGCTGCTTAAACGATACGTGCCTTAATTATTTGAGCGATGTAATCAAGGAACGGTTGTACGATAAAATGCAGTCGGCATTAGGTAATTGTACAACCAGTGATGATTTTATTTATCGATGCATGTGAACGGCCGACTGGCATTCCACCAGCGCCGATACCAGCTATCGGTATGATAAACAATTCGCTATTCGGGCATCAGATACTAATGCCCGAGCCATAGCGATTCTGAAAGACAATATCAATACTCTTAATATCAATGGTTTCAACTCATCGTCAATACGCCATGATAGAAACTCAAAGCCTCAGGTACATATTATGATTATTGTTGGCTCTGTTTACATCTCAGGGCAGCCAGTACGGCAGTGACGACTGGCACCGCTTCTGCGGGCCAATAACCTGGCACCGAGCATGAACAAGCGTGGCAACTGCCAGGATAATGCGGTGGCCGAATTGTTCTTCAGTTCACTGAAAAAAGAACGCATTAGTAAGAGAATATACAAAAACCGGGATCTGGCCCGGGCGGATGTCTTCGATTACATTGAAGTGTTCTACAATCGGGCCCGGCGCCACAGTCACCCCGGCGGCGTCAGTCCGGAGGCCTTCGAACAGGCCTCGTCGTGAGGACAGAATTTGTCTACAGGCATGGGGTCAGTCCACTTGTTGCCCTTGGGTTAGTGGCTAGCCTATCAGCTATTAATCTGGTGTTGGGGCTCCCCTGAGGGCTCGACTTCACTTCGATCTGGCACGTCAATTTGTAGAGATCGAGAAGGCGATGATGAAAACCGAACCCGCGGAGGAAAACATTGCTGAGATCACAGATAAGCGCCTGACCATCGGAATGGATGAACCTCCAGTTCTCCGTGTACTGGATGCGTTGTGTTATAACGAGAAGCGTCGAGCTATGAACTATCCCAATTCAGAAATGGTTAACATCGGCTGGTTCCAGCGTAAGATGGCTCCTTTTATTAACGTTCACAGCGATCACTTCAACAACAGAATTAACCTTCAGGAAGCCCGATATCTGTCGGGCTTTTTTCTACCCGGGAGAAAATTACTCTGCAGCCCATTCTGACACACACTATCTCCTGATCTATTCAGCCCACGGGCACATTCATCTTCAGAAGTCACCTCATGTTGTTACTTCACGAGGTCCGTCACCAGCGGCTGCGCAACAGGATCATTCTTGCCGTTGCACTGCTGGCCGCTATCGCCTCCATTTCGCCCGAACAGCTCGGTATCACGCTATACAAGCTGTCTCTGGTTTCCATAGCTGCCATTCTCGGCTACCACCCTGATCGAGCACTGTTTCCTTACGCCAGGCCGGGGAGCTATCTGATAGAAGATTGGAAAGAGAACCTAGGCAAGCCGGTGCCAGTGAGCCGCAATGAGCCTGAATACCCCGTTGCAACGGGCTATGAGCTGATTTTGCCGCCGTTCTGCTGCGATGTGCACCGATTGTCGCGGCGATCTGCTTCGGCGTGACGATGGTGCTCTAACGATGATCCGACTCGCGCAGTCTCTCATCCTGCTTAGCCTGCTGAGTGGTTGTCACCCGTTCTTCGCTGCCAGCATTCAGGTTGAGGCCCGGCAATACCAGCGCGAGCTGACCCGCAATGCACGCGCTGTCTGGGGGCTTAATGCCCCAGTACCATCCCTTCAACCCAGCAGGCGGTCTTTAATTTTTTGCGAAGGCCATTACCACCGCCAGGTACGGCGGAGGCTGCAGATCTATCAGCGTAATATGGAGATCTACACCTGCTGGCTGCAGGAGTTTTTCCCCTGCGGCATCTGTGTTAGCCGCCCGAAAGGCTGCTTTATGTTATGGTTCGAGCTACCGGAGCAGGTGGATATGGTTTGCGTCGCGAAGCAGTTGTGCCGGCTGAAGATCTTGGTCGCGTCAGGATCGCTGTTTTCGGCATCCGGGGAGTATCGAGCAACTGCGCCCTGCCGCCAATCGAGAAGCATAAAGAGTTGATGGTGGAGCTGGGGGAAGGGGTGATGGTCGCGATGGAGTGATTTTCCGCTGAAGCTGTATTCACCGGAGTAATGGGTTTATTACCCTACCCCAGCTCGTTGCTAGGTAAAAGGTTGCTATCTTCTTCTCTGCTCAGTCGCAGTGCTGGCGAGAATAGTAAGCGTTATTGATAATTACTATGGATGTATCTAGCGGACCTCCAATTTAATTATAATAGGAATAATATTCTGTAAAATAAAAAATGGCAAGTAAAAAATAAGGAAATGAACTATGGCGAATAAGATAACAAACCCAAAATATAGGATTCAGCGCTTGATTATATTAAATACAACTAACTATAAAATTTTTATTTTAAATAATAATCACCGCAAATACTCTTAGGTTACTCATAATTGCCTTTCTGCAACATTCCCGATACATTCATACTTTCCCCTACGGGAAACACCAAAAAAGACACAACAATATTACCGGGATGAATCTAATGAAAATACCCAAAGATCGTGACCTGCTCCCCGTTGATTAATACACTGCGATGTTAGTAATGTCTTCATAAGCCACATGAGGACATCCCCATGAAGAAGCGT
>ERZ837910.4673-NODE-4673-length-13127-cov-10.735006_pt1 | contig 13127 bp, 6 predicted proteins | sample MGYA00519940_ERZ837910 | MGnify/ENA primary metagenome ERZ837910 (study PRJEB31850, sample SAMEA3708825) | human gut metagenome | biome: human gut; feature: human-associated habitat; material: faeces | place: China | collected 2014 ... | reverse complement strand
TGCGCATCGAGGATGCTCTGAACGCAACCAAGGCTGCTGTTCAGGAAGGCGTTGTCGCTGGCGGCGGTACCGCTCCCATCAACGCCATCCCCGCTGTGCGCGCCCTGTGCGACACGCTGGAAGGCGACGAGCGCACCGGTGCCAAGATCGTCCTGAAGGCTCTGGAGGCACCTCTGCGCCAGATCGCCAAGAACGCCGGTCTGGAAGGCAGCGTCATCATCGACAAGATCGTTTCTGCCAACAAGCCCAACTACGGCTTCGACGCTCAGAACGAGGTCTTTGTTGAGGATATGATCGCCGCCGGCATCGTTGACCCCACCAAGGTCACCCGTTCCGCTCTGGAGAACGCAGCATCCGTTGCTGAGATGGTGCTGACCACCGAGAGCCTGGTCGCTGACCTGCCCGAACCCCCCGCTGCACCCGCAGCCGGTGGTGACATGGGCGGCATGGGCGGCATGTACTAATAACTGCCTAAAAACCGCATGAATCCTTGATTTTTGGAGCGCGCAAAAGCGGATTTACGCCAAACTTACGCCACTTACGCCAAAAATCGAAGCGCACTATAGGGTAACAAAATCGGCACTCGCTGAAAAGCGGGTGCCGATTTTTGTATCACGAAAAGCTGATGGATGCTGCACGCTACACACCGTCAGCTTTTTCGTTTACAGGGGAAAAAGTGGGTGGTATAATAGAAATAGAGTTTTGTAAGAGCGCCTTCATAGTCAAGACTATAAAAAATACGGATAAGCATAAAACCGGTGGATGATATGAAAATTCTGGATAACATCACCAATACCGTTCGAGATGATCTGCGGGTGGAAATCAAAAAAGGCAGCAGGGTGTCTATTGCGGCAGCCTGCTTTTCGATGTATGCCTATAAAGAGCTGAAGAAGCAGCTGGAAACCATAGATGAGTTTGAATTTATCTTTACATCCCCTACGTTTGTGAAGGAAAAGGCTGAAAAGCAGAAGCGGGAGTTCTACATTCCCCGCATTTCCCGGGAAACAAGCCTTTACGGTACAGAGTTTGAAATCAAACTGCGCAATGAGATGACCCAGAGAGCCATCGCAAAGGAATGCGCAGACTGGATCAGAAGAAAGGCTACGTTCAAATCGAACACCACCGGCGAAAATATGGCTGGCTTTATGACCGTGGATTCCGGCGCAGCACAGACCGCCTATATGCCGATTGGCGGCTTTACAACGGTCGATATTGGCTGTGAGCGTGGAAATAACAGCTACAACATGGTCAACTGCATGGAGGCTCCGTTTGCACAGCAGTACATGAAGCTGTTTGATACTCTTTGGAACGACCGGGACAAAATGCAGGATGTCACGGATGTGGTTCTGGAAAATATCAGCACGGCTTATGCAGAAAATTCCCCGGAGTTCATCTATTTTATGACGCTGTATCATGTATTCAGCGAGTTTTTGGACGACATCTCAGAAGACGAACTGCCGAATGAGGCAACCGGCTTCAAGCAGAGCAAAATCTGGAGCCTGCTGTACGACTTCCAGAAGGATGCGGTGCTTGCCATCATCAATAAACTGGAAAAGTACAACGGCTGTATCCTTGCGGACAGTGTTGGCCTTGGCAAGACCTTTACCGCACTGGCTGTCGTAAAGTATTATGAGAACCGAAACAAGTCGGTTCTGGTGCTGTGTCCCAAAAAGTTGGCAGAGAACTGGAATACCTACAAAGACAACTATGTGAACAACCCGATTGCATCGGACCGGCTGAATTATGATGTTCTGTTCCACACAGACCTGTCCAGAAGCGGCGGAAAGTCGAACGGCCTTGATCTGGATCGCCTGAACTGGGGCAACTACGATCTGGTTGTCATTGATGAATCCCACAACTTCCGCAACGGCATCGGTACGCACAGCAAGACGCAGGACAACCGCTACCAGCGTCTGATGGACAAGGTGATTCGTGCCGGAGTCAAGACCAAGGTGCTGATGCTTTCGGCAACGCCTGTCAACAACCGCTTTGTGGATTTGAAAAATCAGCTGGCCCTTGCCTATGAGGGCAACTCCGAGTATTTGGATGAGAGACTGAACACCTCAAAGAGCATTGAGGACATCTTCAAACAGGCGCAGAAAGCCTTTAACGCATGGAGCAAGCTGAAACCAAAAGAGAGAACCACGGATGCGCTGCTGCGGACACTGGACTTCGACTTCTTCGAGCTGCTGGACAGTGTGACCATCGCACGTTCCCGTAAGCACATCGAGAAGTACTATAACACAAACGCTATTGGAAAGTTCCCGGAGCGATTGAAGCCGATCTCTGTCCGTCCATGTCTGACAGACCTGAATAATGCCATCAACTACAATGAGATTTACGAGCAGCTGATACAGTTGAGCTTGTGCGTCTATATGCCCTCCAACTATATCTTTGCAAGTAAAATCCAGAAGTATCAAGAGCTAACGCACAATAAGGGCGAGAATCTGACCCAGAGAGGCCGTGAGCAGGGCATTTGCAGGTTGATGAGTATTAACCTGCTGAAACGGCTGGAAAGCTCTGTACACTCGTTCCAGCTGACCCTGACGCGCATCAAGAAGCTGATTGATGTTACGATTCAGTCTATTGACCAGTTTGAACGCTCCGGCCACGCCGATCTGGATATGTACGACATGGCCGGAGACGATTTTGACATGGACGATGAAAACACTGACTTTTTCACCGTTGGCAAGAAAGTCAAAATCGACCTTGCGGATATGGATTGGAAGAGCTGGCGCACGGAGCTTCGGAAAGATGCAGAAATTCTGGAGCTGTTGACCTTTATGGTGGCAGACATTACGCCCGAACATGACACAAAGCTGCAAGAACTGTTCAAGCTGCTGTCTGAAAAAATTGAGCATCCAATCAATGCCGGAAACAGAAAAGTACTGATTTTCTCTGCATTTTCGGATACGGCAGAGTACCTTTTTGACAATGTGAGTGTGTTTGTAAAGCAGAAATATGGGCTGAACACCGCTGTCATTACCGGCTCGATTGATGGACGCACCACGATCAAGGGCTTCAAGGCAACGCTCAACAATGTGCTGACCTGTTTTTCTCCCATCTCCAAAGACCGGGATGTTCTGATGCCCGGTAGTACCACGGAGATTGATGTGCTGATTGCGACAGACTGCATTTCTGAAGGTCAGAACTTGCAGGACTGCGATTATCTGATCAACTATGACATTCACTGGAACCCGGTGCGCATCATCCAGCGTTTTGGACGAATTGACCGTATCGGCAGCAGGAACCAGTACATCCAGCTTGTGAATTTCTGGCCCGATCTGACACTGGACGATTACATCAACCTGAAATCCCGTGTGGAGACCCGCATGAAAATCACCGTTATGACCGCTACCGGCGATGATGACCTTATCAACCCCGAAGAAAAGGGTGATTTGGAGTATCGCAAGGCACAGCTGAAACGCTTGCAGGAAGAGGTCGTTGACATCGAGGATATGTCGGACGGAATCTCCATTATGGATCTGGGCCTGAACGAGTTCAGGCTCGACCTGCTGGATTACATCAAGCACAACGGCGATCTGGACAAGAAGCCCCGTGGACTTCATGCGGTGGTTCCAGCTACGGATGAATTGCCGGAGGGCGTGATTTTCGTTCTGAAAAACATCAATAACAGCGTCAATGCGGATAATCGCAACCGTATCCATCCGTTCTACATGGTCTACATCGGAATGGATGGGCAGATCGTCTGCGACTATCTGAACCCCAAAAAGATGCTGGACGATATCCGGCTGCTGTGCCGTGGAAAGTCTGAGCCGATCAAAGAGGTGTACGAACGCTTCAATCGGGAAACAGACGATGGAAAGGACATGGCAGAAATGTCCGAATTGCTGAGTGAAGCCATTGACTCGATCATTGATGTCAAAGAAGAAAACGACATCGACAGTCTGTTCTCTGCGGGCGGAACAACAGCATTGCTCAGTCAGGTGTCTGGGCTGGATGACTTTGAGTTGATTTGCTTTCTTGTTGTGAAATGAACGCATAGAGGTGAAAAACGTGCTTTGCTTGCCTGTATCTACCGAGTTCAATAAACGCATCCCGAAGCAGAAGTTCTATGAGAATATCGCTGTCACTCCGGCTATGAAGAAAGCCTTTGTCGAGCAGATCAGGATCATCTATTGGCGCAATAAGATTGCGACTACCACCCTGAATCTGGCTGCTGGCGAGCAGGTGACAGAGATCGAGGTGTTCGAGGTACGGCTGTCTGCCCCGGAGCTGGACGAGAGTGTGCTGCGCCAGATCGACAGGGAAATTCCGTATCACATTCTCTTTCTGCTGGAATACGAGGGCAAGTATCGTGCTGTCATCGGCTACAAGGAGGCTGCGGCGGGTAAGACGGCCTTTAAGGTAGACCGCTATTATTCTACGGACTGGCTGGACGAAGACGACCTGCCGGTACATCTGGAAGGGCTTGCGTTGGATGCCGTGTACGAGAACTTTGTCCGTCAGATCGCAGGTGATGCGCTTGGCACAGGAGAAAGTACATCGCTGAAAGACAGCGTAGAGCAGCAGAAGCAGCGTGAGCAGCTGGAAAAACAGATTGCGGCACTGGAAGCCAAAATCCGTAAGGAAAAACAGCCGAAGAAGAAGTTTGAACTGGTACAGGAACTGCAAATTGTGCGACGGCAACTGGAGGTGTAATTATCGATAGCGAAAAGAAATTTATGCCCATTCTTCCCGAATCGTTGCAAAAGAGCATTGCTTTGACAGAAAATTTATCACAGGCACTTACACCATTTGTTGAACAGCAATCGCAAATTCAATGTGCAGCGGTGCCACTCATAAATAGCCTTCAACAAGTTGTGAGTAGTCCTGCAGTACAGGATTTTCAAAGAACCACTGCTATTTTAGCATCAAATTGTAGTGCTGTAACGCAGGCGGCTTCAACGTTATCCTCTGCAATTTCATCAGTTACGCTCAATGCTGACAGGTGGCTTCTCGCTAACAACACGGTCAATGCCTTTCAGAATCTATATGATAACAACTTCCTTCAATCCATTACACAATCAACCCAAAATATATTAGCGTCTTACACTGTTGCGGCAACTCAAATTGCAAATTCACCGGCATTGCAATGGATATCCAGTATTGATTTTTCTCCACTGCAGGCTGTCTTACAGAATTTGCATATTGAGGATAGCGTTTTTGACTCCTATTATCGTAAAATTGATGAAATCTGTCTGGCGGCATTATATGAATGCAAATGGTTCCCGTATGCAAGTTGGTCAGCAGATTTTGGGTTGGTTGAAGATATCTACAGGGTTTTGTTCTCTAGCAGAGGGTGTAGCAAGCGTAGAGAAAAGCGTATCGATAAACTGATTCTCAGTTATTACACTACTCAAGAACTAAAAGATATCAAACGTGAATGGAGAAATTCTGATCTCGCACCTCATATTAAAAAAATTCTTGGGCAAGCGATTGAAGCGCATATTAGAGGAGAGTATGCGCTATCGATAGCGTGTTTGTCAACTATGTGGGAAGGTCTAATTCACCATAAGTTACATATCACTGGCCGCTATAGTCAGAAGAAAACTGGTCAAGGGTTGGTTGCGTTGATAGAAGAAAATAATTTTGACCCCGTGTTCGGAGAATTTTATGAGAAGCTGATTGTTTGTGACTGTAATACTGTAGATGAAGTGGTAGAAGGTGTTCCAAACCGCAACGGCGTTTCACATAGCAAATACAAAAAGTACCCTAATAAAAAAACTTCCTTGAATGCAATATTGATAACCGATTTCATTATACATTTGGAGCCGAAACAGGAAATGGAGGAGTCAGCAAATGGACAACCTTAAAATGCACAGCCTTGACGGTGTACAGCGCAACATTGAGCTGATCGGCAAGCTGTTCCCCAATGCAATTACCGAGGTAAAACGCAACGGCAAGGTAGAACACGCCATTGACTTTGACGTTCTGCGGCAGGAGCTTTCCGACTCCATCGTGGAGGGTCGGGAAGAGCGCTACCAATTTACATGGCCGGATAAGAAAAAGGCAATGCTGGCGGCCAATGCGCCCATTACGGCAACGCTGCGCCCGGTTGTGGCAGACAGCGTGGGCAAGGACGGTACACCCGGCGGTTTTGACAGCGAAAACCTCTATATCGAGGGCGATAATCTGGAAGTTCTGAAACTCTTGCAGGAAACCTATCTGGGCAAGGTCAAGATGATCTACATTGATCCGCCGTACAATACGGGCAATGACTTTGTTTATAATGATGAATTTGGAATGAGGGGAGAGGAATGGAACGCCACCAGCGGAAACTATGATGAAGAGGGAAACCAGATCGTTGGCAGGCTGGAACTGAATACAGAGAGCAATGGTCGTTTTCATACAGACTGGCTCAATATGATTTATCCACGATTGAGAATATCAAAAGATCTGTTGGCTGATGATGGAATTATATTTATTAGCATTGGAGAAGATGAAGTTGATAATCTTCATAAAATCGCTAATGAAATATTTGGAGAACAGAATGAAATTACGATTTTTTCTCGTGTGATGAAATCCGGTGGTGCAAAAGGACAGTTTTATACACCAAATATTGATTATGTTCTAGTATATGCTAAGAATATTTCAAACGCAGAATTTTTCCGGTCAGATTTTTCAGATGAGCAAATTGATCGCTTTTATAATCGAACAGAAACGTCAGGAAAGCGCACTGGTGAAAAATATGGAATAGAGCGTATATATAAAGCAAGCCTAGATGCAAGACCTAATCAGCGTTATTACATTGAGTGCCCGGATGGAGAATTTGTAATTCCTCCAGGAGTTCATTTCCCGGATTGCTGTGTTGAAGGGGAAAAAGTAATTCCGACTAGTGAGGACCATGTGTGGAAATGGACATATGATAGATATAAATCTGAAAAAGAGGCTGGAAATATAGTTTTTATAAAATCTGACCAAACATCATTGGTGACAGCCACTAATACTCAAGCTACGTGGAATATTTATAATAAATTATGGCTAAATGAGCAAAAAGAAAAAGGGATTGTTCCCGGAAACTTCATAGCAGGTTTTGAAAATAGACAAAGTGCAGCTGAGATGAAGAAATTAGATATTCCGTTTGATTATGCTAAACCTGTACGGTTGTTAATATATCTGATTAAACTTTGCACGAAAAAGAAAGATTGTACTATTCTCGACTTCTTCTCTGGTTCCGCCACAACCGCCCATGCTGTAATGAAACTGAACGCTGAAGATGGCGGACAACGCAAGTTTATCATGGTGCAGCTGCCGGAAAAGACGGACGAAAAGAGCGAAGCCTACAAGGCAGGCTACAAGAACATCTGCGAAATCGGCAAAGAGCGCATCCGCCGTGCAGGCAAGCAAATTTTGTCTGCGGGGGGACAGCTGTCAATGGATGGAGTGCGGCTTGACACAAACTCCACTCTCAACACTCCAAACTCCACACTGGATGTGGGTTTCCGGTGTTTGCGGTTGGACAGCAGCAATATGGAAAACGTCTACTACACGCCGGAAGAAGTCAGCCAGCAGGATCTGTTCTCGCTGGTAGATAACGTCAAACCTGACCGTACCCCGGAAGATTTACTGTTCCAGGTGATGCTGGATTTGGGCGTGCTGCTGTCCAGCCCCATTGAGGTGAAAGAGATTGCGGGTAAAAAGGTGTTCAACGTGGCAGATGGTTTCCTGCTGGCCTGCTTTGACCATGATGTGACGGAAGAAACCGTCAAGGCGATTGCTCAGATGAAGCCTTACTATGCCGTGTTCCGTGACAGCTCCATGGCAAACGACAGTGTTGCAACGAACTTTGACCAGATTTTTGAGACCTATAGCCCGGATACAGTAAGGAAGGTGTTGTGAGATGGCGGCAAAAATCCAATACGAGAACATTGACCTTTATCACTATACATCACTGGCGTCACTTTTTGCTATTTTGCAGAATGAAACCATTCGCTTGACAGACTATCGATTTTTGAATGATACGCAGGAGCTTTCTTACGCAACCCATTGGCTGAAAGCACTCCTTCAGCCGATGGCTGAAAATGAGTTTGTGCAAAAACTTTTGACTGCAATCGAAAATATTGAGCAAGGTAAAGTTGAACGGCTCAAAGGGATTGGCGAAGATCTGCCGTATCTGCAATGGAATATGTGCGACTTGAATTACTATATTCTTTCCCTGTCGCAAAACTACGACGACCTTGCTATGTGGAGGATGTATGCCAAAGATGGTTGCTCTATAAAATTTAATAGTCAAAAATTGAACGAGTTTTTATATTCACTCCGTGGTGATAATTTAAAAAACGGTTTTACAAATTTAATAAAGGGCTCTGTCAGCTATAATGCCGGGCAAAGTATGGATGCAGTTGTAAAGAGTTGGCTGGAACACCATAACGAACCAATGATTTATGATGACGTCTTGCAATATTGCTTGAGAATTAAGTCTCCAGACTTTTCTTTTGAGCATGAATATCGCTTTGGCATTCCATTTGAAGATCAGTACTTGGGCGAAAAGGCGACCAAAGAGTTTACGCTGGTCGGAAATACAATTCGCCCACAGCTTGAACTGAAAAAATTCCCCGTTGCGGATGTTATAGAAGAAATTACGATCAGCCCGTTTGTTACATCTGAACTTACCAAGATTGGACTTCAGGAACTCTTGAAATCTAAAAATATGTCTCCGGATATCGTTAAACAGTCGAGCATCAAAATACGATAAGAAAGGCAGACTACAATGCCCGAAAAAAAGAATAAAGAACAGGCAATTCACAGCTCTGCGGCAGAATATTTGACCTTCGTGGCTTCTACCGGAGACAGTGATACCAGCTATGAAATGCGCTATGAGGATGAAAACATCTGGCTGACGCAAAAGATGATGGCGGCATTATATGATGTGTCAAAGCAGACGATTTCCCAGCACATCAAACGCATTTATTCGGATGGGGAACTTACGCCGGAGGCAACTGTCAAGAAATACTTGACAGTTCAAACGGAGGGCAACCGTCAGATTAACCGCAAACAGGATCACTATAATCTGCAAATGATTATTGCAGTCGGCTTCAAGGTGAACAACCAGCGAGCGGTGCAGTTCCGCAAGTGGGCGGGGCAGATCGTCAAGGACCACACCATTCAGGGCTGGACGATGGATGTGGAACGGCTGAAAAAAGGCCACATGTTCACGGATGAATATTTCGAGCGGCAGTTGCAGCAGATTCGTGAAATTCGCCTGTCGGAGCGCAAGTTCTACCAGAAAGTGACGGATTTGTACGCAACAGCGTTTGATTACGACAAGGATGCCAAGACGACCCGGCTGTTCTTCCAGACGGTTCAGAACAAGATGCACTATGCCGTGCATCGCCACACGGCGGCAGAGCTGATCGTGGAACGTGCCGATGCCAACAAGGAGCACATGGGGCTTACCACATGGGAAAATGCGCCGGACGGAAAAATCCTGAAAGCAGATGTGACGGTGGCCAAGAACTACCTGAGCAAAGAGGAAATGAACTATCTGGAGCGTATTGTGTCGCTCTATCTGGATTATGCCGAGCTGCAAGCGGAACGCAAGATCCCCATGAGCATGGAGGACTGGGCAAAGCGTCTGGATCTATTCCTGATGGCGGATGACAGAGAGGTCCTTCAGGATGCAGGAAAGATCACGGCAGAGATTGCCAAGGCAAAAGCTGAGACTGAATTTGAAAAGTATCGTGTCATTCAGGATCGCCTGTATGAGAGCGATTTTGACCGGTTCCTGATGCTGGAGCAGGAGGTAAACCACAAAGATGAAGTTTAGTTTTAAGATTCAGCAGTACCAGACGGATGCTGTGGATGCGGTGGCACGGGTCTTTCAGGGTCAGCCCTACAATGCAGGCGTGTCGTACCTGCGGGATATGGGAAACCTGTCTGCACAGCCGCAGCAGTTGAGCCTTGTTTCCAATGGGGACGATGCAACACAGGTGGGGTTGCTGGATTTGATCAACGATTCCGGTTTTAAGAACGAAGCAATCCAACTGACCGATCAGGAGCTGCTTCAGAACATCCGCACATTGCAGGCAGAAGCAAACATCCATCAGTCGGAAAAGCTGGTTGCCCCGCTGGGCAGGTGTTCTCTGGATATTGAGATGGAAACCGGCACAGGCAAGACCTATGTTTACATCAAGACCATGTTCGAGCTGAACAAGCGGTATGGTTGGAGCAAATTTATCGTTGTTGTGCCGAGTATCGCCATCCGTGAGGGCGTAAAGAAGTCCTTTGAGATCACTGCCGATCACTTTATGGAGTGCTACGGCAAAAAGGCACGGTTCTTTATCTACAACAGCAGCAACCTGAATCAGCTGGACTCCTTTTCCAGCAATTCCGGCATCAATGTCATGATTATCAACACGCAGGCGTTTGCGGCATCCATGAACGAGGACAAGAACGTGGAAGGCCGCAAGGGTGATGCTGCTGCGCGTATTATTTACACCAAGCGGGACGAGTTTGGTTCCCGCCGCCCGATTGATGTGATTGCCGCCAACCGCCCGATCCTGATTCTGGACGAACCGCAGAAGATGGGTAAAGAGGACTCTGCCACGCAGAAAGCCCTGAAGAAGTTCAATCCGCTTTTCACGCTGAACTACTCTGCTACCCACGCCAAGCAGCACAATCTGATTTACGTTCTGGATGCGCTGGACGCTTACAATAAGCGACTGGTCAAGAAAATCGAAGTCAAAGGCTTTGAGGTCAAAAATCTTCGTGGTACGGACAAGTATCTGTATCTGGAAAGCATCATCATTTCCCCGAAGAATCCGCCACGAGCAAAAGTGGAGATGGAGGTCAGCCACCAGAACGGCACGAAGCGAGAGTTCCATATGCTGGATGTGGGCGATAATCTCTATTATAAATCCGGGGAAATGGAGCAGTACAAGGGCTTCGTAGTGTCGGAAATCGACCCGATCACGGGTGTTGTGACTTTTACGAACGGCGATACCATCCGCAAAGGTGATGTTACCGGCGACGTTTCCGAAAACGATATGCGCCGGGTACAGATCCATGAAACGATCCTTTCGCACTTTGAAAAAGAGCAGGAACTTTTCAAACTGGGCATCAAGACGCTTTCGCTGTTCTTCATCGACGAAGTGGCAAAATACCGCCAGTACGATGAAGACGGAAACGAGCTGCTGGGCGAGTACGGCAAGATTTTTGAGCAGGAGTATCTTTCGGTTCTGAATGAGCATCGCACCCTGTTCGACCCTGCTTATACAGCCTATCTGGATTCAACCGATGTGCATGATGTCCACAAGGGCTATTTCAGCATCGACAAGAAAGGTCACAGCGTCAACAGTTCGGTCAAGCGTGGCTCAGATATGTCGGATGACATTTCTGCCTATGACCTGATCCTGAAAAATAAGGAACGTCTGCTGTCCTTTGAAGAGCCGACCCGGTTCATCTTCTCCCACTCTGCCCTGCGGGAAGGCTGGGATAACCCGAATGTGTTCCAAATCTGCACCCTGAAGCACAGCGACAGCACCACGCAGAAGCGGCAGGAAGTAGGCCGTGGTCTGCGTCTGTGCGTGAATAAGGACGGAAACCGCATGGATGCGGAAGTGCTGGGAGATAAGGTGCAGGATATCAACGTCCTGACCGTTATTGCCAGCGAGAGCTATGCAGGATTTGTAGACGGACTGCAAAAGCAGACCGAAGCAGTGCTGTATGATCGCCCCCGCAAGGCAGACATTGCATATTTCACCGGCAAGACCATCAGGTTGGATGGCAAAATTGTCAAGGTGGATGACCGTCAGGCACGGGCAATTTATCAGTATCTTGTCCGCAATAACTATGTGGATGAGCAGGATAATGTCACGCAGGACTACCAGGACGATGTGCAGACCGGAACACTTGCACCGGTGCCGGAAACGCTGAAGCCCATTGAAGAGGGCGTGCACACGCTTGTGCAGGCAATTTATGATGACAGTATGCTCAAGTCTATGTTTGAGGATGGCAACAAGCCGAAAGTGCTGGAAAATCCGCTGAACGACCGGTTTGAAAAGGCAGAGTTCCAGAAGCTCTGGCAGACGATCAACCACAAATACGCCTATACGGTGGATTTTGATTCTGAGGAACTGATCCGGAAAGCAATCGAATACATCGACAGGGAACTGTACGTCAGTCGCCTGCAATATACCGTTACCTATGCCGGGCAGAAAGATGTCCTGAGTGCCGATATGGTGCGAGAAGGCAGCAGCTTCAGCGATGCCAAGAGCAGAACAAAAAAATTAGAACATGACTACGCAGGTCAGGTTGCGTATGACCTGATCGGCAAAATTGCAGAGGGCACAACGCTGACCCGGCATACCGTTGCACGGATTTTGCAGGGCATCAAGCCGACGACCTTTGCGATGTACCAGAACAACCCAGAAGAATTTATCGCAAAGGTGATCCGGCTGGTCAAGGAGCAGAAAGCTACCATGATCGTGGAGCATATCACCTATGATACCATTGAGGGCAGCTACGACAGCAGTATCTTTACGGCAGAGAAACACGCTCTGACGATGGATAAGGCTTACAAGGCACAAAAGGCGATTCAGGATTACGTTTTCACCGATGGCACAGCGGAAAAGAGCGTGGAACGGAAGTTTGCGGAAAATCTGGACGGTGCAGAGGAAGTCTTTATCTATGCAAAACTGCCGAAAGGCTTCTATATTCCGACCCCGGTTGGACACTACTCCCCGGACTGGGCAATCGTGTTCCATGAGGGCAAGGTGAAACACATCTATTTTGTAGCAGAAACCAAAGGCACGATGGAAAGCCTGAACTTGCGCCCAATCGAGAAGTCCAAGATCGACTGCGCCAAGAAGCTCTTCGCAAAATTGTCAGATGGTCTTGTGACATACGACCATGTGGACAGCTATCAAGAGCTGATGAATAAGGTACTGCAGTGACCAGTACAAAATGAATCATGAAGCGGCTGTTTGCGTAGATGCAGATGGCCGCTTCTGCATTTGACATCCTGATCGGGAGTGTGAGCGATAATATAGGGCTGCGATGAGTTTGAACGAATCAGCGATGCAATCGCACAGCCTGCATCCACAGGATGCAGTTCAAGGGTTTGGGATTTCCCAACAAGCATTTTGCAACGCAAAAAGTGTTTTTGTATAGACGAAAACATTGCT